>Ga0163152_10004047_pt1 | contig 18528 bp, 14 predicted proteins | sample OliLakLV19MP8IB2_FD_148635 | JGI IMG/M metagenome (GOLD analysis project Ga0163152, IMG submission 148635) | Freshwater microbial mat bacterial communities from Lake Vanda, McMurdo Dry Valleys, Antarctica - Oligotrophic Lake LV.19.MP8.IB-2 | ecosystem: Environmental > Aquatic > Freshwater >...
AGTGCATAGAGGCGATTGGCTTCGGTCAGGTGCTTGTGCTTACGCCGTGCGAAACGACGCGAGCGCACCTTGCAGTAAGCCAGGTTGATGGCTGCGCCGTGCCTTTGCGCGTCGTTGGCGGCCGCCTGGTTGCGGCAGGTCTGGCACAGTGCGTGGGCGGATTCGGCGCGAGCTTTGAGGCGCTGCCAGTCCGACTTAGGCACATCGATATCGCACGCCAGACCTTCCAGTTCGCTGACCGCGCTGTTGTGCGCGTCACGAGCCGGTTGCAGAGTGACCGCGTTGATGGTGAGGAAAGCGCTTTCCACGTCCGCTGGCAGGCTGCCAACGAGCGCAAACGCTTCCTCATAGAGTGCCAGCTCCTGGTCGCAAGCCCAGTCGATGTCGCTGAGCTCCTGCTTCAGTGCCGTCGCTCGAGTGTGAGCGTCGACCCAGTCGGCAATCGCTTGCGGCACAATCAACTCGAGCTGAGCAACTTCCGTGCTCGCTGCCGCCAACCGCTGATCCACCTCTTTCGAAGTGGTGAAGCCGTGCTCTTTCAGTTTTGGAGCGAGAGGACCGAGCAGGGTCCGCGATTCCGAAACCAGAGTGCGAGCCTCTTCGCGATAGTGCGTGAGCAGCTCGAGCTGGTCCAGCACTTCCGTGCAGTCTTGCCGAGCCAGCTCGATGTCGGCGAGCAGTTCCGCCAGTAGTCGGGCGGACTGGAGGTAGTGCTGCTTGTCGTAAGCCGCTTTCACCTCGTTCAACGCCGCCGCCGCTCCATCGTAGATCTCCCTGGAGCCGTCGTATTGCGCGCCGGCATCCGGGAAGTTGATGGCGACGAAGTCCGACTTCAGGCGCTCGATAGCGGTGTTAGCCGCGCTCAGCTCTTCGGTCAGGGCATCGCGGGTGGTGGCAACCAGATGCAAGTCTCGCTCCACCGCTTCTTTGGCGGCGAAGAATGTCTTGACCAGTGCTGTTGCCTCAGCACGTTTTGCCCAGGACGCTTCCATCGCTGCGTGTGCCCCGTCCTGGTCGCCGACTGCCAATTTGTCGAAGGCTTGCATGAGCAGACCGCCGACTTCGTGGAGAGTGTCGTCAGGATCGCCGCCCGGTTCCGTCAGCTGATACGTGCGAGTGGAGCCCTTTCGCGATGCTCCCGGAAAGAGGTATTCCACTTCCGTGGCCCGCAGTTGTTCGATCGCGCGGATGTGGGTAGCGAGCGTTTTGCTATCCCGCTCCAGTTCAGCGGCCAGTGTCAGGGCGCGCTGCACGCGAGTCTTCAGTTTGGTGGACAGCCCGCTCAAGGTCGGTGCCTCGAGCACGAGCGCCACCGGATTGTGCTGCGCGTCTCGTTTGAACGTTGCCAGCTCTTGTTCGAGTTCGGCGATGTCGTCCTCGTAAGGAGCAAGGCTGAGCTTCTCTTGCTCGAGCGAAGCACCTTGATCTCGGCACCAGGTCACGACACTGCCGACGGTGGCAGATGTGGTTTCGACCAGCGCCAGCTTGTCTTCGATTTCGGTAAGCAGCGAGTCGGCCGTCGCATTGAGAGCGCGAGCACTGGACTTGATGTCGCCGGGTGCGACCTTCTTGTCGATGGTAAGCCCGCCGAAGAGGGTCGCCATCTCGAGTTCGATTTCGCGGCTGGAAACCACGATGTCGTCTTCGACCAGGAGGCGGCTTGCGTCCAGACTGCCCTGGATGCGGGGAAACCAGTACTTGCCGGCGGCGCGACGAACTTCGGCCAGTCGCTTCGAGGCACCAGCGGCGATGGCAAGCAATTCACTGTAGGCGGTCAGACCGGAGCGCAGTTTCTTCAGGCTATCGCCCTTGAAACGTGTTTCCCAGTCAGTTTGCGCCTTGAGGAATTTGCCGTGCTTGCCTTTGAGGTCGGCGAGGCCTTCGGTGATGTCGTTGAGTTCGTTTTCGAAACGATTGAGCCGCGACTTCATGCTCGACCGGGCCGTGTAAAAGCGCAGACCGATCCAGACGGTGAGCAAAAGACCGGCGATGATCGATCCCCAGAACAACAGGATACCGGGCAGCTCTTTGAGAGCCTCGTCGCGCTCTAACGCACTTTTCTGTGCTGCGATAGCGGCCGAGACTTCGCTGTTGACGTTGGTGATGATCGTGGACAGAGCCACTTCCGGGCGCTCGCGCATATGCTGCTTGAGCACGGGGATAAGCGGTCCGTCGCTGGCGGCGAAGTGCTGAGCGGACATGCCGTATGCGCGCAGCCGATTGCCACCATTGGCAGCGACGGAACCGCGCACCGGGTCGTCCTTGTAACGCACCCACATGACTATCAGGTAGTCGTCCACCGGAAAGTTGGGGTTGCTGCGCCATTTCAGAATGAGCTGGTCGAGCTTATCCGCTGCCAGTGTTGGTCCCGGGCTGGCGTCGCTTCCTTGTTCTGTGGCGACCACGAATATCTTGAGATTGTGAACTCGCTGAGCGTGCTCGATCTCTGCCGGCAAAGACGGCAAGCTGAGCGGCCTGGAGCTGTGATTCTCAAGACGTGAATCGATGTAAACGTGTTTCTCCGGATTGAACTCCGGCATCCACGTTTTGGACCCTTGAGCCATCGCCGAGGTCGCTGATGTTAGACACATCAGTGCAACCACCAGCGGTAGCATTATCCGTTTTAGAAAATTCATGTTCAGTATCTCCAAGTTAGGCTTGAAGCGGCTGAGGCCGCTCGGAAATTTGAGACCTCACCGCGCGGTGACGGCATAGCGTCTCAACCGGCCTGCCCGACTTCGAGGCTGCCCTTGATGTCGTCGATGCGCTGCAGCACCTCGACCGCGAGCATGTGGGCGCCGTCGAAGTCGTAGAAGATGACGAGTTGTTCGAGCACCGGAATCACTTCGGCGCTGCGGATGCCGTGCTGGCGCTGCTTGATGGTGAGCAGCATTTTCAGATACTTGCCGATGTCCTTGCGGCTATCGGTGCTGTTCTGAGCGCCCTTCTGGTAGATCGACTCGACCAGTTTGCCGAGCACGTCGACGAGGGTGGGGGAGAGCCAGCCGTGAGCGCCGCCCAGTGTGGTAAGCGCTTCGTCGTAGCTCTTTCTGGCGTTGTCGAATTTGTTCTTGCCGAACAATTCGTCGCCGGCGGCGATGCTGGCTTGTGCCTTGGCTTCGGGGGTTTGATTGGTGGTGGTGGCCATGTGTTTTAACCTTTCGAGTTGGGTTTACTGGGAGCCTGCGATGCAGGTTTCCGTCAACGGTGATTGAGTAAACGTTGATCAGCCTTGCAACGTCTCCGCCTGTCTGTCGGCGATGTCGTCGATCCGCTGCTTGACCAGATGGAACTGCAGTTGGCGTGCTAGCCCTGCGCGGTTTCGTTGAGGACTTGCAGGCGCTGCAACAGTTCGGCGCTCAGCATGTGGGCGCCTTGCAGGTCGTACACCGCGATCATCTTCTCGATGATCGGGATCAGCTCCTGGCTTTCGGGGCCGAACTTGAGCTGCGCGATGGCGAGGGCGCGCTGCAGGCTGCGGGTCAAGTGGGCGAAGTGGTCTTCGTCCTGGCAGTCTGCGAGCTGGGCGTCGACGACCTTGAGGATGATGGGCAGAAGCACCGGGCTGAGCGCGCCGTAGAAATCGAAGGCGGTCACCAGTGCGCTGTTGTAGCTTGACTCGGCATCGCTGAACTCGCGGGTGTCCATGTACTGATCACCGGCGCTGATGTTCTCCGTAATGGAGGCGAAATCGCTGTCGTCGTCATCGACGCCGGCAGGCTTTACGAATTCTAGGCTCATGTGGAAAGCTCCTTATTTGTTTTGACCGGCAATGCATTCCTGTTTCCAGGCGCTGATCACCTCGATGTGAGTGGTAAAGGCGATGTTGTCCGGCAGCTGGTCGAGCGGGAAAAAGGCGCACGATTTGGCGTCGCTTCCAGGTGACGGTAACTGCGCGGTCGGTTTGGCGAGATAGAAAACCAACACCTGGTTGCCACCAGGGGCGGTGTGGATGGCGAGCAATCTGTCGATCTCGATGTCGAGCTTAACTTCCTCGCCGGCTTCGCGTTTGGCTGTCACCTTGGGATGTTCGAACGGTTCGCCGAAACCACCGGGGAGGCAATACATGCCGGCCTTGGGTTCGACTCCGCGTTCGACAAGCACGATGCTCTTGCCGTCCATGGACGGGATGAGAGCAACGCCGACGACGATCGGATTGTTCCAGTAAACGAACGAACAAGACGGACAAGCCAGCTTCATGTGCCCTTCGAAATCGCGCTCGTGGAGCGACGATGAGCAATTAGGGCAGAAGCGGTATTGCAGGCGTCCAGTCCGGAACTTCGATTTTACCAGCGAGGCGCCGTAGAACAAAACACCGGAAAGCGCGATGGTCAGTGCCAATTCGAACTGCTGCGACAGTGCCGAAGCAATGCCGGTCAGCAAGGCGAATGCCACCACCGTCAAGCGGGCCCTGGAGGGCAGACCCAGACGCGATCCTGCATAAAAACCCAAAGCCGATGCCGCCGCGACAAGGAGGCACGGTAATAGAAAAATCATGGGCATTTCACTTTCTCAAAAGGTCGAATCGCGCTGCAGGTCTATCTCCACAGAGGCAGAGCGAGTGCAGGCGAACAGAACAGAACAGAACAGAACAGAACAGAACAGAACAGAACAGAACAGAACAGAACAGAACAGAACAGAACAGAACAGAACGTCATTCAAGCTCTACCGGCTCGTGGTTACGGGCAGATGGGCTGTGCAACGTTCAACCACCGAGTTAAAATCGCGCGGAATCACTCACACGACTTAGAGTCGGGCGAGAAGTTGACGCGATAAAAACTGTGACGAAGTAAAAGTTCTTGTAAATTGGTTGGAGGATGGTGATATTTACAACTTACAAACTTGCTTGCGCGAAAGTACAGTCTCTTTGATTGCGCTTAAGAACTCTGTGAATTACTTAACTGAAAAGCTAGCGATAGCCTCATTCTGAAGGTCATTTCTGATCTCCGTTTAAGATCGAAAAATGAGTCAGTCGATAATGATCTTGCGCTCATTTTTTTGAAAACAAAATTTTTGAAATTTCCGCAACACCATTTGTGGTGTCAACGGATCAAATCGAAAACAAAGTTGAAGGCTAGCGAACTGTGCTATTGCACAGTGTTTTCGATGACCCGCTTAAGATTTCGAAGTTTTTTTTAGAGATATTGCGACACTCGCGGTAGCTGGTTCGCGCAGCTCGTGTCGCATAAGAATTAGCCAATGTTATGATGTGGTTTCGATTTAGAACTTAACTCAAATAGTCTGTTTATAGGCATCTTCAGAGCTTTGATGTTTTGTATTTTTATAACTGTGAGAACGTACACGGTGAAACATCTGTTGCAACAGATCGGGCGCGTAAGGATAGAGTTTCGTACCCGTTTGTTTCCCTCTCCTTGTGAGTCCCCGTCCCTATACCAAGTTTGAATTGCTCCGCGCGCCTGAAATTCGTTTAAACCTCAACAGCTGTGGGGTTTGGCGAAGTTCAAGTTCGCGTCAACGTGTCACGTGACTCGTTTGAGCATCCGCAACCAACCAGCTTAGCTGGCAAAGTGAGATTCATCATGTCAGAAAACCAGACTCCTGCGACCGGTAAACCACGGTCCGGTCTCGCGCGCGTTCTACTGGGCGGTCCCAAGCGCTGGCTCCTTCTTGGGCCACTCGCTATCGTCCTGTTGTGGACTGCCTTTTACATCGGGCAGCCGCTTTTCGCTTTCCTGTGGGCCTACATGCCCATCTGGGTTTTCGCCTCCGCCGTCGCCGCCGGGTTGACGTTCACTCGTCTCGGCAAGGTCGGCAAGATTGTAACTGGTATCATCGGCGGTGTTATCGCCGGTGCGCTGCTCTTTAGCTACGGCGCCACCTTCGCACCATTTGTGGTGGCAAGTGTGATCGGTGCCGTGCTTCTGGCGCTGGCTCCTCGACTTCCTGTCTTGATCAATGCCGCCACTAAGGCACTGCTTGCCTGCGCCGGATTGTGGTTGATTCTCGTCAACACCGTTCCGTCCATCCAGCAGTGGCAGCTCGCCACCCACATCGTCAGCAATACCGAGATGGTGGAGAACTTTCCTGTCACCATCGAAGACCGAGTACTGACGCGCGCCACGGCGCTCGAGTATGCGCTCAAGTCTAACGACGATCGCACCAAGCAGGTCGAACGCGTCGGTATCATCTGGCTTCCGCCCGGTACCGCCACCACTCTCGACAGCTCGGACGACAAAACCGTGATCCAGGCGCAAGACAGTCGCTGCGTTTGGCAAGCACCGCTCAAGTTCAATCCCGACGTCACAGCCAACAAGTTCTGGTACAGCTTCTGGGGTTCCACGCACGGCGTCATTCGTGTCGATGGCTCGGAGATGAACCGCAAGGTCGACCAGAAGTCCGGCGAGAATGCCTTCTTCATGTTCGGCGCCGAGTCGTGGGTGACCGAGGGGCTGTTCAAGCTCCGTCACCCGCTCTCCAAGCCCGCGCAGAAGGTCTACTGGCAGAAGCCTGACGGCAGCTGGGCGCTGCTTGTCTCGTACGTCACCTATCGTCCGACCTGGACTGGCACCATGATTCCCGTCTACTCCGGAGTGATGGAATTCGGTCCCTACGGTGGTTTCACCAACCACTCCGCTAAGGTAGCGAAGTCCCTGTTCGGCGGCGCTACCTTGATGCCGCCCGAGCTGGTCAACACGTACGGCGCTGCCTACGCCAAGTTCCGCTTCGGTCTGGGTGACTACTTCTGGTCTCAGAAGGGGTTGCTCGACATCAGCGAGGACACCAAGACCCGCGACGAGTATCCCAACAAGAACTCGCACCCGTACTATCAGAACTTCCAGCAGCTTGGCCCGCAGCTGGTCATGCCCTTCGAGCCCTTCGGCGATACCGCCGACGCGCTCACTCACGTCCTGCTCTTCGATGCCGCCTCTGGCGAGATCAAGGGCTACGATCGGAAGGGTGGCGACAGCATCACCGGTCCTCGCACCGGTCTGCAGAACCTGACCGAAGCCGCCCCGGAACTGAACTGGCAGATGTACGCCGCGGTCGAGCCGCTTGTCATTCACACGAAGGACGGCAAGTGGTACTACAAGGTCTCGATCATTCGGGATGCCCAGGGCCACGCCACCGTTCGCATCATCGTCGTGGATGCGCAGACGCTCTTCCCCGTGGCGTTCGACAATGTCCAGGATTTCCGGAAGTACATTGAGACGGGTAAGTTGCCGCAAGGCTTCAAGTCCAATCATCGTACCGCTCCCCAGACTCCTGCCCCGAACATCACGCCTGCCGCGCCTGTGGAAACTCCGGTGCCCGCGGAAAAGAAGTAACTGCCAAAGCGCGCAGTTCCCGAGCAATCGGCTGAAGCGTGTGTCGAGAAGCGCAGCCCGAGCGTCAAGCGATTGGCGAGCGTGTTGCCTTCTCACACCGGCGTCGTGCTGACGTGCGTATCTTCGATGCGCATGGTCAGCCGATAGCCGACACCAGACAATCAGGATCTTGCGGGTAAAACCGCATGCATCCTGGTTGTTTGGTTTTGTGTTTGGGATATGATATTGTATAGTAAATGCGGTTTGAACTACAAAAGCGGGAGGTCCCGGCAGGCGGAACTCGCAGAAGAATGGCAGCAGTACTCGCGAAAGGCATCAGGCACCAGCCGATCAGGGGGATCCAGTTTTTGGAACCGCCCTGATCGATTTGTTGTGCCCGCATCAGTCGAAACTGCTGCAGTGCAGAGTGTTAGTGTCGCGCGAACTATGCTTGCCCGGTGATTTGACTCACAGGACTGCGTTGTTTTGCCGCGCGACACCGATTGTTGAGCGCACCTGAATTTCCGTGACAGCGTCCGGTGTAACGGATGCCACCAATAGTGGTGCGGGCTGTCGAGCAAGATCGTTTAGTGGTGCATGCCCTGAGGCACGTACGGGATGATCTGCTTGGGTGTTTCGAACTCGGTCATTACCAGCCATTCGGGCTTGAGATTCAAACGGATGTTGTCCGCTTCGGTGTATTCGCGAGTGGCGACGGTACCTTTGCCGCCGATCACGTCCATCTCCTTTTCGAGATAGCCGCTCACGCTGAACAGGCGCCGGGTCCAGCCGGACTCACCGTCGAGCGAGTAGTTGGTTTCGCTTGCCGCGCCGCCGATTTCGAAGTAGATGTTGCGGAGTTCGTCTTTGCCGTCGGCGGTGTACTCGGTGATCGTGTAGAGCCGAAACTTATCGCTCTGGCTCATGTAGTTCCGCGACAGCACTCGGATGCCTCTGGTGTCGTATTCGGTGACGGTCATCATCGCCGAGGTGAGGGCGCCGAACCATTGACGCCGCTCTGCCAGCGAGCCATCCACGCGATACGACAGCACTTCGGTGCTTTGATGGTCCTGCTTCATCACGCGAATCGGCGTCTTGCCGTCCGCCTGGAAGGTGGCTTCCTCGTAGTTCGTTTCCCACCGGCCCATCTTGGTCGATGCGACGAGAACGCCCTTGTCCGAGTAGGTGTTGCGCTCGTAGCCGTCATCTTCGAGCAACTTGAAGGTCGACGCCAGTGTCGAGTCGACGCGATAGGTCGATTCGATGAACAGCTTCCAGCCCTTCTTGCTGTAGCTCTTGCTGTCGAAGACGATAGTCTGGTTGGAGCGGATGGCGCCGTTGGCGTAGAAGTACTTGCGGTGCTGCGTGGCAGCATCGACCAGGCGGTTTTCCTTGCGCATCTGCACGCCGTCGTCGAAGTACTCGACGTCGTGCTCGTAGGTGACGCCGTCGGGCATGATGTCGGCGCGGCGAATGACGATCGCTTTGCCGTTCTCGAGCGTCTTGATGGTCTCGGCGACCTTGAGAGTGCCATCAACGCGGTAAGCATAGTTGGTCGTGGTGCCGTCGCTGTTGTAAGCGACAGCGTTGCGAGGTGTGATGCCGTCTTCGTAGAAGTCGACGTTGCGCAGGTCTTCGCCGTCGTGCAGTTCTGCCTGGATGGGCAGGCGCGTCGGGAAGTGGTGGTCTTCGATGGTGTCACTGGCGGTGGCGTAATAGCCTGCCGTCAGTGCCACTGCGCATATCGAAACTGCGGCGACCGCAATGCGAATAGAAACCGGCACAGCGAGCACCGGGGCAAGTAATTTTGAATTCCACATACTAGCCTCCATGAGGTTGGTGGAAGTTAATGTCTGCCGTTTTGTTCAAACGGCGCCCTCTGAGAAGCGGTGTGAGCCGCTTCTCAGTAGATCGGCTTAGCGAAAGCCGTTGTCGATGATGTGGAGCGACAGGATCAGCGCTCCGAGAACGGTGATGCCATAAACGCCGGCGCTCACTTTGAAGAAAAGCGGCCAATTGGGTTTGGCTTTGTAAGCTTTGGCGGCGAGGGCGTGGATGCCAGCGCCCAACGCCAGGAGTGCGGTGGCCGCCGGGAGCGCGAGCATCAGCAGATGAGCGACGATCATCGAGATCATCATGCCCATGTAGCCGGTGCTCGAGCCCATGCCGAACGCCGCGAGTGCGATGACGACGACGAGAGCGACGATTGCAATCTTCTTCATATCGAGATTCCTGAAGTTTAGACCTTGCCATGGCAGAGGGTCTTGATTAAGAACAGCACTGGATGCGCTGAGCGGGTCGGAATGAGAACGGTCAGGTTCGTCTGCCTCAGTTGAACGAGACAACACCGTTGATCTTGAGCACGCCTATCACCAGCGAACCGTACATGCTGGAGATAAAAATCAGTGAGGACAAAACGCGAACGCCGGGTGCTGCCTGGCGCGGTTTGCCGGTGACCATGCTTTTGCCGAGCGATCCGAGATCGCCGACGAAGCTGAAGAAACTGCCGACAATGAAGAGCAGCATCACGGTGGCGAAGAAGGTGCCCATGTCGGCCCAGGCTTCGGAGAAACCGAAGTAGAGACCGGCGACAGTGGCGCAGGCGTAACCGCCGGCGGTGCTGAGGAGGGGCCAGACCACCATGATGGAGAGGTATCCACGCAGGCGTTGCGCGCGGTCGAACAGTCCCTGGACGATGGCGGGTGCTCCGAAGAAGACCTCGGCGACCATCACCACTACTGCAATTGCGATCAGAGTCAGGAAGGTAAACATTTTGCCTCGGATGATTAGAGTCGGTTGAGTCCGTTCAAACAACGGACAGCGGGACGAGAATTGCGCGACGGAGGAACGACGCACCGTTTGAGACTGTTGCGTTTGGTCCTCAATCGCTGGTCGTGTCGGTACCGGTGGCACCGCGAGTGGTGTCGTGTTACGGTCCACCCATCGGAGCAGGCACGTATGGAATTACCTGCTTGGGCACCGGCATGTCGCTGAGAACTGTGTAGTCCGCCGGCAGCGAAATGCGAATGTTGCGTTCGGGCGCAATCTTCTTCGTGGAGACGGTTTTGCTTTTGAGCACGCGCTCTTCTTCGACCAGCAGACCGTCTTTGCCGTACTTGCGCCTCGTGAAATTCGGCACCATCTCTCCGTCGCCGTCGTAAACGATTTCGGTCGTCTCGAGGTTGTCCGGGTCGAAATAGATGTTCTTCCAGAGGGTGTGGTCCGTGGAACGGAACACTTTGATCATCCACAACGAGTGTTTGTTGTTGCGGAAAGTCCACCACTGCTGCATCACCGCGTTGATTTTGGAGTCGAAACGAACGACGCGGATGCTGCTGCCGGAGACGGCACCAGACCATGTGCGCTCTTCTATCGGTGAGCCGTCCTTGCGGAACGTGGTGATGACGGTTTTTTGACTGGTCTGCTCCATCTCCGACGTCCTGGTAACGCCGTCGATATCGTAGGCAGTCTCGAAGTAGCGCGAACCATACGGACCCATGGCGATCGTGTTGGTGAGGACGCCTTCGTCGTTGTAGAACTTGCGTTCCCAGGCGTTGTTGTCGAGGGTTTGCAGCGATTGCAAGAGCGACTTATCGTCGCGAAACTGGTTTTCCTGGACGATCTTCCAGCCCGTTTTGCCGTGCGCGAGTTCTTGCACTCGACGCTCGACACCGTTGTTGTGGAAGTAGGTGCGCGTGACCTTGCCGTCAGCCGAGAGGACAGTTTCCTTCGACTTTCGACCGTCGGTCAGATACTCGACGTCGAGCGCGTAGGTGAAACCATCGGGCGCGACTTCGGCGTACCGCAAGCGGGGGCGCTTGCCGTCAGCAGCTTCCGGACCGTCCGTGATCGCCTTTTCGAGCGTGCCGTCGGGACGATACCAGTAGTTGGTGACGCTGCCATCCTTGTGGGTGGCGAAGGAATGTTTTGCCGTAATCGAGTCGGGGTAAAGCTCGACGGTTCGAACTTCTTCGTTTTTGCTCACCTCAACGCGCGAAGCAATCCCGGGCGGGATGCCTTTTTCGTCGATTGTGGCACCACGGTCGGTGGCAAGAAAAATGCTTCCGAGCGCTCCGGCAATCGCGAGGATTGCGGTACCCAGAGCGAGTCGACGATGTGAAATCATCAATGGCTCCTGTTCAGGTTAAAAGACAGGCTGTGACGCACGTGCCCGCTGCCGGTACCACGCACCGAAGCGCATGGTGGCCGGCAAGCAGGCTCGTTTACTTCACCGCTGTGAGTTTGCCGGTACCTCGTTTGCCGGGCGGGATGGTGTCGATGCTGGTCGCCAGCCGAATGGTCTTGCCGGTCGGCGTGGTGCGCACCGGGTTGGTGGGCCTGCGCCTCCCGAACGGACGAATCCAGGTGGACGGCGCCGGCGTGATCACGTTACCGCTTTTGCGATGAGCTGCGGGTTTGTTGTGACCGACAGGCGTCGACGCTTCGGGCGCCGAGTAGCCCAGGTACGAGGTGGTAGTTGCCTTGTCGGGCGCGGTGCGACGACCGAGCCAAAACATCGACGTCGACACGAGCACGCACGAGATGGCGGCGCACATCAGTGGGCGGTCGGGGAAGTACACCCAGGTCAGGCAGAGCGTCGCGAACATGGCGATCTGCAGCCAGAGGCTCGGAAGAAAATCCAGTTCGGAACGCGCCAGGCGCGCACCAAATGTGATACCAACGCCCAGCGCGGCCGCCAGTATCAGAATCGGGGTCAAAATATCCATGTGAGGCACCTCTTGTGAAATGCCTGGTTGATAGAACACGCAGTTCTCCAACCAGAGTTACGTGGAACCACGAGCGCGCCGTCGAAGACGAACACGATGCGTGGCGATGAATTAAAAACCGTCTCAGGCGTCGACCGCGAGCCAGCTGTGCGGCATGCCGAAACAACCGTCCGAGAAAGGCGCCATCGTGGCATAGCCAAAACGACGAGCGACCTCACGGGCGATCTGGAAATTCGACAGCGAGCTGTCGAGAAGGAAAGACGGGCGATCGAATGCAGAGAGCACAATGATTTTGAACATGCCTTTTTCCAAAAGTTTGGTGAATGTGTGGACCTGAATCGATCTCGAGAACCTCTGCTGGCATTCTGGAGTTGGATCAGGCTGAAGACGTGCGACTTCTACTCGTAAAACGCGAGAAGGAGAATGCACGGAAAGCTAGGTAACAGAAATTGGAGTGGAACTACCTGGTTGTTTTGAATTGGATGTCAAGAATGCTTATTGATATCAGAAAGCTAAAACGGCCAACTAAATAAGAGTTATGAAATGGACCTCTTTACATCTGTTAATAAGAAGCAATAGCCAGGTTTTGTGGCACTTTACAGGCTCCAAATCTTAACGCGAGCTAGGCCAACTACTTGGGGCCGCCAAGGTCAAGTTTGGGTCCGACCATGTGAGAGAAGTTATGTAAGTCGCAAAACGATTGTTGAACCAATGGTGGGCAGTGTCCTAGTTTCACTATGTTTTCCCATCCGTTTGAACTTTCGAGATCCTCCGTCTCCACCGCTGCCTCATTCACCACCCAGAGTTCCCTTCGCCGCATGCGCCGGTGAAACATTTGCACTTTCGCAAAATGCGTCAGTGGGACAGTTTCACTTCCGCAATTATGTTGGTGAAACGGCTTCACTTGCGCTCAATACGTTTGTGAAACTGGCACTTTGGGAGATCGTCGGAGAAGCAACTCTGAACCTTCGCAAAATGCGTCGTTCAGCGGCATCTCACATCGTGTGTCGGCAAAACATCTGCACCTTCGTGACATGCGGTAGGTGAACTTTTACCGGGTGTTCTGGCGAGCACTTCGAAGTTCTAACGGGTTTAAACGGTCACTTGCAAATTTGCGAGCGACCAACAAATTGGAAAGGGTCAAATCATGTATCAATTTCTTGCCCGAGTCCTGATCAACGGATTCCTCCTCGCGTTTCTGCTCCCTGCTCTATTGCCGTCCATCTCGTTCCACGGTGCCTTCTGGCCCGAGGGCGTGATCGCCGGCTGTCTGTTCGCCCTCGTGGTCGTGGTCGTCGAGTTCTTGCTTGGCGCATTCGGCATCCTCACCCTCGGAATCGGCTTCGTTCTGCGCTACCTGCTCTGGTTCGTCGTGCCGGCCTTGCAGCTGTTAGCGATGGCGCACTGGTTTCCGCAGTATCTCACGATCGGCAGTTTTAGCGCGGCATTGCTGGGCGGCTTCGTGCTCATGATCGTCAACGCCTTCACCAACAGCACCCCGACCGGTCGCACGACGGGCTAAACCAGGCCACTAGCTGAACCAGCCAGACGGGCTAAAGCCGGCCCACTAGCCAAAACAGCCAGACGGGTTAAACCCGCTGCGCTCCAGTCCTACCAGAATGTTAAAAACATGACAGCCTGTGCCTGTTGCGGCAAATCGATCGACATCGAATTCGGTCCTGGAGGTGAAGTTTTCACCGCGGATGGTGACTTTTATTGCGACACGTCGTGTCGAAATAGACACGTCCAGCGCATCATGCGAGACGAGCCTCCGCCGGACAATTCCGAGCGGCCGTTGGTGTCCTCGTACGATCCATAACCTGATAAACAGCTTGCGATTCGCTGAATCGTGACTGCGTAAACCCGCTCGTTTACAGTGGTCTAGGGCAAATGCTCTAGACCACTTCCCTTTGTTCTCTTGTTGCGAAGTGAAGTAGTAGAACTGGAAGGCGCGCTCAGGACGCCAAAAGCTGAGTTTCAGCATTGACGTTCCTGAGAGTTTGTTAGCCGTTGACCAGGCGTCGATTTAGTTCTTTGCCAGCTGTGATCCGGCAGTCACTGCTGGTTTTCACCGTGCAAAAGTCGCCGCAATTAATGCGACTTTTCTTGCCTGCATAAATCGAGCTGTTGTTCCCTGCTCTAATGAAGCCGTTCTCGCCACTTTTTACGACGCAATCATTATCTGAAAGAACTCGGGAGCAATCGCCAGTTTCCACAATCGTGTCGTCGAAAGCGAGGATGTGGCAATTGTTTCCGCAGATTTCGGCTCTATCCAGAACGTTGCTTCGCTAGAGGCGAGACGCAAACATTGCCTTTCGAGCATTGCGGCGGTTTCCTCATCGCACTAAATAACGAAGACACTGGGTTTCCGGTTCCGCCTCCACTGACTAAACAATTCGGCAAGAGCGGCTTTGTATAAAAAGTCACAATGCAAACTCCCGAGACAGGCAACATTAGCCAAGTTCGAGACATCACAGTCCTAAGTACAAGATTCGAGGGATCAACGGTATATGGATTCAACCTGAGGGATTGGTGGTATGACGTGTACCCAATTTGGTAGACAGTGGTTTAGACAAAAGTTGTTCTAAGCCACTGTTTTACCTTTAAACCGATGTTTTACCTTTTTGAATAAATTCTTCTGGCGAGCAATATCCTAGCACTGAATGTAGACGCTTCCGATTGTAAAAGATCTCGATGTAATCGAAAAGGGCGTCCTGTGCCTGTTCTCTGGTCTCGAATACCATACGATGAGTAAGCTCCGATTTGAGCGTCCCGAAGAAGCTCTCGGCTACCGCGTTGTCCCAACAATTGCCTTTTCGACTCATACTCTGAATGCAATTCGTTCGCTTCAGTGTTTCTCTCATCAACTCGCTTGCATACTGGCTTCCGCGGTCCGAGTGCACTAGCAGTGGTGTCACGCCATTGGCGACTACACCTTCATGATATGCCTGAAGAACTAGTTCTGCTGTCATTGTGGAACGCGCGGACCAACCTACAACTTTTCTAGAGAAGAGGTCAATGAACACCGCCAGGTACAGCCATCCTTGTTTGGTATCGATGTACGTGATGTCACTCACCCACGTCACATTCGGCTTGGTGACTGTGAATTGCCTGCTTAAGATATTTTCCTTGATTGGTAGATCATGCTTAGAGTCCGTTGTCGACTTGAATCTCCTCTTTCTTTTGGGAGAGAGCTGATTCTTTTTCATGAGTGCCACCACCAAGTTTAACGAGCACTTGTGCCCTTCTTTGACTAGCTTTTGGTGAACTCGGCGAGCGCCATACGTTTCTCTGGAGTCGTAGAACACTTGTTTGATGAGCTTTGACAGTTCGATCCTGTTGAGTTCTCTTTGACCCGCGACATGAAGCCGATTCTTGTAAAACCCAGAGGGACTCACGTTCAGGAGGGCACACATTCGCTCAACACTGAGGCCTCGATCTTGTATTTCGATGTAGGCGTACTTAACTACTGGTTTTTCGCAAAGTACGCCGCTGCTTTTTTTAGGAATTCCAGGTCCTCTTTGAGACGTTTGTTTTCATTGCGAAGACTGATTAATTCATCAACCTCCACCGACCGCTCTTCCTTCTCTGCCGCTTCCTTCATCCAATTGCGCATTCTCCAGGGCGGCACTCCCAGTTCCATTGCTATTGCTGACGCCGGTCTTCCCGAGCTGGCTACGAGCCTTACAGCCTTCTGCTGGAACTCCCACGTGTACTCTTTCTTGATTGGTTTCTTCTTAGTCATTTTGTTCTCCATTTACATTGTGCCTGGAAGAACAACTTTTCTCTAGCCCACTGTCTACTGAACCTGGTACACCTCAGTATTGAATCTGGTGCCTTGATACTATGTCGTGTAGCAAATGCTCGAAAAATGAAAAATGAAAAATGATACGAGGAAAAAATGATATGAAGACCTACGGGCTTGCCGAAGAGGCGAGTGGTCGGATGACCAGCTCGCCCCTTCGGGGTGTCGCACTTAGAACGCAGTGGCGAACTGCTTTATGAAGCGGCAGAAGCTCCTTACACGCACCAGCTCCGACTGCGACTCTTCTTGTCGTATGGGACGCTGCCTAGTGAAAAAACTTGGTCGCTTGGAATTTCTTTCAGGACTGAACTGGAGCAGCGAGAGCATATGTGCGCAGGTGCGATGCCAATTGTTACACTGATTTAGCCGACGGTCCACCTCCTGAACTTGATGGAGTCCAGTGATATGAGCGTTAGTCAACTTTGGCGTAAAAACACGTATTTCGATATTTTGTTGCGCCTGCCTACACCACCAAAAGACCGTCCAGCTGGGCGATGAGCGGCCAGCTGCGCTGCCGGAGGCAGCCAAAGAATCAGTAGCCAGGGGAAGCACCACAGACTTAGGGTAAATGTATCCCATTTTCATTGCAGTCATTCAAGACTTTTCACACCGAAACAGACAGCACGACTCGACGACACCTAATCATTTATTGCGCATTTGCGTCCGGCAAAGACTCTCAATCAAAGAGTTGGCGCAATGGTCTGTTTTGAGCATCTCTTTGACGATTGAATGACAAATAGTGTGTCGCGGATGACGTTTGTCGTCTGGTCAAATTTTGAGTTTAGACATTACATAAAGGGTTAGAAAGATGACTAGCGTAATCGCTAATGTGGCTTCCGGTTCGAGTGAAAACTCCGTCGACAAGCTCAGATTTTCAATCACGAATTGGCAGCGTGATTGTGCCAAGTTGCAACGAGAGAGCGGTGGCGGCCTGCATGGTCTGACAGGCACTATCGCTTTCGCTGACCAGCAAGAGCTGGAGCTGTTTCTATCGCCTCCCCGATCGTATGATCTAGTGCTTGAAGGTGATCTTGTACAGACTGGTTACGATGATGTTGGAAAGCTAAGGAAGCCGCTCGGATTGCAATGGATGCAGCCGGCGCTTGTTCGGAAGAGGAATTTGCGCAGGCGTTTGAAGTGGCGACCATTGCTCGAGCTAAGTGCAATGAGTTGGAAAAACAGGTTCAATCAATGCAAGCGGAAGCTTCCGCAAAGTATAAGAATCTGCACGAGGTCGGTCGCCAGTATGAGGCGCTCCAATTGGAAACAAAACGGGCAAAGATGGACAAAGAATCCGTTGCTTGCGGAGGGACTCGACGTTTTGTTGTCTTGGACGTTTCCAAAGTAATTCGCCTGGATCGGGAGTATATCGAAGGCACTCGAGCCACCGCTCCTAATCGCAATGAAGAATACCTGTTGGCCTGCCTGGCGAAGTACGGCTCAGCTTATAACCGAATGAACAAGATTCTGTTCCGTTGTCAACAACAAAAGGCGGTGTCCAATGCCGTATCTGACGAACTCTATCTCTCGAAACAAGCTTATGATGACGCGGTCGAGAAAGCCTTCGATACTGGTTCATCAGAGAACCAGGCCCGCGTGCGATACGCTTATCAGCGCTGGCAAAAGGCTCTAGAAGCCGATAAGTTGGACTCAGCGCTTAATGCAGAATATTCACAAGAATATCAAGCTGCCTCAACGTCCTATGAGAATGCACTGCATGCGGTCATTCTCGCTGCCAATTAGGAAACTTCAGGTAGCGAATTTCGAAGACTAATGATTTTGTCTGAAATTGCTCGGCACCGCCCGTGGTGCTGGGCTGTTATTAATTCCTCCATACCTGTCTGTTCAAGTCCATGAGATGCTATTCGAGAAATCGAAGATTCACGGGCGCTGCCGACATCGTTTGTTGGCAGTGTATTTTTCATGAAGCTGCCTCCGTTGGCAGTGATGCAACCTTGCTGCTGGCTGATGCTGGTGGCAGACCGACCGCGACGAAAGAAACCGAAAATGAGCTCCAGTCCAACACCACGACCAGCACCTACACCAACAACACACAGGGACTACCTGCCAATCGTTCAGGAGTTGCTGCGAAAGGCAACCATAGCAGCGCGTGAAGAGACCGAGCGAGAACGAGCCGCGCTTGAACAATGGGCGTGGGAAAATAGAGATCTGTGTACCTGCCCAGACGGCTACTGTTGTGACATATGTCGGCACAACGGACTTCGGGCACTTTCCTGACTTCCTTGTGAATCAGGCGCCATGAGCCTCTCCAGTCACTCGTTCCGAACCCAACTAATGTGAAAGTAAAAAAATGAGCAGTTCTATCGAAAATTATGACCCACACATCTTTACTGAAGAGGAAGCGGCACTTGCGCAGTATGAATACGATCGAGAATTTGGCGTTCCCAAACACGCCTATCCTCCTGGACCGGTTGGTAGCCGCGTCAATATGATGCACTTCAACTTTGAACGCGCTATGCGCGATGAGCTTGGTTGGCATGGAACGACTAGAGCTGATCTGGCAAAACAATGGGCTGGATCTGTTTCTAATTGAGGCCGAATCGTACGCAGATCGAAGCGAAACTTAAGGGTTCTGACAAGGGGTGATCGGCGTCAAGGCCTTTTGCCGGTTGACGACAGTCAAATCTGCCGCTTGACATAACTGTTACCTCCTTTAGTTTCTTAGTCTTCTGGTTCTTTGTCGTCGATCGGTTTTTTCTTTGTTTTGCGT
>Ga0163152_10004050_pt1 | contig 18516 bp, 16 predicted proteins | sample OliLakLV19MP8IB2_FD_148635 | JGI IMG/M metagenome (GOLD analysis project Ga0163152, IMG submission 148635) | Freshwater microbial mat bacterial communities from Lake Vanda, McMurdo Dry Valleys, Antarctica - Oligotrophic Lake LV.19.MP8.IB-2 | ecosystem: Environmental > Aquatic > Freshwater >...
TCATCGTCGCGCGTGATGACCTGCACGGAGCCCTCTTCCCCCGCGAAGCGGAACGTCGGACGCGCCTTCCCGCCGCGCGCGAACACTTTCTCGCGAGCGTTGCCCGGGTTCTTCAGCGGAGCCGGCAGCGCGAGCGCTTTCGCGGCGCCGCCGCCGAGCGGCACGCGCAGGCCCTGTCCGGGCGACAACACGGACTCTTCGCCGGCGAGAGTACGCATCACGCCGCCGGCCTTCAGCACCGAGATCGCGAGCGCCTCCTCGCCCCACGCGAAGAACGCGCTGCCTCCCGGCGCGAGCTCGAGGGATGCGATCGCCGAGGTCGATCATCATGCCGTCGGTGTCGGTGCTCGCGTCGGCGCGCAGCGTTCCGCGAAGGAACCGCACGCGCGTCGGACGAAGCTGCACGCCGTCCCAGTCCTCCTCGAGGATCTGCAGCGCGGCTTTCGAGCCGACGACGAGCAACCCCGCGCGCCGGAGCTCGACGACGGCCCGCGCACCGATCTCGGTCGCGAGCTGATCGCGACCCGCGATGGGCGAGCGCGACGACGCCGCGTGTCCCCCTGCCGTGCCGCCGACGAGGACGTTGCCACTCGCGTCTTTCAGCCACGCGATCGGACGCGGCGTCGTCGACACGGGAACCTCCGACTCGCTGCGACCGGTCTTTCCGCCGAAGAATGCGGCTGCCGCGACGAGGACGCCGACCGGGAGCGCGAAGAGGAGCTTCTTCACGGCTGCACCGGCTGCAGCACGAAGTTGAACGCGGTTTGCTCGCCCGCGGTCACGACGATCGGCCGCGTCTGTGAAAGGAAGCCCGCGGCCTCGACCTTCAGCTGGAACGTGCCGGGCGGAAGCGTGACCTGGAATTTTCCCGCCGCATCCGCGATGACCGTGCGGGTCTCGGCCCCGAGCTGGAACGTGACCTTCGCGAAGACCGGCTTGCCGTCCCGGCCGCGGACATCGCCCGCGAACACGCCCGTCGTCTTCGCGCCCGCAGGCTCCAGCGTGACGTCCGCCATCGCGACCGCACCGGCCTTGATGTCGACGGGCAGCGTCGAGATTGCGTAGCCCTGTTTCTGCACGCGCACCTTCACCGCGCCCGCCGGAATGTTCTTCACGCGATACACGCCGCTCGCGTCGGTGAGGATCGGATTCTGCGTGACGCCGGGGACGTCGACGATCACCCACGCCAGCGGCTCGCCGGACCGCCCGTCGCGCACGAGGCCTTCGACATCGCCGGTGGTCGGCGCTGGCGTCGGGGCGACGACCGGCACCTCGACGCGCGTGATGACGGGCTGGGGCCGTGACGGCGGCAGCACGAACGCGAGCGCGGCGTACATGCGCATCGGCGGCTCGAGGGGACGCGCGGCGGCGTCCTTCCCCGGCACGAGCGCGAGGTCGACACCGGCCTCGATCGCGAGCCGGCGATCCTCCGGTCCGAGCAGGAACCGCAACCCGCCGCCGCCCAGGACCGTGTCTCCGCTCTTCACGTCGCCGAACCAGAAGCGCGATTTCACCGCGGCAAACGGCTCGATACGGCGGGCAATCGGGATTCCGACGGCAAGCGCCGCTCGCGCGTTCGGTCCTTCGGACGCGCCGTACGCGGCACGCAACGGCGGCGAGAGCACCGCGTTTTCGGGAACGACCTCTTCGCTGCGATCGACGAGGTAGCCCGCGTTCGCGTGCACGTTCACGGGACCGACGCGCATCGAGGCGAGCACGTCGCCGAACGGACTGGCCGCGTCGCCGTACGCGAGCGGCTCGTCGCCCGAGAGGAGGAACACGCCCACCCGCGCGCCCGCGCGCAAGTCGCCGCTGGCGATCGGTGTCCACGCCGCCGAGACCGCGACGTCGCCGAGCGCCTGCACCGAGCTCGGCACCATCCCCTCGCCGTGGTGGCTTGTGCCCGCGCCCTGGATCGCGAGCGACAGCCGCGCGAGCGGCGACCAACCGATGGCGAGCGACGAACCGAGTCCGGTAAGATCGACGCCGCTATTTCCGAAGTCGTCCGCCTGGAAGTAGGACGCCCGCCACGTTGCGCGAATCGTCCCCGGCTCGGCATCCGTGGCGGTCAGGACCCCGCCGACTTCGGAGTGCCCGCCGCCCGCGGATTGGGCCTGGGCGCGGATCGCCGGGAGGAGCAGAAACACCAGCAGTGGTGCGGTCCTGCGCCAACCCCTCACGCCGCCCAGTATAGCTCGCCTGAAGGGCGTAGAATCAGGGACGGGGCATTTGCAGGGGGTCGATGTGTTTCGTCTCGGTTCCGCGCTGCTTCTCGGCGTGCTGGTGACGGGCTGCGGATTTCGATCGAGCCTCGAAACCGAGGACTTCGAGCTCGTTTCGTTCGTCGTCGACCAGTCCTCGTATGTGCAGGGCGAGCCGGGTTACGCGACGGCCACCCTCCGCAACCTCAGCGCACGCGAATCGGCGCTCCCCTCGGTCAGCATCCACGCTGGCGGCGTCGCCGCGAGTTTCACCTACAGCGACCCCGACATCATCGTGAACGATGGCCTCGGCAACGGCGACGCCATCGGCGGTGGTGAAACGGTGATGCTGAAGTGGAACTTCGTGTCCGCCGAGGAGGCCGAGCCCGGCGCCGGTTCGGCGTGGGTGAAGCTCATCGACGTGAGCGGGCAAATGGAATCGCCACTGGTGGCGTTCGAGCTCCTTCGCGCCGCGACGGTCGAAGTCATCGCGATCTCCTACGCGCAGCCGAACGACGGCGGATCCGGCAACCCGCCAAGCTATGCGTGCATCGGCGTGCGGCCGACGCATGTCGCGGTCACCGTGAAGAACATCGGCGCCTCGACGGCGGACGTCTCCGAGGAGTCCCTGAGCGTCGTGGGCGTCTCGCAGGATTACTTCCTCGACTCGGCGAGCACCGAGAACCCCGCATCGATCGCACCCGGGACGTCGGAGGTTTTCCACTTCGAGATGGGTGCGCTCGCCGGCGCGGTGCCGAGCGCGGAATACGCGCTCGCGTTCTCGGGCATCGTCTCCGACGCAACGACCGGCCACACCCGGCCGCCGCCTCGGCACGAGGAGTCGCTCCACCTGCCGTTCACCGTCCACAAGCCCGCAGGCCTCCTGCTCACTCTCACCGAGAGCGCCACGATCGTTTCGACGGCGGCGCCCAACCTCGGCACCGTGTCCGTTACGGTAAGGAACACGGGCACCGTCGAGGTGCGGATCGACACGATATCCGTGCGGATGCTCGTCGGCGCCGTGAGCACGACCGGCCAGTATGCGTTCGGCACGCCGACCCTCACGCTGCCCATCACTCTTTCGCCCGGGGCCGAGGTGACGCAGAACGCCAGCGTGTTGCTCGCGGAGCCCGTGCCCACGACCGGCGACACGGTCTCGCAGACTTCGCCTGCGAAGAGACGCCTTCGGGCAACTCCGAGAACAACGGCAGCGAAGGCTTCTGGTTGGTTCAGTAGCTCGTCAGATGTCGAGATTGCGCACGTTGAGCGCGTTGTTCTCGATGAACTCCCGACGCGGCTCGACCTGATCGCCCATGAGCACGGTGAAGATCGAGTCGGACTCGACGGCGTCCTCGATGTGCACCTGGAGGAACGTGCGGTTCTCCGGGTTCATCGTCGTCTCCCAGAGCTGCTCGGCGTTCATCTCGCCGAGACCCTTGTAGCGCTGGATGTCCTGGCCCTTCTTGCCGGCCGCGAGCACCGCGCCGAGGACCTCCCGCAAGTTCCGGTAGGTCTTCTCCGCACCGTTGTCGAACGTGACCGTGTACGGACCCGGTCCCAGCTCGCGTGCGAGCGGTCCGGCCTGCGCGACGAGCTCGTCCATCTCGGGGCTGCCGGCAAACGTGGGGTCGATGATCGTCTCGCGCGTGCCGTCCTGGTCGCGCGTCGTGAACTTCACGCGGAAGCCCTGGCCCTCGGGGTCCGCGTCGATCACCGCGTCGATCTCCAGACCCGTGAACACCCCCTTCGCCCACGTGACGGCGTTCGCCGCTTCCTTCTCGAGCGCCGGCTTGTCCTTGAACGTGGAGGCGAGCACACGCGCGCCCGTGCCCTGCACGAGCGCGTCGACCGCGCGGATGTCGCGGCGGCGCTGCATCTTCTCGAGCGTCTCGGTGTAGCGCTGGATGCGCTCGAGCTGCGGCTTGAGCTCCGCGCCGTTGAGAGGCTCGTCCTTCGCGGCCATGGAGACGGTGATCTCCTCGGCGCCGCGCTCGATGAGCTTCGCCATCATCTCGCGCTCGTCCTTCACGTAGTAGGCGGTCTTGCCCTTCTTCACGCGATAGAGCGGCGGCTGTGCGATGTAGATGTGCCCGCGCTCGAGGAGCTGCGGCATCTGCCGGTAGAAGAACGTCAGCAGCAGCGTGCGAATGTGCGAGCCGTCGACGTCGGCATCGGTCGCGATCAGGATCTTGTGGTAGCGGAGCTTCGCGATGTCGAAGTCCGGCCCGATGCCCGTGCCGAGGGCGGTGATGATCGTGCCGATCTCCTCGTTGGAGAGCATCTTGTCGAGGCGAGCCCGCTCGACGTTCAGGATCTTTCCGCGTAGCGGCAGGATCGCCTGGATGCGCCGATCGCGGCCGCCCTTCGCGGTGCCGCCTGCGGAGTCACCCTCGACGATGAAGAGCTCGCACTTCTCGGGGTCGCTCTCCTGGCAGTCGGCGAGCTTTCCGGGAAGGCCGGAGAACTCGAGCGCGTTCTTGCGGCGCGTGAGGTCGCGCGCCTTGCGGGCCGCCTCGCGCGCACGCGCGGCGTCGACGGCCTTGCCGATGATGCGCTTCGCGATTGCCGGGTTCTCCTGCATGAACGAGCCGAGCTTCTCGCCGAGGAGGCTCTCGACGATGCCCTTCACCTCGGAGTTGTTCAGCTTGCCCTTGGTTTGCCCCTCGAACTGCGGCTCGCGAATGCGCACCGCGACGACCGCGGTGAGGCCCTCGCGGACGTCGTCGCCCTCGAGGTCCATCTTCATGTCGCGGAGGAGGTTGTTGTCCTTCGCGTATTTGTTGAGCACGCGCGTGAGCGCGGAGCGGAGGCCGGCGACGTGCGTGCCGCCTTCGGCGGTGTGCACCGAGTTCGCGTACGCGAACACCTGCTCGTTGTAGGCGTCGTTCCACTGCAGCGCGATCTCGACGTAGGTGTCGCCGTCTTTGCCCTCGATGTAGATGGGCTTGGCCACGACCGTCGTCTTGTTCTTGTTCAGGTGCTCGACGAACGTCGAGATGCCGCCCTTGAAGAAGAACTCGATCTGCTTCTCGACGCGCAGATCGTCGAGCGTGATCTTGAGGCCCTTGTTGAGGAACGCGAGCTCGCGAAGGCGGTTCGCGAGCGTGTCGAAGTTGTATTCGGTCGTCTCGAGAATCGTTCCGTCGGGCTTGAACGTGATCTTCGTGCCGCGCTTCTTCGTCGTCCCAGTCACTTCGACCGGTTTCGTGGGCTTCCCGATGTGGTACTCCTGATGGTGCACCTTGCCGTCGCGGTAGATCTCGAGGTCGAGCTTCTCCGAGAGCGCGTTCACGCACGACACGCCGACGCCGTGGAGACCGGCCGACGCGGTGTAGGCGCCGCCGCCGAACTTGCCTCCGGCACCGAGCTTGGTCATGACGACTTCGGCGGCGTCGATCTTCGCGTTCGAGTGGAGACCGACGGGAATTCCGCGGCCGTTGTCTTCGACGGTGACGGAATTGTCGGTGTGCACGATGACGCTGATCGTGTCGGCGAATCCCGCCATCGCTTCGTCGATGGAGTTGTCGACGACTTCCCACACGAGCTGATGAAGACCGCGCACGTCCGTTCCGCCGATGTACATCGCGGGCCGTTTGCGAACGTGCTCGAGTCCTTCGAGCACCTGAATGCTGTCCGCGCCGTACTCGGGGCTGAGCGTCGTCGGATCGGTCTTCAGGTTCTCGGCTTTGTTTTCCATGTTGTCGGGAGGCGTCGAAACCGGGTGCATTTCCCATGATTTCGAGGCCGCGAGAACATACCACGCGAGCCTGGTTTTCCCGTGGAAAAACGCGGCCAAACGACCGCTTTCGGCACTACCGAAAGTAGGCCATTTTCTTGGGCAAAATCAGGGCGCGGGGAGCCTACCGCCGGGACGGAAGGAGCGCGATCAGCTCGCGCGGCGCGAAGGGCTTCTGAAGGAAGGTCGCCCCGAGAAGTCCCATGCGCTGGCGCATCGCCGGATCGGGCGCATAGCCGGACATGAAGACCACGCGCACGCCCGGGAGTACTGCGCGAACGGCGTCGGCAAGATCGGTTCCCGACCCGCCCGGCATGTTCACGTCGGTGAGGAGCACGTCGATCCGCACGCCACGAGATGCCATCGCGAGCGCGTCTTCGGCCTTCGTCGCGTCGAGGACGTCGTATCCGAGGTGCGAAAGATATTCGTGGAGCGCGCGGCGAACCTCTTCCCGATCCTCGACCAGGAGGACCGTCTCGTTCGTGCTCGAGGGATCCCGTTCCACGTGCGAGTTGTAGCACCCTCGAACGTGAATTCCCATTTCCTACGTAGTCCGCACTACGCCGGCGTGGCCACGCCGCCCTTCACCTGCCACGTCACGCGCGGTCGAGAGAGCTCGCCGTCCAATTCGCGGAAATCGGTGGAGGTCACGAAGATCTGCGCGGGGATCTTGTCGAGGAACCCGAAGAGGTAGCGAACGCGATCGCGATCGAGCTCGCTCTTCACGTCGTCGAGCAGCAGCACGGGATAGCGCCCGAGGTCGCGCCGATGGAGCTCGATCTCCGCGACCTTCAGCGCGAGCGCAAACATGCGGTGCTGGCCTTGCGACGCGTACTTCCGCACCGATCGACCCGCGATCTCCATGCCCAGGTCGTCGCGATGCGGGCCGACGACCGAGTGCCCGCGCGAAAGCTCCTCGCGCTCGCGACGCGAAAGCTCTTCGAGCAGCACGGCTTCGAGCTCGGCGACGGGCCTGACCGCGTCGGAAACGCCACGGTAGCGGAGCACCGCCCTCCCCTCCGTGCCGCTGATCTCGCGGAAGAAGCCGGCAACCAGCGGATTCATGCGCTCTACGAACGACAGGCGCCCCGCCAGGACACGGGAGCCGGCGGCGGCGAGAGATTGGTTCCATGTTTCCAGCAACGCCCTGTCGGGCGCTCCGTGGCTTTCCCGGAGCAGCGCGTTCTTTTGCTTGAGAGCGCGGTTGTAGTCGAGCAGGTGGGAGAAGTGCGACGGCGTCAGCCCGAACACCGAGCGATCCAGCGCGCGCCGGCGCGGTCCGCCCTCGCCCTTCAGGATGAGAATGTCGTCCGGCGTGAACTTCACCGAGGGCAGCACGCGCAGGTAGTCGGCGATCGCGGCGGGCTCCTTCGCGTTCACCGTCGCCGTGCGCCCTTCGGGCGAGAGCGTCACCGCGAGATCGTCGCTGCCGACATCCCCCACGACACGGCCGGTGATCTTCGCGGCCGCTTCCCCGAATCTCACGAGCTCGCGCGTTCCCGTGCCGCGAAACGAGCGGAGCGCCGAGAGATACGAGATCGCTTCGAGGAGGTTCGTCTTCCCCTGCGCGTTGTCGCCGACGATCACCTGCACATCGGGCGTCAGCTCGGCTTCGAACGCCGCGTAGTTGCGATAGCTACGCAGCGACAGCGAGGCGAGGTGCACTCACTCAAATCCGCATCGGCATGATGACGTAGAGGTAGTCCGAGTTCCCCTTGCCGCGCAGGACGCCCGGGCTGCTGTCGTCCGTGAGGGTGAGCTCGACCACGTCTTCGGTCATGACCGCGAGCGCATCGAGGAGATACTTCGCGTTGAATCCGATTTCCATCTGGAGCGCGGAGTCGACTTCGAGCTCCTCGCGCGCTTCGCCGAACTCCGGGTTGCTCGCGCTGATCACGAGCGAGCCCTTGGACATCTCGAGCTTCACGCCCTTGATGCGCTCCGACGAGAGCACGCTGATCCGGCGAAGACACGCCGCGAGGCGCAGGCGATCGACGCCGAGAACGCCCGTTGATCCCTTCGGGATGACCGACGCGTAGGGCGGGAACTGGCCTTCGACGAGCCGCATCACGACGACCGTCTTGCCGCTGCGAGCGACCGCGTTGCCGGCCGCAAAACCAAGTTCTACGTTGCCGTCGCCGACTTCGTCGCAAAGCTTCCGGATCTCGGCCACGCCCTTGCGCGGAAGGATCACGCCGCCCTGCATCTCGGGCGCCTTGTCGAGCGTCTTCTCGATTTTCGAGAGGCGATGCGTGTCCGTCGAGACCATGCGGAGCATCGGTTTTTTGCCGTCTTCCGCGCGCTCGATGAACACGCCGCTCATGTTGTAACGAGTTTCATCGGTGCTTACCGAGAACGCGGTCTTGTCGAGCATCTCCGCGAGAACTTTCGCGGGGATCGCGGCGTATTTCGCGCTCGCGACATCGGGCAGATTCGGGAACTCGTCGGGCGACAAACCGGTGATCTTGAAGCGCGCTTTCCCTGCGGAAACCTCGAGCCAATTGTTGTCGAGGCGCTTGAGCTGGATCTTCGGTTCGGTGATTTCCTTGACGATGTCGTGGAGTTTACGGGCGTCGACGGCGACGCGTCCGGCCTTCGCGCCTTCGGCCGGATAACTCGTGACCGTCCCGACGTCGAGGTCGGTTCCGGTCATGGTCACGTCGGTTCCGGTCACGGCGAGCAACGTGTTCGAAAGAATCGGCATGGTGCTCTTGCGCTCGACGACTCCGAGAACTCGCGAGAGTCCCTTCAAAAACGTTTCGCGCTCGACCTTGATTTCCATGGCTGCCTTTTTCCCGCGCTCTCTTCTTCTTCTTTTCTAATAGAAGTACAAAGTACTAGTAGTAGTAGTAGGTGCTGTGAATTCCTGGATGGATCTGCAAGCGCCCGTTCGCATTACGGATGATCGCCCTCGCACCCTGTGCGCCGAATTCGTGCCACCGGTCCCGAACTGTGGGCTTCTACATCGCCAACAGGTGCTGCACAAGTCCATCCCCCGTCTGTACCGTGGTTCCCCCAACACGCGAAGCGATCCGGCTTTGATCGCTGCGATCCGCTTCTGATCGCATTCCGAGGCCTCTCCAGAAACACGAAACGCCCCGGATTTCCGGAGCGTCGTGCGTTTGAGGACACCGATTCTAATCGTGTCCTCCGGCCGCCAGCGTCTTCTCCAGCGACTCGACGGTGTTCTTGAGCTGCGCATCCGTCTTCATCTTCTCTTCGATCTTCTTGCATGCGTGGATCACGGTGCTGTGGTCCTTGCCGCCGAACTTCTCGCCGATGTCGGGATAGCTCGACTTCACGTGCTTGCGCACGAGCCACATCGCGATCTGACGAGGGAGCGCGAGCACCTTGTGCTTCTTCTCGCTCTTCAGGTCGCTCACCTTGAGATTGAAGAAGGACGCGACGGTCTTCTGAATCCCCTCCGCCGTCAGGATCTGCCGTTTCTCCTGCACCAGCGCCCCCAGGACCTCCTTGGCGAGCTCCAGGTCGATCTTCCTGCCATAGAGGCTGGAGAACGCGCCGACGCGAATCAGGGAGCCCTCGAGCTCGCGGATGTTGCTGGCGATGTGCGTCGCGAGAAAGAGCGCGACGTCGTCGGGCAACGCGACGTTGTCGTCTTCGGCTTTCTTGCGAAGGATGGCGATGCGCGTCTCGATCTCGGGCGCCTGGATGTCCGCGATCAAGCCCCACTCGAAGCGCGATCGAAGCCGCTCCTCGAGGTTGGGAATCTCTTTCGGGAACTTGTCGGACGTGAGGACGATCTGCTTGCGCGATCCGTAGAGCGTGTTGAACGTGTGGAAGAACTCTTCCTGCGTCCGCTCTTTTCCGGCGACGAACTGGATGTCGTCCATGAGGAGGACGTCGCACCCATCGCGGTATTTCGCGCGGAACTGATCCATCTTGTCGAACCGAAGAGCGGTGATCAGCTCGTTCATGAACGACTCGCTCGAGAGATACACGACGCGAGCCTTCGGGTTCTTGTTGAGGATCTGGTGGCCGATCGCCTGGATGAGGTGCGTCTTCCCGAGTCCGACGCCGCCGTAGATGAAGAGCGGGTTGTATCGGGATGCCGGCTGCTCGGCGACGGCCATCGACGCGGCGTGCGCGAGCTGGTTGCTACCGCCGACGATGTAGCTGTCGAACGTGTAGCGCGTCGAAAGCGGGCGATCCTCGAACGTGAGCGCGGGCGCGGACGGCGCCGTGCGCTCCTGTGTCGACGACGACGCCGAACGCGGCATCGGCTCGACGCGCGAGTCGAACCGGCCCGACGAGCCCGCTTCGATGCGCGGCTCGGACGGCGGGATCTCGGCCGCGTTCGACGCGGCTTCCGCCGCCTCCTGCGCAACCTCGCTCGCGACACCTTCGGCCGAAAGCTCGAAGACCACGGCGAAGCGGCGCTCGGAAACGCGCTGGAGCTCGTCCGCGATCTGGCTCAGGAAGTTTTCCTGCACCCACTCGATGACGTAGCGGCTCGGCGCGAGCAGACGGATCGTGTCGTCTTCGACGGACACGAGCTTCAGGGGTCGAATCCAGGTATCGAACGTCTGGCGGGGGATGCGGTTTCGGAGAGCGTCGACAACCTCGAACCAGAGGTTGGCGTCCGCGGACACTTCTTTTTTGCTGCCCTGCGAGGACTGGTTATCCACTGCTGTCCACACCCCAAGCGGCAATAAACTTCAATTGTATGAAATGGTTAGCGGAGGTGATCCACAGGCAGGCAAAAAGCGACCCGTTCGCGAAGCGGTTCGGTTTTTCCTGGATCCCTCACCCTCTGGCGCGTCATCCGGAGCTACAAACGTCTCTCTCCCCGGCTCCCGGCGCGGCCATGAGGCCCCTCGATAAAGTCCGCGGAGCCTACTGCATTCGTCGCGCGCGATTCAAGATCCGAAATCCAAACGAGCGATGTTTTGTCGCTTGACCCAGTAACACCGCGATGTTCTTTTGCGGCGTTCAAGACGCGCTCTCTGAGATGAGAGCGCGCAGCGACTCGCGATGAAGCGATCGCAACCGAGAGACGAGCGACATGGCCTCGAAGCGTACCTTCCAGCCCCACAACCTCCGCCGCAAGCGCACGCACGGCTTTCTCGTGCGCATGAAGACCAAGGGCGGTCGCGCAACTCTGAGCCGCCGTCGTGCGAAGGGCCGCAAGCGCCTCGCGCCGGTCGCCTACAAGAAGTGATGCGGTGGCGGGCACTCCCCGCACCCGCTTCACCAAGCCGCGTCGGCTGCTCTCTCGCGCGGATTTCGATCGCGTGCAGAACGGCCGCGCCGTTCGGCGTGCGTCGAGCACGCATTTCCTCGTACTTCTGACGCCGCGTGTCGCGGCGGCGACGGGCGCTCGCCTTGGGATCATTGCGAGCCGTCGTGTAGGATCCTCCGTCCGCCGCAATCGGGCGAAGCGCTTGATTCGGGAGTGGTTCCGCGCGGCGGCATCGGGCCTGGGCGACGACGACATGGTGGTGGTGGTGAAAACCGGCGCAGAGAAGCTGAGCGCGGCGAAAGCCGCCGCCGAGCTCGCCGCGACCGCCGCCCGCGCCGCGAAGGCCGCGCCCACCAGCGACTCGCGCCCTCCGCGCGCGAAGAAAAGGCCGGCGACGAAGTCCGCGAAGGCCATTGCAAAGGGAAAGAGGCCGCGCACGTGACCCGTGCGATCAATCATCCCGTCGTCCTGCTGTTGAAGGGCTACAAGCGCTTCGTCTCGCCGCTGATGCCGCCGGCGTGCCGCTTTCATCCGACGTGCTCCGAGTACTCGCGTGAGTGCTTCGAGCACCTCGGGTTCTTTCGATCCACCTGGCTGACGATCCGCCGTTTGGGACGCTGCCATCCCTTCCACCCGGGCGGATTCGATCCCGCGCCGGTGCCGCCCAAAGCCGAGACGACGACCTGATGGAACAGCAGCAGCCGGGCATCGACAAGAAAGCCGTCGCCGCGATCCTCCTCTGCGCCGTCATCTGGGCGGTGTGGATGAACACGAACTATCGCCGCACGCAGGCGCTCGCGGTCGCCGCGAAGCAAAAAGCGATCGCCGCGCAGATGTCGAGCGGCGGCACGCTCACGATGACGGGAACGAGCGGCGGCGTTTTGGCCGCGGTGACGCCCAGCGATGCCGAGCCCGGCGTCGTGCTCCCGACCGGCGTCGCGCCGGCGGCCACCGTCACGCTCGAGAACGACCTGCTCACCGTGGAGCTGTCGACGCACGGCGCTCGTCCGGTCGGCGCGACGCTGAAAGATCCGAAGTACGTCGAGAACCATCTTGCCGCGCTCGTGACGCCCCAGGTCCCGAACGCGAAGAACCTCGCGCCGCTCGCGCCGTGGTTCGGCGACGCCGCGGAGTCTCGCATCGACGCGAACGCGACGTTCCTCGTGGCGACCTCCGCCGCGGGCACCGTCGTCGTTCTCGAACATCGCGGCGCGGACGGATTCGCGCTCACGCGCACCTACAAGATGGGCGGCGCATACACGCTCTCGATGACCGAGCAGTATGTGAATCGTGGCGTCTCGCCGGTTTCCGGACGTCCCGGCGTGCTGTGGGCCGTCGACGAGAAGAAGGCCGTGAAGGGCGATCTCTTCGAGCCAGGCGCCGCGGTGAACGCGCGCTACCAGTACAAGCCGCCGAAGAACGCCGACGACGAGAAGCGCACCTACGCCGGACCGGTCGAGTTCGTCGCGATCTCCGACCGCTACTTCACGGCCGCGGTTGCGCCTGTCGAGCCGCGTTTCGACGGCACCGACTCCGTCCGCTTCCGCCGCCCCGCGAAGGACACGCTGCAGGTCCTCGGCCTGGGCGAGAAGATCACCCTCGCTCCCGGCGAGTCGAAGACGTTCACCTACGAGCTGTATCTCGGTCCGAAGGACTACAAGATCCTGCGCAACGAGGGGCACAACCTCGCGTGGGTCATGAACTGGGGCCGCGGGCAGGGCTTCTTCTGGGCGTTCATCGGCGTCATCACGCAGGGTCTCTGGTATGCGCTCGGCTTCTTCCACCAGTACGTCGGCAACTGGGGCTTCGCGATCATCCTGTTGACGCTCCTGATGAGAGGGCTCCTCTGGCCGCTCGCGGCGAAGCAGATGCGGACGGCGAACGAGTTCGCGCAGAAGTCCGCGAAGCTCAAGCCGCAGGTCGACAAGATCCGCGAGAAGCACGGCGCGGATCCGATGGAGATGAACAAGCAGACGATGGCCCTGTACAAACAGTACGGGATCTCGCCGTTCTCGCCGCTCGCGGGCTGCCTCCCTCTCCTGTTGCAGCTCCCGATCTGGTGGGCGCTCTACCGCGTGCTCTGGACGTCGATCGACCTTCGTGGCGCGCCGTTCATCCTCTGGATCAACGACCTCTCGCAGCCGGAGAAGCTCTTCGCGGTCGCCGGCTTCGACTTCCGCCTGATGCCGATCCTCCTCGGCGCCGTGACCTGGCTGCAGATGAAGCTCACTCCGCAGGCCGGAACCGATCCGGTTCAGCAGAAAATGATGATGTATATGATGCCGGTGATGTTCACGTTTTTCATGTGGAGCCTCCCGGCCGGTCTCGTGGTGTACATTTTCACCAGCACCCTGATGGGCATCGTTCAGCAATACCTGTTGAAGCGGAAGATGACGCCGCCGGCGGAGGCCACGTGAAAGCAAAAGACGCAGCAGCGGGATTCGGAGCGGGCGTATTGATGACGGCGATGGTGACTGCGGGCGTGCTGCACGCGCAGGCAGACACGCCGCCGGTGACGCCGATCGTGGCGCCGCGTCCCATCGTCCAGACGCCGGGCTCCGTGCAGGTGACGCGGATGACCGACACGCAGTTCGTCGTGGTGAAGGACCAGGGCGACGCGCAGGTCGTCACGCTCTTCACGACGGAGAGCGGCCTCATCCAGAAGAAGCACTCCGGCCGCTTCCTGTACTAGTGATCGAAACGATCGCCGCCGTCGCGACCCCGCCAGGGAACGGCGCGCTGGCGATCGTGCGCCTTTCCGGTCCGCGCGCGATCGACGTGCTGCGCGCGGTCTTCCGCGAGGACGGCGCGAGCGCGTGGGACGAGCGTGCCGTGCGCCACGGTCGCGTGGTTGCACCCGACGGTGCGACGCTCGACGACGGACTCGCGTGGTTCGCTCGCGCGCCGCGCACCTACACCGGCGAGGACACCGCCGAGCTCACCGCGCACGGCGGCGCGTTCGTCACCGCTCGCGTACTCGCGGCGTTCCTCGCGAAGGGCGCGCGTCTAGCGGAGCCCGGCGAGTTCACGCGACGCGCGTTCCTGAACGGGCGCCTCGATCTCGCGGAAGCGGAAGCGGTCGCGGACGTGATCGCCGCGTCCACCGACGACGCGCTGCGCATCGCGCGGACGCACCTCGCGGGCGGCCTCTCGGAGAAGATTCGCGAGTGGCGCGACGAGGTCCTCGACGCGCTCGCGCACGTGGAGGCGACCGTCGACTTCCCCGACGAGGACCTGCACCCCGAAGGCAACGCCGTCATCGCCGAGCGCTTCGAGCGTGTCGCGAAGGGGACGTCCGCGCTCGCCGCGACGTTCGCGCGCGGGCGTCTCTATCGCGAAGGCGCGCGCGTCGTTCTCGCGGGCCGACCGAACGTCGGCAAGTCGAGCCTGCTGAACGCGCTCGCAGGCCGCTCCCGAGCGATCGTCACGGCCGAACCGGGAACGACACGCGACGTCGTCGAGGAGTCGATCGACCTCGCGGGAATCCCCGTCACGCTGTGCGATACCGCGGGCATCCGCGAGGTCGACATCGCCGCCGGTGGCAGCGAGGCCGAGCGCGAAGGCGTGCGGCGCTCGCGCGAAGCGGCCGCGGAAGCGGATCTGGTGCTGCTCGTGTTCGACGCGAACGCCGGCTTCGGCGAAGACGACCGGCAGGCGGCGCTCGCGGTTGCCGGACGGCCCACGCTGATCGTCGCGAACAAGAGCGATCTCGATCCCGCGACGCCGCGCGACACCGGCCCCGCGGTCGCGGCGCTCCCGTCATCGCTCGCGCATCCCGTTTCGGCGACGACGGGCGCCGGACTCGACGGACTGACCTCGCTCGTGCGCGAACGGCTCGCCGGACCCGGTGCGGGAGATTCCGGTGGCCTGGTGGTGACACGCGTGCGGCATCGCGAACGTCTTCAGGCCGCCGAGAAGCATCTGCGTGCCGCTGGAGCAGCCGCACGAAGCGGCGTGTCGCCCGATCTCATCGCCAGCGACGCGCGTCGCGGACTCGACGCGCTCGGCGAGATCGTGGGTGCCGTCTCGACGGAAGACCTCCTCGGGAAGATCTTCGAGCGCTTCTGCGTCGGCAAGTAGCCGGCGACGACTACGCCGGGAGCGCGCTGTCGCGGTCGTGGAGGAGGCGGTAGATCGTTCCGGCGCTGAGCTGGCCCTGCACGAAGTCCTGGTGGACGGGGAACGAGGGGCGCCAGCCGCGCGAGCGACCCAGACTGAAGATCCCGAAGACGAACCCGAGCAACCGACTCAATGCTTTCATGTCCAGGACTTTTGGACACCGGAGCGCGTACAGCAAACGCGCCCAGCGAGGAAATCCGCGGGCGCGTTCGTCGTTGACTCCGGCGACATCCGACAGGACCGCGTCTTCGAATGCACGCGGTGCATGAGCGAGATTAGAACTGCTGGGATTTCGCGCCGATGGTAAGAGTGAGCTTGCTGGCCTCGCCGGTGCCGCGGTTCGGCGTGACGGCCAGCTCCTCTTTGCCCTTCTCGTTCATCTGCACGACGCCGTCGTCGAGCTGCACGATGATGCGAGCGATGGAGGCGCCGCCGCTTTCGTTCGCGAAGAACTTCGCGCTGATCTCGCGGACGTGAGCCGCGGAGCCGACGACGGACGAGCCACCGCCGGGGACTTCGGTGCCCTCGAAGTCGATCCAGACCTGACGCTTCTTCGGGATCTGGATGATCTTGTAGCGAGCCGAACCGGCGAGCTCGATCATGACCACGCTGCTGGAGCCGTTCTGCTTCTGCGCGACCTTCTTGAGGGACGGGCCGCCCTTTCCGGACGACGCCCCGAAGACGAGGTCGCCACTGCCGGAAGGCATCGCCATCGCGACCATGGGGGCCGGCGTCGCCGCCGCGAACGGATCGGGCGTGGACGCGGTTGTCGCCGCGGAGCCGGTCGAGGCGAACGGATCGGGCGCCGTGTCGGTGGAAGCGAACGGATCGCTGCCGGTGTCGTCGATAGTGGGCATTTCGTCCAGCGGATCGACGGCGGCGACAGCGACGGTTTTCGTTCCTTTGCCACCCTTGCGAGGCGTCGCGACAGGCTCGATGGCGGTCGGCGGATCTTCGATGATTGTGCCGCCGGCGTATTCCGTGTTCGACGGGATCGTGGAGCCGCTCGCGAAGCTGTCCGTGTTGCGCGGCTTCTTCGTCGCGGAGGGATCCGACCATGTGGACGCGGACATCGACGAGCCCGACGATCCCGAAGAACCGGACGATCCGCCGGAGCTGACCGCTTCACCGCCGCCACTGCCAAAGCTGCGTCCCGCGTCGCTCGCGAGGGTCTCTTCCGGCGTGGGCGCGGCCGCGATCGCGGTCGGCGACGACTCGGTGAGGTTCAGCGTCTCGCTGTTGGGAATCGACTCGGTCGGCGTGCTCGCGCCGAGATCCGCGAGGCTCAAGCCCTGTGCTTCCGTGGGCACCGCCGCCGCGTCACCCGCCCCGGTCGCCTTCTGGGCCTGCATCTCTTTGTGAACGACGCCGGCTGCGAGACCGCCGATGAACAGGAAGGCGACGATACCCGCATAGAGGAGCTTCTTCATGAGAGGTCCATCCTTCGGGGGCTGTTGAGCCCGACACAAAGCATCCGGCTAGAGGGAACCGACAACGTCTGCCGAGACCGGTTCTCCAGGGATCTAACCCTCGAAAGTATAAGCGAACTTCTCCCCCTCCACCAATCGATCGCGGCCCGGTCAGGCCGCCGGAGCGACCGCGGGGGTTGCGCCATCGGCGGCCCGCAGGCGGACGACGAAATCCGTCCCACGACCGCGGGCTTCGGCGATGACGATCTCGCCGCCGTGGTCGATCACGATGCGCTGCACGATGGCGAGTCCGAGGCCCGTGCCGTTCGCCTTGGTCGTGAAGTAGGGGGTGAAGATCTTTTCGCGGACCTCCGGCGGGATACCCGGGCCGTCATCCTGGACGTGGATTTCGACGCCGTCCCCGCGCTCGTCGTGCGTCCGGACCGTGCGCACGTCGACCGCGCCCTTGCCCTCCACGGCGTCGACGGCGTTCGCGACCAGGTTGATCAGCACGCGCGTCATCTGATCGCGGTCCAGGCGCACGCGAGGCAGGTCCTCTGCGAGGTGGCTGCCGAGCGCGACGCCATCGGGGACACCGGTGAACACGCGCAGCGCGCCGCGCACCACGTCGTTGACGTCGTCCGGCGCGAGAACCGGATCCGGCATCCGCGCGAACTCGGAAAACTCCTTCACGAGCTTCTTGAGGCTGTCGACCTCCTCGAGTATCGCCTGCGCGGATTCCTCGAGGATCTCGTCGAAGTCGCCGCGCTTCTCGCGATGCGCGCGGCGCGTGGTCTCGACCGCCATCTGGATCGGCGTGAGCGGATTCTTGATCTCGTGGGCGATACGCTTGGCGATCTCGCGCCACGCCTCCACGCGCTCGGTTTGAAGAAGCTTGTTCCGCGACTCCTTGAGGTCGCGGGCCATGCCGTTGAACGCGGCGACGAGCTCGGTGGTCTCGTCGTTGGCCGCCCGGCTCTTGTACGCAGGAATGCGGTGATCGAGGTCGCCGAGCGCGATCGCGCGGGCGCCCTTGGCCAGCGCGTCGATGGGGTCCGCGAACCGTCGCGAGAGCACCGTCGCCGCGGGGAAACACGCGAGCAGGATCACGCCGGCGATCGCGACGAACGCGAGGAGAATTCCTCGCCGGGCCTCCGCGCCCTCGTCACGCCGGGCGATGCGCAGCGTCACCTCGCGCGAGATGTCGTCGGGCTCGTCGAACGACGGCAGCAGCTTTTCGGTGAGCACGAGCTCGCTTCCAACCTCGACCGGCGCGACTTCCGGCGGCGGCTGGAAGGGATCTCTCGTGGCCGCCGCGTGGACCTTGCGGCCCGCCGCTTCGATCGACGCCACGTCGGGATCGCCCGCGAAGCTGCTGAGGCGTCCCTCGTCGTCCGCGAAGACGCCGGCGATGAGCAACAGATCGGGCGCGGACGAGAGGCGCACCGTCCGCTGGAACGCGATCCGGAATACGGGGCGATCCTGCTCGTCGACGGTCGCACCGGACTCCGTCTTCGTCTGGATGAGCGCGTAGCCGGTTTCGCCTTCGCGATGCGAAGCGGCGACGTCGGTTCGCGTGAGCGAGCTCGTCGGCCAGTGCGCCGACGCGAGCACGCGCCCGTCGGGAGCGAGGACGTCGAGCACGTCGAGCGTGCGCCGGGAAGCCTCCTCGCCGAGCAGTCGCAGGAGCTCGATCTGCGCGTCGGTGTTTCCGCTGGCCGCCGCGCGCACGGTGAGCGCGCCGCCCGGCAGCTCGGCGCGCGCGAGGAGCTCGTCGACGCCGTCGGCCATCCCGGCAAGAAACCGCTCGTTCGCCTCCTGGTTGCGCGTCACGGTCTGTGTCGACTG
>Ga0163152_10004052_pt1 | contig 18504 bp, 13 predicted proteins | sample OliLakLV19MP8IB2_FD_148635 | JGI IMG/M metagenome (GOLD analysis project Ga0163152, IMG submission 148635) | Freshwater microbial mat bacterial communities from Lake Vanda, McMurdo Dry Valleys, Antarctica - Oligotrophic Lake LV.19.MP8.IB-2 | ecosystem: Environmental > Aquatic > Freshwater >...
CATTCGCTCGGGGAGATTGTTCAGCGGTCCGGCAAGACCGTGCACGCCTGGGCCTTCGAGGGGGACTGCGACCCTACCCAGGCGCGGAGCAACACCACCCGTACTGAGTGGCCACCGCGGTCCGGGCGATTCATCGAAATCCCGGAGGTGGACCGTGTGGCGTTTTTTTCGATTGATGACGCGCGTGTGGTGATCAACGCCGGCCAAGCAGAGTTGCTTGACCGGCTGATCGAGGTGCTCGCGATGCTCCGCGCCTGAGAATTTTCCGGGCTCAGGACTTCGGAATCGTCCAGAAATAGATCATCCGGCCATCCACTTCCATCGTCTTTTCCGCCTCCCACTCGCCCATGTCGAAGCTGTTGGAGACGATGCGGGTGCCGGGCTTGAGTTCACGCTTGAGCTTGGGAATCAGCTTCACGTTGAGCGACGGCAGCAGATACAACGTGACCACGGTGGCTTCGCTGAGGTTGGTGCTCTCGGCAAAGATGTCCGAGTTGCTGAACTTGACCTTGTCGGTCACCCCCGCGGTCACCGCGTTGGCGTTGGACTCCTTGATGCGCTGGGGATCGATGTCGATGCCGACGCCGCGCGCGCCAAACTGTTTGGCGGCCGTGATCACGATACGGCCGTCGCCGCAGCCAAGGTCATAAACGACGTCGTTTTTTGTCACGTTGGCCATCTTGAGCATGGCATCCACAACGGTCTGGGGCGTCGGGACATAAATCACGTCCGGGCTGCGCAAGGGCGCCTGCGCCTGTGCCAGTGGCGTGATCTGCGTCAGTCCGACAACGAGCAGGGCGGCCGCGAGCGTCGTGAATCGTCGCATCATGATTTGGGAACTCCTAGGGTCCATTATAGGGGCACCCGGCTACGGGGCACGTTCAACAATGATCAAGGTTGCATCGTCCTGCGCCGCACCGCCGGTCCAGGTGATGACAGCAGCGGTCAGGGCATCCGCGAGCCCTTCGGCCGAACCCGCTGCCGTTGAGGCGGCCAGCGTGGCGAGTTGATCGTCGCCGAACTCTGTGTCATCCGCGCGGCGGGCCTCGCTCATCCCGTCAGTGAAACAGACGAGCCGGTCTCCGGGGCCGAACGGTGATCGCCCCGTGGTGTAGGTCCAGTCCGGTGAGACGCCCAACACGAGTCCCGTCGTTTCGAGATGGTCAATGGTTCCGTCGGCGCGGATCATCAGCGGCGGATTGTGGCCGGCGTTGGCGTAACTCACATACCCTTCCGCCAGGTCCACGACCACGTAACAAAACGTCACAAATTTTCCCGACGCGATGTTGCGGCAGAGCAGGCGATTGACCGATCCGCACACGTCGTGTGGCTCAGCCGTCGGTGTGGCGAACGCGCGCACGGCGGCCTGAAGGTTCGACATCAGAAGCGCGGCGGGAAGGCCTTTGCCGACCACATCCGCAATGGAGACCGCCATGCGGGTGTCGGTGAAGCGAATGACGTCATAACAATCGCCACCGATGCCGGCCGCCGGTGTCCATCGCGCCGCGACCTGGCATCCCGCAAGGGCGGGCATGGTGGCCGGCAACAATGCGCGTTGGATCTGCCGGGCTTCCTCGTAATCGCGCGAGAACCGCGCGTCACGTCGGCGCGCCGCCTGGCCCTCGGCCACTTCGCGCTGGACGACCTCGACGAGTGTGGTGTCGTCCCAGGGCTTTTGCACAAAGCTGCGTGCCCCGCGACGCATCGCTTCGACGGCCGTGTCGATGCTGCCCCAGCCGGTCATCACCACCACCGGCAATCCCGGGTCCTTGGCACGCACTCGTTCGAGCAGGTCGAGACCCTCGCAGCCCGACGTGGTGTCCCGCGTGTAATTCAGATCCATCAGGAGCAAATCGTAGGGCTGGGACGAGACGCGGTCGATGACATCACCGACCGAGCCCACAAGATCTGTGTCATATCCCGCATCGACCAGGAGCAGGCGGAGCGCTTGGAGGATGTCTGGCTGGTCGTCGGCGACGAGAATCCGCGAGGGCACGTCGTGTCTATTTCAATCCCCGTGCCACGAAAAACCTGGCACGGGTTTTCCTACTCATTGGGGTGAATCGTCGTTTCTCAGGCGCAGGACGGGCGATAATCCCATTTGTGGGACGCGGTTAATCTGGAATCTGGAATCGGGGGGGAATCGGAATTTGGCCATGCATTCAGGTCGGGTGTTAGTTGCTGACGACCAGGCGGACGTCCTCAATGCCCTGCGGCTGCTGCTCGGGGGCGAAGGGTATGACGTCACAACCGCGACCTCGCCCAGAGAACTGGTCACCGCCCTCGAAGGTGCCGACTATGACGTGGCGCTGATCGACCTCAACTACACGCGGGACACCACGTCCGGTCAGGAAGGTTTTGCCCTGCTCGACCGCATCAAGGCGATCGACCCGACCCTGCCTGTGCTGGTGATGACCGGGTGGAGCAGCGTGTCCGGCGCGGTCGAAGCGATGCGCCGCGGCGCGCGTGACTACATCGAGAAGCCGTGGGACGACGAGAAGTTGCTGGTGGCGGTGCAGACGCAGCTGGAGCTGCGGCGTGCGCTGCGACGGAGTCGGCGTCTGCAGGAGGAAAATGCGCGCCTGCATCGGCGCGACCTGCCAACCTTCATTGCCGAAGCGCCGTCCATGTTGCAGGTGCGCGAAACCATCGACCGTGTGGCCCCGTCGGACGCCACGGTCCTGATCACCGGGGAACACGGGACCGGCAAGGAAGTGGTGGCGAGCCTGCTCCATCGGCTCTCGCAGCGCGCGTCGAAGACGCTCGTCACGATGAACGCGGGCGGGTTGTCGGAAGGTGTGGCCGAAAGTGAACTGTTCGGACATGTCAAGGGGGCGTTCACCGATGCGCGGACGGACCGGATCGGGTGTTTTGAGCTGGCGGATGAGGGCACGTTGTTCCTCGATGAAATCGCCAACATGCCCACACGGCTGCAGCCGAAACTCCTGCGGGTGTTGCAGACCGGTGAAGTGCAGAAGGTCGGATCGTCACGTGTGATTTTTGTCAACGTCCGCGTGATCTCCGCCACCAACGCCGATCTGCCCGGTGAAATTTCCTCGGGCCGGTTTCGCGAAGACCTGCTGTACCGGCTGAACACCGTCGTGATTCATCTGCCGCCGCTGCGGGACCGTCGCGAGGACATCCTGCCGCTGGCCGAACATTACCTGCTGCGGTACGCGGAGAAGTACAAACGCGTGTTCGCCGGATTTGATCGTGCGGCGCGTCAGGCGCTGGACAGCCACCTGTGGCCGGGCAACGTCAGAGAACTCGGGCACGCCATTGAGCGAGCCGTGTTGATGGCCCAGACCGAACACATCACGACGCAGGACCTGGGCTTGCAACCCGGATCGGCGCCATCGGCCGCGGCCGCAGAGGACATGACATTGGAGCAGTCGGAGAAACTGTTCATTCAGAAGGTGCTCGCGCGCCATGGCGGCGACGTCCGCAAGGCCGCCGAACAACTCGGCGTCAGCCGCAGCGCGTTGTATCGGCGCCTGCAGTACTTCGGACTCTGATGGCGGCGCCGCAGGACTCGTCCGCTCGCCGGGGTGCGCCCCAGGCCCGCAATCTCGAATTGGCGCTGACCGTTCTCGTGTTGGGCGGCGGCGCGCCGGCCGTCGCTGTGTCGCTGTATTTTCTGTGGCAGCGGGAACTGGCACCAGAGGTGGTCTGGACGCTGACGGCGGTGATCCTGGTCGTGTGGATGGCGGCCGCATCGGCGGCGCGACAACTGGCGGTGCGGTCGCTCAATGTGATCGCCAATCTGCTGGGGGCACTCCGCGAAGGGGACTATTCCATTCGTGGCCTGAGCGCACGCAGCGGCAGTTCCATGGCGATGGTCATGCGCGAGGTCAATGACCTCGGCTCCACGCTCCAACGCCAACGAACCGAAGCGGTGGAGTCCACCGTGTTGTTGACGCACGTGATGGAAGAAATTGGCGTCGCCGTGTTCGCCTTTGACCCGACCCACCAGTTGCTGCTCGTCAACAAGGCCGGCGAACGGTTGTTCGGCCAGCCGTCAGCCGTCCTGCTCGGGTCAGCGGCCTCGGCGCTTGGGGTTGACCAGTACCTGTCGGGCGCCCCCCGTCGGCTGGTGGACCGATCCTTCCGGGGCAAACCGGGGCGGTATGAAGTGCGACGCGCGATGTTTTATCGTGATGGTCGTCCCCACCACCTGATCGTGATGGCCGACCTGAGTCAGGCGTTGCGAGAAGAAGAACAAGCGGCGTGGCAGCGTATCGTGCGCGTGTTGTCGCATGAGATCAACAACTCGCTGACGCCGATCAAGTCCATCGCGCACTCGTTGCGTCGCATCATCGATCGTGTGGATCCGTTTCCGCGCCAGGACGAAGTGTCGCAGGGCATGTCACTCATCGAGGAACGGTCCGGCGCGCTGGGACGCTTCCTCCGGTCTTATGCGCAGTTGGCGCGACTGCCCAAACCTCAGCCGAAGCCGCTCAAGGTCACCGAGTTGGTGACGCGGATCGTCGAACTGGAAAAACGCCTGCCGGTCGTCGTCAGTCACTCCGCCGACCTGGATTTGGTGGCCGACTCGGATCAACTCGAGCAGGCGCTCATCAACATTGTGCGCAACGCCGTGGACGCCTCGCTGGAAACGTCCGGCGGCGTATCGGTGGGCTGGCGCGCCGACGGCGCCGACTGGATCGAGATCACCATCGACGACGAGGGCAAGGGACTGCCGGATACCTCGAACCTCTTTGTGCCGTTTTTCACCACCAAACCCAATGGGTCGGGCATCGGCCTCGCGTTGAGCCGGCAGATCGCCGAAGCACATGGCGGCACAATCACGCTGGTGAACCGCGTGGGTGGTCCCGGGTGCCGGGCCGCCATCCGGCTGCCGGTCACGCCTCGCTGACTCGCGCCTGGAGTGAACGTCCGGGACACTGCTACGACAAAAACCGGACGCGGTCGCCTTCGTTGATCTCGGTCAACGCGGATGTGATCACGTTGTCGCCCAACTGCAGGCCATCGATTACCTGGGTCAGCTCCGTGGTCGCGACGCCGAGTCGGACGTCGCGTCGCTGAACGAGACCATCCTGCCCGGCGACCATGACATAGGTCGCGCCGCCGGTGCGAAGGATGGCGCGGGTCGGGACCACCATCGCTTCGGGCACTTCGCTGATCAATATTTCTCCCGACACTGGTGCGCCCACGGCCAGCGGAGTGGGCAGATCAGCCGCGCCTTCTTGCGCGGCCGGCTGCGGCGGCAGGGCCACCGTCACACGTGTCGTCGCGGCATCCACCGAGGCCGCCATCATCACCGACGTCACCACCAGGCTGAGCGGGGCCGCACCAAGTGGGGAGATGGTCACACGTTGACCGGCCATGACCTTGCCGGCATCGGCCACGGCCACGTCGAGTGTGACCTGCAGACGTGTGGGATCCGCGATGCGCAACACCGGGTCGTTGCCCCCGCCCATCACCATGTCGCCACGGTAGTGCCATCGCTTGAAGACCACACCGGGAAACCGTGCCCGCACGACATCACGCGTCTCGGCGGCGCGAAGGCCGGCGAGTGTGGCACGCGTGGCCGCCAAGGTGGTCTCGGCCGTGGCGAGTTCCCCCTTGGCGGCATCCACATCCACACGCGCGGTCAGTCCACGCGCAAACAGGGCCGTGCGTTCGTTCACACGCGCGGTGGCATCCTCCAGGCGCGTCGTCCACAACGCCAGATCAAATTCCCCGGACTCGATCGCGGCCGTCCGGCTCGGTACTTCAAACCTGGCCACAATGTCTCCGGCGGCCACCGTGGCACCCTCCTCAAAGGGCAGGTCCGCCACCACCGATGTCTCCGCCGGATAGATGGTCCAATCCCCGTCAGGATGCGGCGCGATCTGGCCGTTGGCCGTCACCACGTTGCGCAGCAGCGCCATCCGTGCGGGCACCACTGCCACCTCGATGGCGCCGGTCAGGCTCTGATCGGGCACCACCTCTTCGCGACCACACGCTGCGCTTGTGAGCATGGTCAACACCAGGAGCAGACTCGAGGCCGTCGCCAGTGACATGCGTGTGGGGACCAGCGAGAGCACCACGGTGACGCCGGCACCGATCGTGGAGTACCAGGGCCACGCCACGGGACTGAACCAATACGTGCTGAACACGATCGCCCACGCGATCAACATCGCACCGGCCACCTGCATCGGCGGGAGTCGTCGTCGCATCGTGGCGAGGAGGAACGCGCCCAGCACAGGGCCAGCGCCGAGGCCGAGCACCGAGAGGCCCGCATCGAGCACCGATTGATTGAGCTGGGTGGCCAGCAGGGCGATCCCGATCTGCACCACACCCCAGGCGATCGTGGCTCGGTGTGCGACGCGCAACATGTCCGCATCACCGGCGCCGGGTTTCCAGTACTTCAGATAAAAATCGTTCACCGTGGTGGCGGCCAGTGAATTGATCGAGGGGGACAACGCCGCGGCCACGATGGCCGCGACGACAAACCCGGCAAGACCGGCCGGCACGTGGTCGCGCACAAACGCGGGAATCAGCATGTCGGCTCGGGTGAGCTCCGGTGCGGGCGCCTGCTGATAAAACGCCGCCAGCGCCACGCCGATGAACAAAAACAGGCCGAACTGGAGGAAGACCAGGATCCCGCTCAGCGACAGGCCCACCTGCGCCTCCGTCTTGGACCGGGCGGTCAGCAACCGCTGGACCAGGAACTGATCCGTGCCGTGGGTGGCCAGCGTCAAGGTGACGCCGCCGATGAGGCCTGCCCAGAAGGTGTACGCCCTGAAAAAATTCAGATCAAAATCAAACATCCTGAATCGGCCCGTCGCCTCGCCGAAGTCAAGGACCTCGCGCACACCGCCGGGCACGCCGCTGAGCGCAAACCACAACACGATGAGCGCCCCGGCGAGATACACAAACATCTGAATCACGTCCGTCCAGATGACCGCCGCCGCGCCGCCGTAGAACGTGTAGACAATCATCGCGACGCCGAGCACGACGATGGCGGCCCACACCGGCACACCGACCAGCGTGGCGACCACGGCGGAGGTGGCGAACAGGCGGATGCCGTCGGCGGAACTGCGTGTGATGAGAAACATCGCCGAACCGAGGTTGCGCACCGGCGCGCCGAACCGTTCGTGCAGGACCTCATACGAGGTCAGCAGTTCGCGCGCGAAATATTTCGGGATGAACAACACGCTGATGATGAACCGGCCCACGATGTAGCCCAGGGCCAGCTGCAGGAATGTCAGATTGCCGTTGGCGGCGTAGGTCTGTGCGGGGATGCCGATGAACGTCAGCGTGCTGGTCTCGGTGGCGACGACCGTGAAACACACCGCCCACCACGGCACCGTCCGGCTGATCAGGAAATATTCCGAGGCGGTCGTCTGCCGCGTGGCGAAACTCGACCCCAGCCAGATCAGCAGGCAGAGATACAGGCCGATGATGAAGTAGTCGAGACCCACCATGTTGGGGTCAGACTATATCGTGCGACCTGAGAGAAGATGCCGGACTTTGATCAGGAGGTCGATTCCCGTGAAGGGTTTCTGCAGGAATTGTGCGTCGGCCGGCAGGCCCTCTTTGGTCAGCACGGAATCAGCATAGCCGGAGATGAACAAGGCCCGGAGGGTGGGCCGTTGTTCGCGCAGTCGCGTCACCAGCTCCGGGCCGGTCCCCCCAGGCATCACCACATCACTGACCACGAGATCGATCTGTTGCTCGGTGTTCTGCGCCAGTTCCAACGCGCGGGCGGGGCCATCGGCCACGAGCAACTGGTAGCCGTGCCGCTGCAGCATCTGGTGGAGCAGCTTGGCCACGCCGGGTTCGTCCTCCACCAGGAGAATCCTTTCCGACCCGCCAGGGGCCGCCCCTTCGGCGACCACCCCGGCTTCCACACTCAGCAGTTTTGTGGGCCGCATGTAAATGGAGAAGGTCGAGCCCTGACCCACGACGCTGTCCACCTGGATGACGCCGCCCATCTGGCGGATGATGCCGTAGACGGTCGCGAGTCCAAGCCCCGTGCCGCGTCCGAATGCCTTCGTCGTGAAAAACGGCTCGAAGATCCGCGACTGGGTCGCCTGGTCCATGCCGGTGCCGGTATCACGCACGTCGAGGCGTACCCATTCGCCCGTGCCCAGTCCTGTGTGCTCGAGGGACTGATCAATCTGCACCACCGAGATCTGAATCAGGATGCGTCCGCCGTTGGGCATCGCATCCCTGGCGTTCACCGCCAGATTGAGCACCACCTGTTCGACCTGATTGAGATCGGCGAGCACTGGTGGAATGTAACCGAGCGTCTCCTCCGAGACGTCGATGTGTTCGCCGATGACCCGGCGCAGCATCGGCATCAGGTCTTCCACCGCCTTCGGAATGTTCAGGACAGTCGGCTGGACCACCTGGTGTCGGCTGAATGCCAGCAACTGGCGGGTCAGTCCAGCCGCACGGGTCGCCGCCTTCTGGATCTCGCCGACCTGATCACGGCGCGCCGTGTCCTGGACCGGCAACTCGTCATAGAGCCAATCCGCATACCCGAGGATCGCGGTCAGCAGATTGTTGAAGTCGTGCGCCACGCCTCCGGCGAGCCGGCCGAGCGCCTCCATTTTTTGTCCCTGGCGGAGCCGGTCTTCCATCTCGCGACGTTCGGTGATGTCGCGGGTGACGACCACAAATCCCTGGAGGTCATCAGGACCGGGGTCGAGGCGGCGGATGTGGGTGGTGGCAAAAAATCGCGTGCCGTCGTGGCGTGTGCACTCGTGTTCGCGGGCGACACCACCGACCCTGACGGCTTCCGAGAGCGTCTGCAGAAACGCCTCCTGCGACATGCCGAACAGCGTTGAGGCCGGCGTATCGAGGACCTCCTGTTCCGCGTATCCGAAGACGGCCCCGGCGCCCACGGGCCAATTCACGATCGCACCGTGGTGGTCCACGATCAGGATCGCATAGTCGGTGATGGTGTCGAGCATGAGGCTCATGCGCGACTCGGTCTCGCGCAGGCGACGGTCGGCGGCCCGGCGCTCCCGCTCGCGGGCCTCGGTGACCAGCTGGCCGTGGTCAAGAATGCCGCCGGCATATTGGCCCAGCTGCTCAAGCAGTCGCAGGTCATCGTTGGGGAACAACGAGCCGCGACGCTGGACCACACCCACCACTCCCCAACGCTGGACCGATGACGAAATCGGGGCGAGAAGCACGGTTTCGCCCGTGCGGACGAGCCCGTCGCGCAGCCGTCCGTCCAGGGTGGAGAGCGGCAGGATTGTGGAGGACGCCTCGCGATAGGTGGCATCGGCCGGCCCACCCTCGGCGTCGAGGCGCAGCCCCGTGAGTCCGGTGTGTGTGGTCGCGCGCACCGTGACTTCTTCACTCGTGATGCTGTCGCGGATGGCGACAAACACGGCTGACCCAGCCGCGCCGCGCTGCGCCGCGCGCAACAAATCGTCGGACGCGTGCGCGCCACGTTCCTCCGCTTCACGATTGGCGGTCTTGACCAGATACCTGCTCAGTTCCTGTCGCTGCCACGACTTGCGCAGCCGGCGGGGCGTCGCGAAGGCCAGGTAATAACAGAGGCGAACGCTGGCTGACAGCGCGGTGTTCAGGAGTGCCGCAGACTCCTGATTGAGGGGCAACGTGCTCGTGGTCAGGGTGACCGAGTTGATGGCCGCCAGCAGCCAGGTGCCCGCCGCCGCAAAGTACAGGCGGCGCGCCGTGACACCTGAGGAACGGTGGGACTCCAGCGTGAACGTCAGCGCCAACAGGACCAATGCGCTGACCGAGTAGACCGAGACCGCGAATTGTTGCCATGCCGGCCATGGCGCCAGCGCTGCACTGCGGAGGATGACGGCGGCGACCGGTACCACCAGGCCCATCACCGTCAACGCGGTCGGCACCTCCCGGAAGTGCTGAATCAGCCTGAGCAGGAGGTACGGAAACAGGAACAGAATGGCAAAAGGGATCACGGACAAGCTGCCGCCAAACGCGGCCAGGCTGACCGGCGACACCAGCACAAGCGCCAGCACCACCATCAGGATGTCGAGTCGTCGCAGGTCTCGGTGACGATACGCCCCAGCGATCGCGCACCAGCTCGTCAGAATGAGCGCGCCGTACCCGGCCAGCTCCAGGTAACCGACCAGGGTCGTCATGGCCGACGTGCCCCCTCAAGCGAGTGGAGTGTCTGCAGAATCGTGGCCTGCACGGCGGCATCGGGTGCGCCAAACCACACGTGTTGAATTGTCCCGGCGGAGTCCACCACCATCAGAGCTGGCACCGCGCGCAGTCTAATCGAGCCGGATGACACGACGTGAACGCGCTCGGAAGCAATCCCCAGGCCCGATGCGTACGCCTGCTCGGCCGCGAACTCGGGGGATGGCGTCACGAGTCGCACGGGGACGCCGATGGCTCCAGCGGTTGTGCTGACCTGCCGATGAAAGTCCGCGCTTTTCTGGCACGCCGGGCACGTACTCCGGGCGAACACCACCACCGTGACTGGCGCTGACTGGTACAGCGCCGACGCGACGTCAATCCGATCGCCGACCACATAGTCCGGCGGCGCTGCACCGGGCCCCACGCCGACCCACCCCCGAAGCGTCGGACTCACGAGCAAGGCGGACGTCCCCGCGACGGTGAGCAGACACACCACGACCACCACGGTCGACAGGCGTTGAACGAACGCGTCACTCACGGGCGGGCCGGTGCGGAGGATTCCCGGGCAGCAGACAGGTTAGGTGATGATCCCGGTTTTGCAGACACCATTACAGGGCTCGTCCCAGAACCAGCCGCACGCCGGCCAGCGGTTGTCGATGGTGCAGGTCACGGCGCCATCACACCACGTGTTGGCCATCGGGTCGCAACCGAAGTCCGCGTTGCACCAGCAGTCGCCGGCGCCATCCGCATTCACCACAAAGCGCGCGCGAACGGCGTCCGACAATTTCTGGTGCCACGGGACCGCACTCGCCAACATCAGCGTGGTCTTGTTCCCGAGGCGGTGCATCAAATATTCGGTGACGTCGGGGCCAAACAGTTCCTGCACGCGTTCGGCCACAATTTTTGTCGCCGCGCGTGTCTCATCGCCCGGATTCGCGAACGTGGCTTCCGCGGCGGCAATGGCTGCATTCAACGCGTCCACCTGCTCGCTGCTCAGTTCAGGACGCGCATCCCGATACCGCGCGATGTGATTCACCCAAACCTCCGCGCGTTTCTCCACGGAGAGCCGCGCCATGATGTCCTTCCGGTATTGAAATGGATAGTGCTGGATTTTGTCTGCGACCGCAGACAAATGTGCGGTGGACAAGCTGTTGACCCATTGACTCGACGCGGTCTGGGCGTCAACGGAGACGGCCTTGACGAGAATCAATTCTGCCGGGAGCGTGAGCGCCGCTACGACGGCACAGAGGATGAGACGACGACGCGTGCGGATGGTCACGTGGGGTAGCTCCTTGACGTGGACGGCCGTGGACGAACGCCTCACGCCTGAGTGGCGTGAGGTGACCCGACTTTATAAGTCACTTAAAGTATTGTCAATAAAGTACTTAGCTGCTTCGCAGTTGAACGGCCACAAGCGTGATTGGACCGACACCAAGGCGCAATTCAGTCACTTGAGTTCTCCATAGAACTTCCAGTCGACGACCATGTCGCGGGTCAGCGGCATCTTGGAGACTGCCAGGCGGAGGAACGCAACCGGCATCGATCCCTGTCGCATGATCTCGTCGTGGAAATCCTTTTCGGTGCGCATGCCTGAATCCACGATGTCCCGTTTCATGCCGCGGATTTGCAGCCCACCGACCAGGTACGCCATCTGATACAGCGGCCCGTACTGTCCGCTGAAGGAACGTCGGACCTCGGCGGTGGCGTTGTCACGTTCGTGCCCGACTTCGTTCACGAGAAAGTCGATGGCTTCCTGTGGTGACCACTGGCCCATGTGGAACTTGAGCGAAAAGATGATGCGGGCCGCGCGGTGCATGCGCCAGAAGAGGGCGCCGACTTTTTTCTCTGGGGAATCGTGGAAGCCCTTGTCGTAGAGGATGGTCTCCCAATAGAGCGGCCAGCCTTCCCCGAGAAATGGTGTGCCGCCCAGGCTCGCCCGGTAGCCGTTGAATCGACTGCCCATGAAGCCCACCAGGTTGTGACCCGGAATCATTTCGTGATGCGCGACGGCGTTCGAGAAGAATTTGTTGTTGCCGCGCAGCACCTGCATGCGCGTGTCGTACTCCTGCGTGTTGGTCGGGAAGGCCACCAGGATCTGCGAGCCGCCGAGAAAAAACGGTGCCGTCAGCTGGCGCTCCGGCGACAGCATGACCATGCGGAACGACTCACTGGCCACGGCCGGGACCGTGATCAGGTCGTTGTTGCGCAGATAGGTGACCGCCTCGAACAGCAGGTCGCGCACGTATTCGGGCTGACGACCCGGCTCGACGTACATGTTCTTGACGCGTTCGACCGCCGCGCTCCAGTCCGTGCCCAGGCCCATCTGGGTCGCGGCCTTCTCCATTTCGGCGACCGTCCACGCAAACTCACGCTCGCCAAGGCGGATCAGTTCCTCGGGCGTGTAGGGAATCATTTCGTTCCCCAGATCAAAGATGAGGCCGGCGCGCCCACGCGCGGGTCCGGTGATGCCGCTCTCGTCGGCCTTGCGCGGTGCGTTCGTCTCTGGTGTGAAGGCCGCCCGCGCGATCTCGAGTTCCGCCTGCTTCTTCACATACAGGTAGGACACCTGGGCGTTGCGGCTCAGCCGATCGAAGTCCAGGGTCGTGAGCGCCGCCAGCCAGCGTTCGTAGTACGTGACGGGCCGTGTGGCGGGCGCGCCGCCGCGACCACCGCCGGTACCACGGAAGCGCTGGACCACCGGTGCCATCTCGTCGGAAGGCAGCGCGATGATTTCCTGCAGGTTGGGCACACTCGACATCGCGGGGGCCGGTGCGGGCGAGATCGTGGCGATGACCGCTGTTGTCGCTGCCGCAAGGCCTGTGGCCTCCTGATTGGCTGCCGCCACCGGTTCACGCAGGAAGATCGCGTAGTCGGTCAGCGCCTTTTCCAGATGCGCCATGGGCATCGGCATCCACCAACTGAACAGCGGATCAAAGGTGTTGTAGTGGTTGAACCACTCCGTGAAGCTGGCGCGCATCGCGTCGACGGCATCCGCGCCGTTGCGCGCCGTCGCCGGCGTCACGCGCATCGCGTCTTTGGCCACGGCGCCCGGCGCCAGTCCGGCCTGCAGCGAGGCACGCACACGCGCCACGGATTTGGTGATGCGGTCGACGGCCGCCGCCGAGGCCTGGGCGTTCATGTCGCCCATGCGCATCCGGTGTTCAATCACCGCGATCACGTCCGGGGCAAAGGGGACGACCGGCATCACCGCCGCGACCGCTGCGGCGTCGACATCCAGCTGTTTCAGGTTGGCCTCGATCGTGGCCTTGAGTGCCTGCAGGTCCGTCTGCGCGGCGGGACTGAACGCGGCCGCGTTCACGCCGGCCAGCGCAGCCTGCCAGTCCATGTCGAATCGCTTTATTCGTGCAATCCGGTTCGGGGAAAGGGAGGTGGTGAAGGTCTGGGTGGGTGCGGCCGGTGCGGCCGGTGCCGCCGCCTGTCCGCCGCCTCGTCCGCCTCGTCCGCCTCGTCCGCCGCCTCCCTGGCGTCCTGCGCCCGGCAGGTAGTTGCCGTTCAGTGTGGTGCGGTCCTGGGTATAACGCTGGGTGACCAGTCGCATTTCGCTCAGGGCCGGAGAGAGCAGAGACCGCAGATCGGTCGGCACCTCATCTTGAGCCGCCTGCGGCACTGCCACCCACGCCATCGTCGCCATTCCAGCCACGAGGGCGTACATTCCTGCCTGTCGCGTGAACCTCGTCGTCATGTCAGCCGTCTCCCGCCGGTAGTTTATGCAACTTTTCTACGTCTGCGGTGTTTGTCTGGCAGTGACCGACGCACAGCCGGGTCAATCGTGACCATTGCCGGGAGATTCGAGGCGTTCCTCCTTGAATTCCAGGACATGGTGTTCGCGACGGCTCTGCGCCTGCTCGGCAACCCAGCGGAGGCGGAAGACGTGGCTCAGACGGTATTTCTCAAAGCGTTTGAACGCTTCGGCGAACTTGACGGCAATCCGTCCGCACCCGGCTGGCTCAAGACCGTGGCCACCAACGAGTGCCTCAATCACCTGGCACGGTACCGCAAGCGCTGGAGTTTTTTTGCCGACGCCCCCGAGAACCCTGGACGATGGACCCACCTGGGCCAAGGCTCCGGCGGGCAAGTCCTGTCGGACCTTGAACAGCAGGCAGACTATGCGGCCCTGGATGCCGCGCTGAGGGCGCTGCCCGCGTCGCAGCGTGTGCCCATCGTGTTGTTCCATTTTGATGAACTCAGCTACCAGCAGATCGCCGAGCGACTGAAGGTGTCGATCAGCAAGGTGAAAACCGACATTCACCGCGGACGCGAGACCTTGCGCGCGGTGCTCACCAACGACGGGAGCCGACGATGACCGGACATTCCATGGATCCAATTGACCCATGTGCTGCTGATCTGCATGTGGCCCTGCGGTCGATTCCGTCGCCGCGGGCGCCTCACACGCTGGCGCCGCGAGTGATGGCGGCGGTGCACGTGCACCTGGCGCGTGCCGCCTTCACCCCCCGCACCTGGTTTGAGTGGTCGGTGCCGACGCAACTGGCGTCGGTCCTCGGCTTTGTCGCACTGGTGGCGACCGCGGCGATGGTGTGGCCCTCGGTCCAGGCGTTTGTGGCTCAGGCCACGTCGATTGACGAGGTGCGTGTGGCCTCCGTCTTTTTTCAGTCGATCTGGCAGCCCGTGATGGTGTGGGTGCTTGCCGGGATGACCGCCATTGTGTTGTTTTGCGCCACGGTTGGCGCGTTGCTTGGTCGCCTCGCCCTGGGAGGAGCGTCCCGATGAACCGTTCAACTCTGTGTACTTTCGCTGCGGCGATGTTTCTGGCGTCCACCACGGCGTCGGTGTCGGCTGCCGTCTCCGTGCAGCGGCCGGGTGCCGCGCCGCCGCCGCCACAAACACGACCCGCGGATCCCATACGTCCGACCCCCACGCCAGTCCCGGAGCCGGCCACTGCCACTGAGACGACCGAAGAGCCAAGGCGTGAGCAACGGGACCTCGAGTATCGCAATCGTCGCCCCGCACTCCGCGTCGGCCAGGACTACACGCTGCGTGCCGGCGAAACGGTCCGCGACGTGACCGTGGTGTTTGGCAACGCGCGCGTCGAGGGTCGCGTTCGGGGGGATCTCGTCGTGGTGCTGGGCGACGCGCGCCTTGGGGCGACCGCCATCATCGACGGGTCGTTTGTCGTTGTCGGTGGTCAGGCCGACATTGAGCCCGGCGCGTTGGTCCGCCGTGATGTCGTCACCGTCGGCACCAGTCTCAACGCGCCGGGGGACTTCATCTTCGCCGGCGAGCACATCGTCATCGGCAACGCCATGCTGGGCGAGTGGATGCGATCGGTCGCGCCGTGGGTGACCACGGGCCTGCTGTGGGGACGACCGATCGTGCCCAGCATCGGGTGGGTCTGGACGGTCATCTTCAGCTTCTTCGTTGTGTATCTGCTGGTAAACCTGCTGTTGCACGAGCCGGTGCGAGCCACTGCTGAGGTGCTGGCGCGCCGGCCGTTTGGCACCTTTCTGGTCGGGCTGCTGGTGCTCCTCATGTGGGCGCCGATCTCCGCGCTTCTGGCCGTCTCGATTGTCGGCATCATCGTGATTCCGTTTTTCCTGAGCGCCCTGGTCGTGGCCGCCGTGGTGGGGCGCGTGGGTGTGGCCCGCTGGATTGGCAACAGCCTGATCGCACCGGCTGATCCGTCCAGCCGCGTGCTGGCGCTGCGCTCGTTTGTGTTCGGGTTTGTGTTGTTGACGTTGACCTACATGGTGCCCGTGCTCGGATTTGTGGCCTGGGGCCTTGTCGGTGTGTTTGGGTTGGGGGCCGCCGTGATGGCGTTCCTCACCGCGTGGAGAAAAGAAAGCCCGAAGCCCACACCGGCCGCACCGCCCGCACCATCGGCATTCGTGCCACCCTCCGTGGTCCCAGTTCCTCCCATAGCGCCCGACCCTGGTCCGGTGTCTTCGGCGACTCCGGGAGGCTTCGCCCGCGCGTCATTTCTCGACCGGGCAGTGGCCTTCGGGTTGGACGTCCTGCTGGTGGCCGTCATTCACGAGGGACTCGAGGGCACGTTCTTCCCGAGGTACAGCGAGTTCTTCTTTCCGATGCTGGTGATTTATTTCATCGCGTTCTGGACATGGAAGGGCACGACGGTTGGCGGAATTGTGATGAAGCTCAAAGTCATCAAGACGACCGGCGCCCCGGTCGAAGCGGCCGACGCCATCGTGCGCGCGCTGGCCGGCGTGTTGTCGTTTGTTGCATTCGGCATCGGTGTCCTGTGGATTCTCAAGAACGACGATCTTGCGCCTGACGGTCTGCCGGCCAGACAAGGTTGGCATGACAAGGCCGTGGGCACATGGGTGATCAAAGAATCGGCTGTCTGATATCAGGATTCGTCACTTGATCTCGCCGTAGAACTTCCAGTCGAGCGACAGGTCGCGCGTCAACGGCATCTTCGAGAGGGCCAGGCGTGTATAGGGGAAGGGCATCGAGCCCTGCAGCACCACCGCGTCGTGAAACTCCTTGAGTGTCATCTGGCCTGAGTCCACCAGTTCCGCCTTGAGGCCGCGCAGCTGAAGACCACCGAGCAGATAGGCCGCCTGATACAGCGGGCCGTAGTTGCCCTGGAACGAGCGGCGCACTTCGGCGGTGGCGTTCTCGCGCTCGTGGCCCACCTCGTTCACCAGGAAATCGACCGCTTCCTGCGGTGACCAGCGGCCCATATGGAAGTTCAGGGAAAAGACGATGCGCGCCGCGCGGTGCATGCGCCAGAAGAGCGCGCCGACTTTTTTCTCCGGAGTGTCGTGGAAGCCGATCTCGTAGAGCAGCGTTTCCCAGTACAGCGGCCAGCCTTCGCCGTAAAACGGGGTGCTGATGCCGAGGTTGGCGCGATGGCCGGTGAGTCGCTGGCCCATGTAGCCCGTGTAGTTGTGCCCCGGAATCAGTTCATGGCCGGCCGTCGCATTCGAGAAGCCCGGGTTGTTGCCGCGCATGCTCTGGATACGCTGGTCGTATTCCATCGTGCTCGTCGGGTACGACACGGTGATTTGTGATCCGCCGAGGAAGAATGGATTCACGAGCTGACGTTCAGGCGACATCATGCCCATGCGAAGCGCCTCTCGGTTGACCGGCGAGACCGTGATCAGATCGTTGATGATCAGGTAGTCGGCCGCGTGGTACACCAGGTCGCGGATCATCTCCGGCTGTCTGCCCGGCGGTACGGCGGTGTTCTTGGTGTGTTCGAGCGCTTTCATCCAGTCGCTGCCAACACCCAGTTCGGCGGCGGCCTTTTCCATCTCCTTCACCGTCCACGCAAACTCGCGGTTGCCCAGTTCAATCAGTTCTTCCGGAGAGTACGGAATCATCTCGTCGGCGAGATCGAGCATCAGTCCATCACGCCCACGCGCCGGACCGGTGATGCCGCTGTTGTCGGTCTTGCGCGGGATGTCGGCGGGGGCCACGAAGTTCGCGCGCGCGATCTGCTGCTCACACATGCGTGTGATCGCGAGGTAGTTGACCTGGCCGTTGCGCGACAACCGGTCGAAGTCGAGGGTCTTGAGCGCGTCGAGCCACGCCTGATGGAAGCCGACGTCACGCACAGGGGCCGGGGCTGCACCTGGTGCGCCTGCGCGACCACCGCCCCGACCACCACCGCCGGCTCCGGTGCCACGGAAGGCGGCCACGATGTCGATGGTCTCGTCCTGGGGCAGCGCCATCAATTTCTGAAGGTCCGGCACCGACGGGCGAAGCGGGGGGACGATCGGCGCGATTGGCGCGATCGCCGCGCTGACCGGGGTGAGTCCCGCATTCTGCTGATTGGCCGGCGCCACCGTGTCACGCAGGAGCGTCGCGTATGCCTCCAGCTCCCGATTGAGATGGGCGTGGGGCAGGTTCATCCACCAGGTAAAGAGCGGGTCGTACTCGTTGTAGAAGCTGAACCACTCGGCCATGGCGGTTCGCAGGCCGTCCGTGGCGGCCGCCGATTGCCGTGCGAGGTCAGGCGTCATTCTCAACGCACCGGCAGCAAGCGGCCCGGTGGTCAGCCCCGCTTCGACTTTCGTCCGCATGGCGGCGATGTCCTTGTGGACCGTCGTGATGCGGCCGGCCGTGGCCTGCGCATCCATGTTGTCGACGCGAACGCGCGCTTCATAAATCTCGACGAGCTCCGCGGCGAACGGCACGACGGGCGTCAGTGTCGCGATGACCTTGGCGTCGGCGTCGAGCGCGGCGAGGTTGGTTGCCAGCGTCGTCTTCAACTGCGCGAGGTCGGTCTGGGCCGCCGGCGACAAGCGGGCCGCGTCGATGCGCGTGAGCGCGAGCTGCCAATCCCTGTCGAGTCGCTTGAGGCGCGCGATTCGATTCCTCGAGAGCGACGGCAGCGCGATCACCGGCGTCGCCGGTGATCGCGCTGCCGTCGCTCTCGAGGAATCGAATCGCGCGCCTCAAGCG
>Ga0163152_10004053_pt1 | contig 18502 bp, 21 predicted proteins | sample OliLakLV19MP8IB2_FD_148635 | JGI IMG/M metagenome (GOLD analysis project Ga0163152, IMG submission 148635) | Freshwater microbial mat bacterial communities from Lake Vanda, McMurdo Dry Valleys, Antarctica - Oligotrophic Lake LV.19.MP8.IB-2 | ecosystem: Environmental > Aquatic > Freshwater >...
CATACGGCGCGGCACTGTTTGCCGCCTCGCCGTTTGTGATCGATGCCGCGCCGTATGAATCCACCATGGGGTTGATTCAGCGCATTTTTTATTACCACGTACCTGCCGCCATCGTGATGTTCGCCTCCGCCTTTGTGTGCGGCATCGCGAGTGCGATCTATCTGGCAAATCGATCGCCCCGAGCCGATCGTGTCGCCATCGCGGCCGCTGAGCTGGTCGTGTTGTTTGGCATCATCGTGCTGGTCACCGGTCCGCTGTGGGCGCGCAAAGCCTGGGGCGTCTGGTGGGAGTGGGGCGATGTGCGCCTCGTGACCTCACTGGTGTTGTGGCTGATTTTTGTCGCCTACATGATGCTTCGGCGTTTTGCCGGTCCCGGCAGCGACGTGCTGGCCGCGGCCGTGGGCGTCTTCGGCATGGCCAACGTGCCGTTTGTGTATTGGTCCGTCAACGTCTGGCGGACGCTGCATCCCAAGACCACCGTGGTGCGCACACTCGCGCCGGAGATGCTCATTCCGTTCTACTGGTGTTTCGCCGCGTTTGTGTGTCTGTACATCGCGCTCCTGTTGCTGCGCGTCAGGCTCGAAAAGTCCCGCAACGAATTGGAAGCCGTCTATGCCGAGATTGAGGACTGACGTCATGAAAAAATGGATCGCCGCGATCGTGTTGTGTGTCCTTGTTGTGATCGCCCCGCTCGCCGCTCAGCCGCCGCCGCCGGCGGCCACCGATGAGTTCATCCCGATGAGCGAGTTTTCCGACCGGGAAGTCCTGCCCGCAACGCCGCTGGTGTTTTACGCGTACGGCTTTGCGTGGGTCGCGCTGATGTCCTACCTGTGGATGACATGGCGGCGCATCGAACAGGTTGACAAGGACCTGCAGGCAGTCAAGAAGCGGCTCCCATGACCTCGTCGCACTTCCTCTTCATTCCGGCGGTGCTCCTGCTGGGCATAGTGCTCGGGTGGGTGCTGGGTGCGCGTGCCGCCAAAGACGCGTTCGCCGCCGAGCTCAAACGCCGCGAAGAACGCGCCGCCCGCAAAAGCTAGTCGCCAGTCGCGAGACGACGCGCGAGTGGTTCGGGCAGGCCCGCGTCGAGGATGCGGCGCTGAGCGCTCGCGATGTCGTAGGCGACGCGACGCAGCTCGATCTCCTGCGCGCCGGTATCGAGAACCGCGTACCCCGCCCGCGGGTCGCCATCGCGCGGTTGTCCCACCGAGCCCGGATTGATGAGGTAGCGACTCTCGTCTACGAGCCGCACGTTCCACCGCAGACGGCGGGCCGGCGTCTCGTCATAGACCGCGTGTCCACTCAGGCGAAAGACCGTCTGCACATGCGTGTGCCCGTGCAGGCACAGCGGCGACGACTGAGCCGAGAAGGCCAGCCGCGCATCCGCGCTGTCGAGCAGGTAGAAATCCTCGTCCTGGGGGGCGCCATGACAGACCACCGTTGTGGCATCCATCACCAACGGGCCCGCGGGGAGGTGTGACAGCCAGGTCAGTTGCGTGGGTGTCAGTTGGGTGCGCGTCCACTCGACCGCCGTCCGGGCGTTCGGACTGAAGGTGGCGGCATGGGACAGGCCGGCGCAGACGCGGTCGTGATTGCCGCGAATGATCCACTGGGGGGCCAGCGCCTGGATGCGGGTGATCACCTCGGCGGGGGAGGCGCCATATCCCACGATGTCGCCCAGACACATCGTCGAGGCGCACTGCGCGTCACGGGCATCGGCCAGGACGGCGTCCAGTGCCTCGATGTTGCTGTGGATGTCGCTGAGGATCAGGACTCGCATACTCAGGGAACGATCGAACCGGGCATGGTGTGCACCGCTTCAAGAATGCGCTCGGCAACGACAGAGGCGGAGGAGCGTGACGCATTTACGCGCAGGTGGGCCAGGCGATACGTGTCCACACGCGCGGCGAACAACCGCTCAAGTGCCGCGCGGTCAGCGGCCAGGGGCCGACGACCATCAAGCGGGATACGGGACACCAGTTCCGTGAGCGGCACATCGATCCAGACCGAGGCGCCATCCCTGTTGATGGCCGTGCGATTGTCCGGATCGGCAAACGTGCCGCCGCCGGTGGCAATCACGACGTGCCGCAGGGGCTGAAGCAGCGCGAGGATCTCGCGTTCGGCCGCACGGAAATACGGCTCGCCCTGTTTCGAAAAAACTTCGGCCACCGTGGTTTTTTCGCGGACCTCGATGAGGTGGTCGACATCCTCGAACCGCCAGCGCAGGCGCGCGGCCAGAACGCGCCCCACGGTGCTTTTGCCGGACGCCATAAATCCCACGAGGTAGATCTTGTCGACGTTCATCGTGTGAGCGACCGCAGGTCGCTAAGGAAAGCCGGGTACGACACGGCGACGCTCTCGGCACTCTCGATCTGCGTGTCGCCTGACGCCCCGAGCGCAATCAGTGTAAACGCCATGACCAGCCGATGGTCGTGCACCGCGTCGGCGCGCCCGCCCGTCGGGCGACCGGCGTGACCATCGATCAGGAATCCATCCGGGTATTCCTCGGCGCTCACCCCGAGCTGACGGAGTCCGGTGACCAGCGCCGTGATGCGGTCGCTTTCCTTGACGCGCAGTTCTTCGGCGCCGCGGACCTCGAGGCGGCGTCCAAATGCCGCGCACGCCGCAAGGACCGGGAGCTCATCAATCAGCCCCGGCACCTCATCCGCGTTGATCGTCGTGTCTTTGCACGTGTCATACGAGATCGTGAGGGTGCCGACCGGCTCGCCGCCGAGCACCATGTCTTCGACGATCTCAATGCGGGCGCCCATGCGTCGGAGCGCGGCCACAAAGCCGAGCCTGCGTGGATTGAGGGCCACGCCGGTGAGTTGCACCCTCGCCCCCGGCAGGGCCGCGGCTGCCGAGGCCCACACGGCGGCCGACGAGGGGTCGCCGGGGACTCGGAGCGGGTGCGCGGGGGCCGTCGCCATCTGACCACCGTCGACGCTGATGGACAGACCGTCGACCTCGCAGCGCAATCCAAAGAGGGGGAAGGCGCGCTCCGTATGGTCCCGGGTCGGCGCGGGTTCAGAGACCCGCGTGGTCCCGGCGGCACCCAGGCCGGCAAACAGGACGGCGCTTTTGATCTGGGCGCTGGCCACCGGCGTGGTCCAGTCAATGGCCTGTAGGTCACCACCGGCGAGCGTGACGGGCGCCCGGCCGTTGACGGCCTCGATCCTCGCGCCCATCTGCGTGAGGGGCGTGATGACCCTGCCCATCGGTCGGCCCGACAGCGACGCGTCACCGACGAAGGTAGCCGAAATCGGGTACCTCGCCAGCATCCCCATCAAAATCCGCATCGTCGTGCCTGAGTTCATGCAGTCGAGAGGGGCAGTGGGAGACGACGGGCCTGCCGCTCCCCAGCCCGTGATCTGCAGTTGGCCGGGGGCGACATGATCGACTGTGGCCCCGAGGGCCTGCACACACCCAAGGGACGCCGCGACATCGGCGCCGGGGGACAGGTGCTGCAGGGCCGTGCGTCCCTGCGCGAGGGCGCCGAGCAGGACATACCGGTGTGAAATCGACTTGTCGCCCGGGACGGCCAGACGACCAGCTAGTGTGTGAATGGGAGAAAGCGGCAGCATGGACATTTCGGGGGCCGTTTCCGAATAGTATGTTACTCAAACGCGGCCCATGTTGAACGATCAACACCTTATTCGTCTCGAAATACCGAGCTCGTTTCACCTGCTCGACCTCGTGCAGGCCCTCAGTGATCGCATGTCGGCGATCGCCGGCTTCGACGAGGATACGACGCACTGGGTGAGCGTGTCGGTGCGCGAATCGGTCATCAACGCCGTCAAACACGGCAACCGCGAAAACCCCGACAAACACGTCACTGTGGAGTTCACCTTGGCGCCCAGAACCGACCCGGGCGAGTTTTCGGTGACGGTGCTCGATGAGGGCGAAGGCTTTGACTTTGAAGAGGTGGGCGATCCCCTCGCACCGGAAAACCTGCTCAAGTCGAGTGGCCGCGGCATCTTCTTCATGCGCAATTTCATGGACGATGTGTCGATTACGCGCCGACCGGAAGGTGGCATGTCGGTCCGGATGGTGAAAAAACTCTGACTCTTGATCCCGCCTACCTGGCCACTGCGGCCGATGCCGCACTGGCCGCCGGCCAACTGGCCCGGACATATTTCCGCAGCGACCTCGCCATTCAAAAAAAAGGCCTTATCGACCTGGTCACCGAAGCCGACGTGGCGGTCGAACAGGAGATTCGTGCACGCATCGAGCGCCGCTTTCCGACCCACACCTTTCTCGGGGAGGAGTCGGGCGGACAGTCCGCGTCCGGGGCGCCCTTCAGATGGATCGTGGATCCCATCGATGGCACCACCAATTTTGCGCATGGGCTCGCATTGTTCTGCACCTCGATCGCTCTGGAAATTGACGGGGAGGTCGCGGTCGGTGCGATCTATGACCCAATGGCCGACGAACTCTTCACGGCCGAACGCGGCCATGGTGCCCGCGTGAACGGACGCCGCCTCGCGGTCTCACCGGCCGACGACTTGATCAACGCGCTGATGGTGACTGGGTTTCCCCCAAACACGTCGCCGGCCGAGCGCGAGGAGCAGCTCGCGATCTTCACCGCCTTCATCTCGCGGGCGCGGGCGGTCCGGCGACTCGGCTCCGCGGCGCTTGACCTGTGTTTTGTGGCGGCGGGCCGTTTTGACGTGTTCTGGGAGCAGAATCTCTATGCTTGGGATGTGGCGGCTGGAGGCCTGCTCGTCGAAGAAGCCGGCGGCCGCGTCACCAACTACAGCGGCACCTCGTACTCCCCCTTTGACCGCCAGATTATCGCCACCAACGCCCGCCTGCACCCGTTGGTTCTGGACGTCATCGGTGGCCTCCGCCGGTGACACCAGGACACGTGGCCCTGCATTTCATCAGGAAAAGAACAGGTCGGTGTTTTGGCACCAAATCTGCTCTCAGAGTCTGTGGCCGGGTCAGCCACCGTGACTGATGGCCGTTTACGTAACTGTGGGTCGAGGGGATCGAGGAGTAGCGACATGACTGTGGTTAAGCGCGCAATCACAATGAGTTTGTTGATGGCAGGCGCCATCGTCGGGATGGCCACGCCGGCGGCGGCGCAGGCCGTCCATTCACTGCATCTGGGCGCGGGGTTGTTTGTGCCACGCAGCTACGACGCGCGTGCGGCCGATGATGTGTGGGTGGAGAACCAGAACACGCTGTCGTTTGACATCAAGGACTTCCGCGGCGCGACCGCCACCGGCGAATGGACCGTCACGTTCGGTGACCGCGTGGAAGTCGGGCTGGGTGCCGGGTTTTATCAGCGCACGGTGCCGAGCTTCTACGCCGACTACGTGAACATCAACGGCGCCGAGATCGAACAGGACCTCAAACTCCGCGTGATTCCGGTGAGTGCCGTCGTGCGCTTCCTGCCGTTTGGCACGGCCGGTCGTGTGCAGCCCTACATCGGCGGAGGCGTGAGCGCCCTGCAGTGGCGGTACTCGGAGACCGGTGAATTCGTGGACTTCTTCGACGGGTTCGCGGTGTTTCGTGACCGGTATGTCGCCACCGGCAATGCGATTGGTGGTGTGGCCCTCGCCGGATTGCGCCTCCCGCTTGGCGGCGACATCTACGCACTCAACACCGAGTTCCGGTACCAGTTCGCCACCGGCGACCTCAAGGACAACGGCTTCCTCACCGAGAAGATTGATCTCTCAGGTCTCAACTTCACGGTCGGGTTCCAGATCCGGTTCTGACGTTTATCTGGGGTGGCGTTCGTAGAGCGCCACCCCACCACCTTCGGCGACGCGGGTGAAGCCCGCGAGGAAGCGCGCCGAGGCGCGCGCGTGTTGGGCGAGCACATCGCCGCCCTCGGCGGACTCCTCGATCAAAATCCAGCGGACGTACGGGGCTGGGGCAATCTCCGCCGCCTTCCAGATGTCGCCGTTGCCCTCATGCAGAAAGTCCCGCAGATCAAAGCCGGCGTGTGACATCTGCTGCATGTAGTGGCCCAGCGATCCCATACTGGCCATGATCGGGGTGCCGTCCCAGCGCTCGGCGAGTGCGGCGGTCACCACGCGACGAGCCTCAGCGTAGGGACGTTCCCACTGCGCCTCTCGCACCATCGGAGCCTCAGGGTCGAGAGGCGGTATCGTCCACACCATCACGCCCAGAAACGCGACGGCACCAGCGCCTCTGAGGCGTGCCGGCAGCCATCGCAGCGCACACGCTGAGAGCACGGTCAGCGCGACCACCAGCGACACCATGTAGCGCACCCGAACAGGATGGCCGCTGGAGAAGGCGTAAAGCGGGAGCGCCACGGCTGCAAGCAACGCAAGCGGCAGCAGCCCGCGCACGACGGCCGCGCGGCCCTCACGGCGCGCCACGAACGCGGTGGCCAGCACGCCGAGGCCACCCAACGTGCCGATCCGCATCAGGTTGGAGTCGCTCAGGGACGTCGCCGCCTGCACAATTTGCTCCCACGCCAGCAGCGGCTTTCCGAGAGCAGGATTGGTCGCCTCAAAAAACCCCGACGCCACAAACCAGTGCCCCGTACTCCCGTAGCTCAGGAACAGGAACCCGACGAGCGCCGCAGCCGGGTAGACCGCGAGCCGGACCGCCTGCCGAGGGTGCGCCAGCATCGCGAACCCCATCAAGGCGCCGGTGATCAACCAACCCTCGTATCGCGTCAGCATCAGAAGAACCAGTACGACGCCGGTCGCGTGCAGGGACGCGTCCGGCCTGACGATCCAACGATCGACCATCACCAGCGCGAGAAAGGACAGCCCAAAGAGCAGCGGCTCGGTCATCGGCGTGCTCTGCAGATACAACACATTCGGGTTGAGCAGCACGACCAGGGGAATGGCGACGGCCAAGAGCACAGACTGGGTGCGCTCAGCGAGATACCCCGCCAGAGCGGACAGGCCGATCGACAGCGGCAGGATGGAGAACACAACCCCGGTCGCGCCGGTGCGATAGCTCCAATCCCACTGTGCGGGCAACGCGTTCAGCACATGGGGCAGCGGCAGCCAGACGGCACCCAGCTGGATCCAGCCCGGCATCATATTGTCGAACACCCGGCGGGCCACCATGAGGTGGCCGCGGGCATCGTAGTGGCTCAGCGTCAGGTCCAGCTGTGCGTAGTGGAGCGCTGCGGCGGTGCCGAGCACAAGCGCGAGGACGATGGTAATCCGGGCAGCAATAATCACCTATTCTACCTGCACATGGATGAACTGCTCGCCGGCGTCCAGCCCTACATCGACCGCTTCGGCGGGGTCGGCATGGCCGTGGTGGCGGCCCTGGACACCTCGTTTGTGTCCATGCCCAACGTGAGTGATCTCCTGATCGTGTGGCAGACCATCAAGAACCCGCATCTCTGGTGGTATTACGCGCTGATGACTACGATTGGGTCGGTCATCGGGTCCCTGGTGATTTATTACTTCGGCCGCAAGGGTGGGGAAGCCTTTCTGCTCAAACGGTTCAAAGCGGCCCACGTGGCCAAAGTCCGGGCCATCTTCGCGCGGTATGGCGTCTGGGCCATGTTGCTGGTGGCGTTTATGCCCCCACCGGGACCGTACAAGATTTTTGTCCTGCTGGCCGGAGCGGGCGGGGTGGCGCCTGGCGCGTTTGTACTCGCGGTCGCCGGAGGACGAGGCGTCCGTCATCTGGCGGAAGGGTGGTTCGCCCAGCACTATGGGCAGGCGGCGGCCCAGTTCATCAGAGCCCACTTGGCGGAGGTGACCCTGTGGATCCTGGTCGTGGTGACGGTCGCCGGTGCCGGGTTGCTGGTCTGGCGGCTGCGGCGCCGGCGGCAGGCAGCATAGAATACCTACCGTGGATCTGTCGGTCGTCATCCCCATCTACAACGAGGCGGAGAACGTTGAGGCTCTGTGCAAGGAGTTCATCGAGACCCTGAACGCGTGGGGCCGCTCGTACGAAATCCTGCTGGTGGATGACGGCAGCACGGACGACTCGTTTGCCCGCCTCTGCCGGCTGCAGGCGACCCATCCCCAACTGCGGGTGATTCAGTTTCGCAGGAATTTCGGGCAGACCGCGGCGTTTGCCGCAGGGTTTGCGCACGCGCGGGGCCGATTCATTGCCACGGCTGATGGGGACATGCAGAACGACCCGCGCGACCTGCCGGCCATGGTGGCGCGTCTTGAGGGCCAGGCGCCCGGCGACCCCGTCGTCTACGACATCGTGTGTGGCTGGCGGAAGGACCGCAAGGACACGTTCATCAATCGACGCCTGCCCTCGGTGATTGCCAATTGGCTCATCTCCTGGGCGACCGGCGTGAAGTTGAACGACTACGGCTGTTCACTCAAGGTGTTTCGCGCCGAGGTGATCAAACCCTTGCGGCTCTACGGCGAGATGCATCGCTTTCTCCCCGCGTTGGCCAGTGAGATGGGCGTCCGGATTGCGGAGCAGGTGGTCAACCACCGCGCGCGCCAGTTCGGCACCACCAAATACGGCATTTCACGGACCGTGCGTGTGATGCTCGATCTGATCACGGTCAAGTTCCTGCTCAGTTATTCCACCCGCCCCCTGCAGATGTTCGGCCTGGTCGGCCTGGTCATGGGCGGCCTGGGAGGGGCCGTGCTCGTGTATCTGGCCTACATCAAATATTTCCAGTCGCAGGGGATCGGCGACCGCCCGCTCCTGATGCTCGGGATTCTCCTGGTGTTCACGGGCGTGCAACTATTGACGGTGGGGCTCTTGGCGGAACTGCAGGCGCGCACCTACCATGAGTCACAGGGCAAGCCGATCTACGTGGTCCGGCAAATCCTGGAGGCCCCCGACCGCCCGGACCGCGACGATGATTCGACCGTCTGATTACCCGGCAGAGGTGCTGGAGATGTGTGAAGTGAGTGAGATGAAGACACGACTGTTGACTGCGGCCGGAGCGTTGCTGCTGGTCGCGCTGGCGGTCCCGGTGGCCGCACAAACGCCGCCGTCCCCACCGGTGCGACCGGCGACGCAGACGGCTGGCGATGACGAGCAAACGCGGGCGTACAGCAAGTGGCACATGGGTCTGCTGTCCGGGGCGCAGCAGGTGGAACGCACCGGCGTTACGGGCGGTGGCGAATTTGGCGTCCGTCTCCGTCGTGGCCTCCACATCGTCGTCGAAGGCGGCTGGATGTCGGATGTGGTGACCAGGAGCCGGATCGACGAAATCAGCGGGTATGTGGATTACGTGAGAACGGCGTACCCCGCATCGCTGCCCGTCACCGGCGAGATCGACGGCACGGCGATTTTCGGGATGGCCGGCCTTCGGCTGATTCCCGACGGCAAGCGGGCAGGGGAGTCGAGCGGCGTTCGCCCCTACCTGATGGCCAGTGCGGGCATGGCGCGTGTGGAATACACGCCGGAGTTTGTCATCGAAGGCAATGCGGTGAGCGGCGGGGGCATTTCCTCGTTTGGCGTCACGCTGGGACGCGACCTCTTGGGCACGACCAACAAGTTTGCCTACAGCGGCGGGGCGGGCCTGATCCTGGGCGACACCTGGTATCTCGACCTCGGGGTGCGCATTACCCGTATCCACACGACCGACCATCCCACAACCGTGAAGCGGCTTGTGATCGGGATGGGCCGGCGATTCTAGGTTCGTCGACGGTATGAGGCGACGGTTCGCGGCGGGTGTGGTGGTGTTGCTGGCGTCGGCCTGTGGCACGCCCACCACTCCACCTCCACCACCACCGCCCGATCCTGGTCCCGCCACGGCCCCCATCATTCGGGCGATCTCCGTGCCGACCTCGCGCGTGGAGGCGGGGCAGGACGTTGCCATCACCGCGACCGTTGACGATGCCGAGACGCCGCTGACACAGCTCGCGTATCAATGGTCGGCCAGCGCCGGAACGATCACCGGCAGCGGCACCGTGGCGACGTGGACGATGCCCAGAGGGATCACGGCCGGGGTCAACGTCACGATCACGCTGACGGTGGTCGACACGTACAATGCGCTGGTCAACAACCAGATCGTGCAGCGCCAGTTTACGGTCGTCGGCACGTCGTCGGCGTTCAGGGTGCATGACTCCGAGGCGGAGACCAAGGAACTTGCGCGCAAGTTTCTGATCGATCTGTTCGGTAATTCGTCCATCTCGCCGGAAGACTGTCTGGTTGATTTCACGACTGTGGGCAGGTGCGCCAGAGGCCGACAGCTGGAGTTGGAAGACATCGTTGAGAACCGCAAGAAGGTCGTCATCAATTCTGCTCGAATCCGCTCGCAGTCTGTGACGATCTTCTCTCCCCAGGAAGCGGTCGTCGTCTCGTTTGCTGAATTTGTCGACACAGTGATCGCCACTGGGGCCTCCGGGCACGCGCTGGGCGACTTCACGCTGACCGCTGTTTACGATCGCGATCGATGGTGGCTCTGTGAGAGTACCTTCCTCCCATCTCAGGGATACGGCGGCTTCTACGAACTCTATACACACAGGAATCGCGGGCGGGTGCCGAAAAGATAGATGGCCTTTTACAGAACGTTCTCAGAAAAAAAACTGACCGGTGCCGGCGCAGCGCGGCGCGGCAAAATTGAACAAGCCCGGTTCGGCATGGTGTCGACGCTCATCAAGGCGCCTGCGGATTTTCTTGAGGTCGGCCCAGGCCAGGGCGCCATTGCAGACCTCGCGATGGACGCCGGGTATCGCTACAAAGCGGTCGAGCCGAGCGCCATCCTGGTCGAGCAATTGCGCGCGCGTGGCATCGAGGTCACCGAGGCGTTTACCCCGCCCATTCCAGCCCCCGACGCCTCGATGGACATCGTCTACGCCGACCAGGTGGTCGAGCACATGTCGGGCATTGATGCGGCCCGTGCCTGGGTGGCTGAGGCGCTGCGGATCCTGCGACCTGGCGGTGTGTTGTTTGTCGTGGTGCCCGACTACCTGAAGGAGCGCGAGTTCTTCTGGGACATCGACTACACCCACAACTTCATCACGACGGAACGTCGGATGCGACAACTGCTTTATGACGGCGGGTTTGATGTGACACACATGGTGCGCAGCATCGGGCTGGCCACGGGTGTGCGGCGCGATCTGCTCGCCGGCGCCGCGATGCTGGCCAACGCGCCCGGGCTGGATCCGTTGTCGCGTTACACGGGCACCGAAGAGCTGTTGTTCAAGGTGCGAAAGAACCTGTTTGAGACGCTGGCGTTTACCGCCCGCAAGCCCGGAACGGATACCAAGTGAGCCTGATTCGCGCGTTGAGCCGAGAAGTGAAGATCCTGCGGGGCGCGATGTATCAGCGCGCGGCGAAATTTGATCCGCATGGAGACGTCACCCAGGCGTTCCACAAGCAATATTTCGACGCGCGCGACTTCAACCTCACATGGCGCAATACGTTCTGGCTCGGCCACACCATTCTCAAGTGCCCGCTCGATCTGTGGCTGTATCAGGAGATCATCCACACGCTTCGGCCCTCGCTCATCATCGAGACCGGCACCGCGTTTGGAGGCAGTGCGCTGTATATGGCCTCGATGTGTGATTTGGTCGGTCACGGCAAAATCGTCACCATCGACCTCCACCCGCAGCCCAATCGACCTGAGCATCCACGCATTACATACGTGAACGCCTCATCCACACTGCCTGAGACCGTCGAGCGCGTGAAGGGCATGATTGACGGCTCCGGCCCGGTCATGGTCATTCTGGACTCGGACCACCGCATGGAGCATGTGGCGGCCGAACTTGAGCTCTATCACCCCTTCGTCACCTCCGGGAGCTACCTCGTCGTCGAGGACACCAACCTCAACGGGCATCCGGTCGAGCCCGAGCATGGCCCCGGCCCCATGGAGGCCATGCAGGCGTTTCTCAAGGGCCATCCCGAGTTTGCCCATGATTCGGCCATGGACAAGTTCCTGATGACCTTCAACCCCAAGGCGTTCCTCAAGCGACGATAGGGCGTACAATCGGGCTATGGCCCAGACGTACGCAGCGAAGTATCTGCTCAAGGCAGCCGCCAGCGCTCCCCGCGATCTCCTCAACGCCGCCGTGGCGACGATGAGACCGATCCATCCGACGGTATTGATTTTTCACTGCACATTCGTGTGTGACGCGAAATGCGAGATGTGCAGCAACTGGACGCGCGGCAACCGCAAGGAAGACATGTCCATCGAGGACATCTCGAAGGTGTTCGACAGCGATCTCTGGAAGAAGGTCGAGATCGCGTTTGTCTCCGGCGGTGAGCCCACGACCCGCAACGACCTTGTCGAGATCTGCCAGATCATGCTCGACAAGTTGCCGCGCCTCCGCAAATTCGGCATCAACACCACCGGCCTCACGCCGCAACGCGGCATCCCGATGCTCACGAAGATCGCCGAGCTGTGCCACGAACGGGGCGTGATCTTCTCGACGCGTGTCTCGATTGACGGCATTGGCGACATGCATGACCAAGTCCGCAAGGTGAAGCGCGGCTTCGACAAGGCGCAGATCACCATCGATGCGATGCGTGAATTGCAGAAGCGTGTGCCCTTCAACTTCGGGATCTCGACGACGATCTTCTCGATGAATTTGTCCGACGCGGACAACATCCTGCAGTGGGCGCGCAAGGAAAACCTCGACATCGTGTTCAACATGGTGCGGTTCACCGAACCGATGTTGGGCAACGCCGACCTGGAGGCCACGTGCAAGCCGGTCGGCGCTGAAGAAGAAAAAATGCGCGAGTTCTTCATGGACCGTGTGCGCATGGACCCGCTGCTCGACGGGCAGAACTACATCTACATGCACTACGCGGACATGATTTCGAACGGGTATCACCGGCACGCGCCGTGCCCGTTCCAGTCGCAGGGCATCATGCTCAACCCGAACGGCGATTTGTTCTTCTGCGAGAACAGCGAAGTCGTCGGGAACGTGCTGAACGAAGATGCCGCGGATATCTATTTCCGCAAGTCCAGCCAGGATCATCGCGAGATGATTCGCGTGGACAAGTGCCCGACGTGTCTGAGCCCGTGTCAGATGAACGTGTCGGCCGTGAAGCAGGTATTGCCGTACGTGAAGTTCCTGTATCGCGCGACCAAAGAGAAGCGGAAGCGGATTCCCGCCGCCGCGCGCACCGGGTCCGACGGCCTTCAGCCTTCGCGCTGATCGTCGCGCGGCCGGAAGGCGAGCAGCAGGCCCCCCGGCAGGTTGCCAATCACTGACAGCAGCATGAAGAGGATCGACAGGAGGACCGCGTCTTCCTGTGTGACACCAGCGACGCCAAACAGGTAGACAAACGCCGCGTTGCCGGTGCCAATGCCGTTGGGTGAAATCGGCAACAGCATGATCAGGACGATGAGCGGTACGGCCGCGAAATACCAGATCAGCGGAATCGTCATGCCCAGGGCCATGCCCAGCGCCCACACTTGAAGGGTGCGGAGCACATGCACAAACACCGAGCCGGCCAGCACTCCAGCGACCACGGAGCGTTTGTTGGCGTATTGACCGACCGCATCCAGGAATTTGTGGGCGAGACGGTCAACTGCTGCGATACGGCTCAATCCGGTACGTTGCAGCAGCACGCGATAGACGCGCGAGTCAAACAGCAGCAGCCATGTGGCGACCGCGCCGGCCCCGCCGAGGGCACCGGCGACCCAGAGCAACCAGCGATACTCGAGGCGTCCCAGCAGCATGATGCCCACAACGCCGGACAGCAGCACGGACACCGTGCCCAGGAGTCGATCCAGGGCGACTGATGCCACGGCATTGGCCATCGTCACGCCCTGGCGGGTGGCGGCGACGGCGCGGACGGTGTCACCCCCGAACGAGCCGGCGGGAATGAACGTGCCCGCGAAACCACTCACAAAAAACACGCGAAGGAGGGGAGCAGTCCGGAGCGGCCGATTGGCATCGACCGCGCGCAGCAGGGTAACCCACCGCCACGCCATCGTCATCCGGTCGAGCACCGTCAGAACGGCGGCTGCGGCGATCCATGCCGGGGACGCGTCGGCGAGGGCGCGGGCCGCCAACCGCCAGTCCACGGCGTATACCGCGTAGTACAGCAGACCACCCGCGACCACGAAACGCAGCAGGCGCAAAAAAAGAGCGGCTGGTGAAGACCGGCCGCCGCGTGAAGTGCCCGCCAGAGGGTTGTTTAGCACCCGGGGTAGCCAGTGGGAATCCTTCGTGCCATTAATGTCGTCCCTTGCAGAAAGCCAATGTTCAGACTATGTATCGGCCTCAGGGGTGTCAAGACACCAGGGGAATCCCGGACCATGCCCGTGCTACGATCTCGCCGACAGGTTTTTGTCTTTCTGATTGAGGTGGCGATGAAGCCGGTGTTGTTTCGTGTAGGAATTCTTGTGGCGGGTGTGTTGGTGGCGGGGTCGGTGCGTGAGGCCTCGGCACAAATGCTCCAGTCAACCGACAAGGTGTTTGCCGGGCTGAGTTTTGGCAACCAGACCAAAGCCCGCACATACATTATGAGCGGCTCGCAGCCGTTGTATGACGAAATCGCGTCCTTTGAGTCGCAGGTGGGGATCGGCAGCGAGAGCATGCTCGACCTCAGTGCCGGAATCCGCGTGTGGAAGAACGTGGCGGTTGGCCTCGGCTGGTCGAACTACTCGGACACCAGCACGGGCACCATGGCGGCGTCGATTCCTGACCCGCTCTTTTTTGACTCACCCCACGCCCGTTCGACGACGGTCGAGGGCCTGGAGCACAAGGAACAGCAGATTCACCTGTCGGTCTATTGGCTCCAGCCGCTGACCGACAAGTTTGATGTGGCCGTGTTTGCCGGACCGACGTTGTTCAGCGTCAAGCAGGACATCCTGTCTGGTATCACCGTGCCGGCGGGGGGGACGACGATCGCGTCCGCCACGACGACCACGCTGGACGAAAGCGCGACCGGCCTGCACATCGGGATCGACCTGCGGTACCTGATCATCAAGAACGCCGGCATCGGCGCCTTCGCGCGCTACGCGATAGGCAAGTTCGACACAACGGCCATTGATGGCGGCTCGATGGAAGTCGGTGGCTTCCAGTACGGCGTCGGCATCCGCGTGCGCTTCTAAGAGTGGAAGTAGAGCGCGCTGAACTTGAAGCGCGCTGAGCATAGCGGCCTTTTAGATCAGGCGCTATAGAGACAAAAATGGGCCCGATGGCGTGTGCCACCGGGCCCATTGTCTTTGTTACCCGCAGTTGGGACGCGGGGAGTAGCCGTCATAGCCCGGCGGGCCGGCGACGATACCCCACTGCAGGCGGAGTGGCTGACTGTTGTCGTCGTAGGCGGCCCCGATGTCCACCACCTCATCGCGCCCAGCCAGGCGCCACGCCAGCGCATCGATGCTGTGTGGACCGTTGCCGCGTTTCTTGTTCCAAGCCAGGTCGAGACCGCCGCAAATGCCGGCTTCGATGATCCGGTCGCGGAGGAACGCCATGTTGGATTCCCGTCCATGGAAGCTGCTGGTGGGAGCCAGATACGAGGGGTATTTCGCCGCAATGCAATTGACCAACGCGGTGCCATCACTCGTGGCGCAATTACCCGGCGGGAGCGTCGGACCACCGCCGCCGGAGGGCACGGGTGTCTGGAAGGCCTCCGTGATAGACCAGTTGCCGGTCACTTCCGAATCGGTCACACGCACGCGCCAGAAGAACATCGTGTTGGTCGCCAGGTCGCTGGGGACAGTCAGCGCCGTTTCGAGCGCACCGGCCTGCGTCTCATCAAACACCACTCGGTTGCTGAACGCCTGATCGGTCGCCACTTCCCAGTGATACCGAATCGGCAGGTGAGGGCCGCTGACCGGCGCGTTGGCCACGGTTAACGTCGGTCTCCGGGTGGTGATTCGCCCGCTGCCGATCGGGCTCCGCGGCGTTGGGGCGCCGATGACCACCGGCTCAAGCACTTCGAACGCGCGCGGGTTGGAGTAGTTACCGGTGTTCGCGCCGTCCTCCGCGCGAACCCGCCAATAATAGATCCGCCCGGCCGGCAGCGCTCCGGGAATCAGGAAAGCGGTCCTGCCGTTCGCACCGGGTGCGACGCCATTCTGCGAGGCGACTTCGGTGGCGAATTGGGCATCCGAGGCCAGCTCAATCCGCATCGTGAACGGCCGCGGGCTGTTCGACGACGGGTTCTCAATCAGCAGTGTGATGGGCTGCTGCGCGGGTTTGAACCTGCCGTTGGCCGCCGGCTCCAGCAGCACGGGCTGCGTGATCGAGACGCCGACAAGTGGGCCCGCAATCAGCGGGCTGAGGGGATTGTGGCTCCGGGTCTGTTCACACGCGGACCCGAGAATGGCAGCGAGCAGGCCGGTCAGAATCCAGACAGGGCGACGGTGGATGTGGTTCATGAGTTGCACTACAGTCGAGGTGTGGGGCGGGACATCCGCACCATGCTTGTGTATCGGTCGAATCGAGCGCCGGGTTCAGCCTTCACGGTAGAACGAATCGCCTAGTCCTCTGCGAATCCGATGCCATCGCCAAAGTCACTGAATATCCTGCATATTTGCGACCAACTCGGCTGGGAAGGGTCAAGAGCGCATGGCGTCAAACGACTTTTTGCATGGATACCCCCCCGTTTTGACGCGGTCAGGCATCGCGTGTCGCTGGTCAGCCTGCGCAAGAAGGACCTTTCTGAAGAAACGCTGGATGCCCTCGGCATTGACACCACGTACCTCGAACGTGGCAAGTTCGCCCCTCGGACGTTATCGTGGACCACGTGGACCTCTCGTTGCTCACGGGGAACTGACGGCCGCACCGTTTGTCGCGCTCTTCGGGACCAATGGTTTTACGTCTGGAATTCGGCACTGCTCGCGCTGGGATTTTTCTGCGCGTATCTCTTTCTGAGCGCACGGTCGGGTGTGACTGTCAGTCTGCTGCTGGCCGGTGGTCTAGTCTTCCCGACGATCGTCCCTGACCTGGCGATTCCCGTGAACAATTTTCCCAGCGTCGAGGCGTTCTCGATTCTCAAATCACGCGACGTCCGCTACGTCGTCATCGACTGGCGCACCTACAACGACGCGGCGAGCGCCGTCTTACGCGCGCGGTTCCCGCCGTTCCGGCATTGGTTGCGCCCGCTCGTTGCCACGGGCGACGTGTATATCTACGAGATTGTCGGCTGGCCGGAGTGAGTTCACACAGCTGAGGCCCCGCGCTCGGCCCTGTGAACAGGGTCGAGCGCGGGCGTCGTGGTCAGCGGTCTTACTGGTCGCCCTTGAAGTTCGGCCGGGGATTGGCCGAGACCCACAGGTTGCGAATAATCGTGCCAGGGTTGGTGTCGCTGCCGGCGCGGCCGCCGACCGACCCGAGCCGGACGAGCATCTTTGCGGGACTCCACGTGCCGGCATAGGAGGCGGCGAGGTCAAGTATCACCGAGCCGTTGGTGCCGCCGTCCCGAATGAGCAGCCGGGCCACGTTGTTGCCCCACGTGAACTTCCAGAAGTAGATCTTGTTACGGCTCCACACCTGGGGACCGCCGTTGGGTTCCGGGCAGTGCGAGGCATTCGACGCGGAACGGACGCAGAAGGTGAAGCGCGCAGCGCTGCCCTGACCGAGCCAGCCGGTCCGCTTGTCGAGCGTCACGCGATATTCGTTGTCGGTGACATTCACGCCGTCGTCGGCGAGCATGCTCATGACTTTCGTTTTCCACTCTTCGCTGCCGTTGCCGAGATTCGTGATGATCGCGGAGAGCTCACCGTTGGTGAGCGTCTGCGGCATCGAGTACTCGACGACGCTCTCCTGGCCGTTCAGGCGAACGCCCTCGGGGAGGAAGGTCACGTCACGTGTGAACCGGCCAACCGTCCTGCCGTTGGTCAGCGGATCGAAGATTTCCTGATTCTTGATGTAGCCGCCGGCCGGTGCCTTGAAGGACGCGGTGGTGGACCAGGGCCCGACGCCGCTTTGCGCCGGGAGGGTGCCGCGCACGCGCCACGTGTAACGGGCCTCCATGTCAAGCGCGGCGGGAATCGTCCACGACGGAGAGTTGACGGTCACGTTGGACACCCGTACGTTCGCGGCGTTGTAGAGCTCGAAGTTGTACTGCACGGTGGTGGCTACGTACTTACCCGTGGACGCGGATGCCACCAAGGTCACCGATTGACCTTCCGTCTGGAAGTCGTTGATTGGGGAGGTCGGCGTCGGCGCCGTCACCTTCAAGTTCGATCCGTCAGCGGCCGCCGCCGTGTCGGCAGTTGTGCCGGTGTTTGAGCCTGCCGGTGTCGTGGGGGCCTCGCTGCACGCAATCGCCAGTCCGGCGACCATCGCGGCGCCGAAGGCCGCACGGAAATAATTCTTCATTGTCGATTCTCCTGAAAAACGCCTGTCATCCAACGGACGTACACCCGAGCCGCACGAGGGCCACCTGTGATCATACACATTACTGCTCCGGGGCCTCCAGTGCGAGGCCTGCCGTGGCACACAGCCATCAGGCCGGGGTTTCTTTGGGTGCCGTCAGAGACGCCACCGCGCCGGTCAACGAAAAGACCATCATCAACGCCGCGCCAATGAGTGATACGGCAAGCGCCGATTCGAGCGGAAGGCCAAGGCGGCCGAAGTAGACGCCGAACGTCGCCTCCCGAACCCCGAAGCCGTTCACCGACACGGGCGCCATCTGCACGACAAACGACAACGGCACC
>Ga0163152_10004056_pt1 | contig 18498 bp, 17 predicted proteins | sample OliLakLV19MP8IB2_FD_148635 | JGI IMG/M metagenome (GOLD analysis project Ga0163152, IMG submission 148635) | Freshwater microbial mat bacterial communities from Lake Vanda, McMurdo Dry Valleys, Antarctica - Oligotrophic Lake LV.19.MP8.IB-2 | ecosystem: Environmental > Aquatic > Freshwater >...
AAGGTGTTTCCTGCAAACGGTAATACCGATCCGGGCACGGAGGAGTATGCCGAGCATGTGGCGAAGAATTTTTCCGAATGGACGGTTGATGTCGTCGGCTTGGTTCAGACGCCGATGAGTTGGTCGCTCGCGGCATTGAAAGAATTGCCGTCGCGGACACAAATCACCCGGCATGACTGTGTCGAAGGCTGGAGCGCGATCGGCAAGTGGACCGGGGTCCCACTCGGCGATCTCATGCGCGAGGTTCAACCGTTGCCGACCGCCCGATATGCGGTCTTTCATTGTGCCGATGTCGATGAGCACGGGGTGCCGTACTACGAGAGCATGGCCCTGGCCGATTGCTATCATCCGCAAACGATCTTGGCGTACGAGTTGAATGGCACCCCGTTAGACATCCCCCATGGCGCCCCGATTCGACTCCGCTTCGAACAGCAGCTCGGCTACAAGCAGGCCAAGTATGTGATCATGGTCGAATTGGCGGAGACCCTCTCTGGCACTGCCGGCGGAAAGGGCGGGTATTGGGAGGACGATCAAGGTTACGAATGGTACGCAGGCATTTAGCAGCGCCCTGAACAAGTCGTTCTTCTCGTCAATCCTACCCCGGCGTGGCTACTTCACCCTCTTGCTCTAAGGCCGCCAAGACAGCCTCTTTGCCCAGGGACACGCCTGTTCTCGTGAATCAATCAGACCATCAACAAGGCCCCGGTCTCTTCTGACTCACTCAGCGGTGGGGACAGGCTTGGTGTCTCTATCGGGTATCCTGCCCGATGATTGGTTGAATCATCGACATCGGGTCCTATTTGAACGCGTGATAGATGATAGTGGCAGGACTGCGCTGGTTGCGGTATTGTTGCGACCTTATGGCCAGGTTAAGGCCAAGCGTCGTGGCGCACTAGGTATGAGTGCAACAAGAGGTTTTCCTCTCGCCTTAAGAAGGCTGTGGCAGTACGCCACTTAGCAGAATGGTATTTCGATACTCCGTCCGTGTGCCACAACAGAAGAGTGCTCCCGCAGGATGCTCAAGAAGGCCGTTCAGCAAGGCCGCAGGTGTACCCTCAGTGGTATGCTGAGGATTTCGATGAGCCGAGAACGAAGCTGACGGGTTTTTTCAGCATCCTGCTAGGAAGTGGTTATGATCGCGATTATCGATTACGGCATGGGTAATCTTCGCAGTGTCTCCAAGGCCTTTGAGGCAGTGGGGCATCAGGCAGTGGTCACACGGGATTCGCACGTGATCGGCAATGCGAGCCATGTGGTACTGCCTGGGGTGGGAGCCTTTGGCGATTGCATGGCCAACATCGATCGGTATGGGTTAGAGGAACCGATTCGTACCGCGATTCAATCGGGAAAACCATTTCTGGGAATCTGTTTAGGGCTCCAATTGTTGTTCACGGAGAGCGAAGAGTTTGGCATGCACAAAGGACTCGGCATCATTCCGGGCAGAGTCAGACGGTTTGAGATCGATCCAACGCTGAAAGTCCCTCACATGGGCTGGAATCAGGTCGCTATTCAGCGGGCCTGTCCCTTGTTCGAGGGGATTGCGGATGAGGACCATTGGTATTTTGTGCATTCGTACTATGTTGACCCGACTGATCGGCAGATTGCCGCGACGACCACCACATATGGACTTCCGTTTGTGTCGAGTATCTGGCGGGACAATGTGGTTGCCTGTCAGTTCCATCCCGAAAAGAGTCAGGCAGTGGGGTTGCGGTTGATCAAAAATTTTGGATGCTGGAAATGAGCACGATGAGCAATACGAAACGGTCGATGGCCTTGGTGGGAATAGCGCTGCTGATGGTTGCCGGCTGCAGCGGATCAAAAGTGACCACGAAAGCATCTGCGGAATTGTCGCGCTATCAGATTCGTACCATCGCGTTGGTTCCGTTCACAACACTCGCGACGCCACAAGTCAGGGATGTCGCCGATCAGCATTTCTCGGTGCCGCCGGAGGTTCGCAGGTCCGATATGGCGATGGCGGTGCCGCCGAATATCGAACACCCGCTCAGGCAAACAGTCACCGTGCCGGCTGGAGCTGGGGATATCGTCACGCAGTTGCTCTGGAACAGGTTGAAGACACGGCAGGGTATGACCGTGCTATCGCCGGGGGAGGTGACCAGAGCGCTCACGTCTCAAGCGGTGTCGCAACTTCCTGCCGGTCAGTCACCGGCGGTGGCGGTGGCGAAACAGCTCAAGGCTGATGCGTCGCTGATAGGGCAAGTACGGGTCTATCAGGAACGAGTCGGTGGCCGTTTTGGCGCCAGCCCACCGGCGACCGTGGGGTTTGAGGCCAAGGTGGTCGCGGCTGATGGGCAAGTTCTCTGGGAAGGGAATTACTACGAACGGCAGCGGCCGATGACAGAAGACTTGATGGGATTCATTCAGCGTCGTGGGGTGTTTGTTACGGCGGAAGAGCTGGCGACGTATGGAGTCGAGCATATGCTCAACGAGTTTCCATTTGGGACGGCAGTGGAACATTAAGAGGACGCGGTTTTTTGCATGCTCGTTATTCCTGCGATTGATCTGAAAGATGGCCGTTGTGTTCGGCTGCGTCAGGGCGACATGGCGGCAGAAACGGTCTATTCCGACGACGTGCCGGCTGTCGCGAGGCAATGGCAACAGGGCGGTGCGGCACTGATTCATGTGGTGGATTTGAATGGAGCCGTGGAGGGGGAGCCTCGCAACCTTCCTCAGATTGAAACGATCATTCGCACCGTGAGCGTAAAGGTGCAGGTCGGAGGTGGGATCCGGTCGATTGAGACGGTGCGTCGCTATCTGGGAACGGGTGTGGCCAGGGTGGTGCTCGGTACCGCAGCATTAACCGATCGGTCTTTTTTGGAGAAGGCCTGCCAAGAGTTTCCTCGTCAGATTCTGTTAGGGTTGGATGCGCGTGATGGGAAGGTGGCGGTCAAGGGGTGGACATCGGTATCGGAGACAAAGGCGACAGATCTGCTCAAGGAATTAACAGGCTATTCCCTGGGCGCCGTGATTTATACCGACATTGCCCGCGATGGTATGTTGGGTGGGCCGAATCTGGCGGCGTTGCGGGAAGTGGTGGAGTTGTCATCCTTTCCCGTGATCGCTTCCGGGGGGATTTCGCGGGTTGAGGATCTTCGAGCCGTGCAGGCGCTTGGTCCCAGGGTTGAAGGTGCGATTGTGGGGAAAGCCCTCTACGACGGCAAACTCGATTATCGAGCTGCGGTCGCGTCCCTCCGTGAGGCATGATGAATTCTTTTCTCACATGGTCGTTTCACCTTTCACCTTTCACCTTTCACGTGCTGCGATGTTGACCAAACGAATTATTCCCTGCCTCGACGTCAAAGACGGTCGCGTCGTCAAAGGGGTGAGTTTTGTGAACTTGCGCGATGCGGGAGATCCAGTCGAAGTGGCAACCGTGTACGATCGTGAAGGGGCCGATGAACTCTGTTTCCTGGATATCACCGCCTCGCATGAGAATCGCAAGACCATCATCGACGTGGTCGAGCAGACGGCGGCGCGGGTGTTCATGCCTCTGACTGTGGGCGGCGGAGTGAGAACGATTGAAGACATTCGGGCGCTGTTGAGTGCGGGCGCGGACAAGGTGAGTATCAATACAGCGGCGGTCCAACGGCCGGAATTTGTGAAAGAAGCGGCTGAGCGATTCGGGACGCAATGTATCGTCGTGGCCATCGACGCCAAGCATCGCATTGCGCCGGCAACAGGGTGGGACGTGTTCACGCACGGCGGACGTCAGTCCACAGGTCTCGACGTCGTTGAATGGGCCAAGACGATGGCTCGGTATGGGGCAGGTGAGATTTTGCTCACGAGCATGGATCAAGATGGGCAACAGCGGGGCTACGATCTTGCGTTGACAGCTGCTGTGTCCGAGTCTGTGTCGATTCCGGTGATTGCGTCGGGCGGCGTGGGAAGTTTGGCGCATCTCTATGACGGATTTGTCAGAGGTAAGGCCGATGCGGTGCTTGCCGCGTCCATTTTTCATTTCCGGACTCACACGATTCAGGAGGCGAAAGCCTATCTTCGTCAGAAGGGAGTGGCAGTTCGATAATGGATACGGGACGATTAAAATTTGATGCGCAGGGGCTGATTACAGCGGTCGTCCAGGATTGGCGGGATGGCACAGTCTTGATGGTGGCCTTCATGAACCAGGAGGCCTTGCAGACAACAATTGAAACGCAATCTGTGCATTTCTGGAGCCGGTCGCGCCAGACGTTATGGGAGAAGGGTGAGACCTCCGGCCACACGCTGCGACTTAAAGACCTGTTTCTCGACTGTGACGGCGATGCTCTTCTTGTGAAGGTCGAACCAGTCGGCCCGACCTGTCACACAGGAGAGCGGGCCTGCTTCTTTTCTCGCCTGGATTCGCCGGAGACGAAGACGTCTGAGTCCTGGGGGGGAATTCTCGAACGGCTCTATCAGACCATTCAAGAACGGAAGCGTCAGCCGTCGAGCGAGTCTTATACCTCCAAACTTCTGGAGGGTGGTGTCGATCGAATACTCAAGAAAGTGGTGGAAGAAGCCGGAGAGGTCGCAATTGCCGGGAAGGGTGGGAGGAAGGACGAGATTGTGTATGAAACGGCGGATTTGTTGTTCCATACCGTGGTGGCGTTGGGATACCACAACATCACGCTGCAAGAGATCTATCAGGAGCTGGCAGCCAGGTTCGGCAAGTCTGGATTGAGAAAAGGACCCACCTCATGAGTGACTGCCTCTTTTGCAAGATCGTGGCAAGGACCATTCCAGCCACGCTGGTCTATGAAGACGATCTGGTCGTTGCGTTCGACGATATCAATCCTCAGGCCCCGACTCATACCCTCGTCATCCCTCGGAAACATGTGACGTCGATTGCCGAGCTAGAAGATTCGGATGTCGGGCTGCTCGGACGGTTGATGCTGGCCGGTAACAAGATTGGCAAATTGAAGGGAATTGCCGATTCCGGGTATCGCTTCGTCATCAATACCGGTGAGGATGGTGGTCAGAGCGTGTTTCACCTGCATCTTCATGTCTTGGGCGGACGGCACATGGCCTGGCCTCCCGGATAGCAGTATGCTGAAAAAATCCGCCAGCGGCGTTCCCTGCCTCCGCCGAAGCGCTTCGCGCAGGCAGGTCGCATCGTTCAGACCCTCAACGTACCCGAGAGGGTACGATTCATGCCTTCACTCGCGCGGCCTTGCCTGTGGAACGGCGCGTCTTGACGCGCTGGGGTAGGGCGGGTGAGAACCGTGAACTTTTTGAGCACCCTGCGAGGTTGTGTCTCGTTGTCCCAGACATGTGGACCAGAGGATTTCTGGCAGCCCGCCATCGTTTTCTGAAACTGGCTAGCGGCTTGTTACCACGTTGACAGATTTCTTTCCCGTCTGTTACCCTGACCGGTCTATTTTACGATCATTTACAGGTATTAATTTCACCGGCATTCGGTGGGGAAATAGGAGCCGCGACTCCCGTGGGCCGAGGTCTGATTTCTGAAAACGTGATCAACCAAGTCAGAGATCGGATCGATATCGCCGAGGTCGTTGGACATCACGTGGGCCTGACTCGGGCTGGACAGAGTCTGAAGGGGCTCTGTCCGTTCCATCAGGAAAAATCACCTTCTTTTACGGTGAGTCCTTCCCGCCAGATTTTTCATTGCTTCGGATGCGGCGCGGGCGGCGATGTGTTTACGTTTCTGATGCGGATTACCGGCGCGAACTTTCCTGAAACGGTTCGTGATCTCGGGCAGAAGCTTGGGATTGATGTGCCGGACAGTGGGCCAAGCGCGGGACCTCAGGCTGCGCAGGCGAATCGCCTTGAACCGCTTAATCGGGCGGTCACGGCATGGTTCCACCAGAATTTGCGGGATGACGTGGCCGGCGCGACGGCACGAGGCTACTTGGCCGGCCGGGGCATACAAGCTGAAACGATCGAGCGATTTGAAATTGGCTGCGCCCCGGCTGAGTGGGATGGCCTCATCAAGGGGCTGAGCAAGCAGGGCTTTGCACAGAACGACTTGGCCTCTGCTGGATTGACGATAGCTCGCGAACATGCCGCCGGGGCCTATGATCGTTTTCGTTCCCGTGTGATGTTTCCTATCACGGACTTGCGCAAGCGGGTCGTCGGGTTTGGAGGGCGTATCCTTGGCGAGGGGACTCCGAAGTATCTGAATTCGCCCGATACTCCCTTATTCAAGAAGGGGCAGACGCTGTACGCGTTGGATCTTGCACGGGAAGCGGTGGCTCGGCTGAAGACCGCGATTGTGGTGGAAGGATATTTTGATGTGGTTGCGCTTCATCAAGCCGGACTGACTCATACGGTTGCAACGCTGGGGACTGCTCTGACGGAAGAGCATATTCAGGTGCTGAGACGGTTTGCCTCAAAGGTCGTGTTGCTGTTCGATCCGGACCAGGCTGGGGTCCGTGCCGCATTGCGAGGGCTCGATCTGTTTGTGAACAGCGGGATCGGTGTGAAAGTTGTGACGTTACCGACTGGAGAGGACCCCGATACGTATGTGCGAAAGGAAGGACCTGAAGCCTTCACTCGGTTGGAAGAGCAGGCTCCGAGTCTCTTGGATTTCGCCCTCGAACATCGGTTGGGCACCGCAGAGTCCAGCACGATTGAAGAGCGTATCCGCAGCGTGGATGATGTGTTGCGGATTCTGCAAAAAAGTGAACATCCAATCGAACGAGAAGAACGGATTCGTGTCGTGGCAGAACGATTGGGGATCAGCCAACAACGGTTGATTGAACGGTATCCGGCATTGGAGCAGTCGGAACGAACTCGTCCGACGGTCGCTCGATCAGCCGTTCCCACGCCAGCGACGTTCAAGGGTGTGAGCGAGGAGCGGGATCTGGCGTATTTACTGCTGCACGGACATTTGACTTCTGCCGATGTGCAACGACTGAAGCCCGAAGCCTTTTCGGTTCCGGCTTGTCGGTCCCTCGTCGAGGCGGCGCTGAATCACCTTGATCGAGACGGACGAGTCGGGCTCAGGTTGTTACTGGACGCGGTGGTCGATCACCCAGATTGTGGGTCGCTGGCAACTGAGTTGTCCATGCGGGAAGACCATTTTGATGACGTGAAGGCCCACGTTGCGGGCTGCTTAGAGACGTTGGATAGGAAGCGGGCCGAGGCCGTGTTGCGAGATTTGATCGTGCAACTCAGGGCCGCCGAACGGGAAGGCCGTGTGGAGGATGCGCGGATGTTGAACGCACAAGTGAATGAATTGCGAATGCACAAGGCCGGCCGGTCCTCTGCCGGAATGTTGTCCTTAGTGAAGGAGTAGTCATGGCGAAACCAGAGTTGCTCGGCGAAGTGAAGAAGCTGATCTCGATGGGAAAAGAGAAGGGCTTTTTGACGTATGACGAGCTGAATAGCACGTTGCCAGCGGAAGTGGTGTCCTCCGAACAGTTCGGCAGCATCATGACGATGTTCGGTGAAATGGACATCGAGATCGTCGATGCGCCTGAGGGGGAACGGATCAGGAAAGCCCGGGACAGCGAAGAATCAAGTGACGACGCAGAGGACGCCGAGGTCGAAGCCGGGGCCGGCGCCGGATCCGGGGAGGAGAATGAGAAGGAAGAAAAAGAGGAGAAGGAGATCGATCTCACTCCCGGCGCACTCAGCCGGACCGACGACCCGGTACGACTCTATCTCAAGGAGATGGGCAGTGTGGCGTTGTTGAGTCGTGAAGGGGAAATCGAGATCGCAAAGCGCATTGAAGAGGGAAAGAAGGACATCGCCTCGGTCATCTATGGGATGCCGATGACCATTGAGTTTGTCCTCGCTCTGTACGATCAGCTTAAGAATGGGACCATCGATGTACGTGAGATTGTCCCGATCGTCGAGACCGAGGAGGAATTCGAGGAAGAACAAATCCAGCGGGACTATGAAGAGCTTCGAGTGAAGACGCTCGAAGGGTTGAGTTCCGTCCGGAAAATCTCGACGTCGCTCAAGAGTCTCTACGAAGTGGCCCGGCATGCCAATAGCGACCCTGCGAAACAGAAGAAGATTAAGAAGCAGATCGATACGATTCGCGATCAGGTCGTTGAGAAGATGGAGTCCGTCAACCTGCACGGGGTGCTGAAAGATCGGATGGTGCAGCGTGTTCGGGAATTGGCGATTCAGATCCGAACGTCGGAACGGGAGATTGTCAGTTGCCAGCGGCGGCTTGGGATCAGCGGTGAGGCCGGGGCTGAGGCGCTGAAGAGACTCTGTCGCGAACGGAAAGACTTTCTCGCCGTCAAACGCAGGACGAGCTGCTCAGAGGAGGCGCTCAACGAAATAAAAAAAGTGTATCAGGCGGCGAAGGGCCGGATTCGAACACTCGAGACCGAAGAGGCCCTCGCCTCCGCGGAAGAGATTAAAGATGCAGTCAAGCATCTGGATGTGGCGGAGGACAAGGTCAAGCGCGGGAAAGCCGAGCTAGTCGAGGCAAATCTGCGTCTCGTTGTCAGCATTGCCAAAAAGTATACGAACCGAGGTCTTCAGTTTCTCGACTTGATCCAGGAAGGTAATATCGGCTTGATGAAGGCCGTCGACAAGTTTGAGTACAAGCGCGGCTATAAGTTCAGTACCTATGCCACCTGGTGGATCCGCCAGGCCATTACTCGCGCGATTGCCGATCAAGCCCGGACGATCCGTATTCCCGTACATATGATCGAGACGATCAACAAGCTGATTCGAACGTCCCGCCATCTGGTCCAGAAACTGGGGCGAGAACCGACCCCGGAAGAAATTGCCGAGCGCATGGATTTGCCGCTCGACAAAGTGCGGAAGATTTTAAAGATCGCGCGCGAACCGATTTCTCTGGAGACCCCGATCGGGGAAGAAGAAGACAGCCATTTAGGCGACTTTATCGAGGACAAGAAGGCGGTGTCTCCTCTGGAGGCTGCGATTCGGTACGATCTCCAGCGCCAGATCAATAGCGCACTGGAGACGCTCACTCCGCGGGAGGAAAAAGTGTTGCGGAAACGGTTCGGTATCGGCGAGGCCACCGACCATACTCTCGAAGAAGTCGGTCAGGATTTCGAAGTAACCCGTGAACGTATTCGGCAGATTGAAGCGAAGGCCTTACGTAAGCTGCGTCATCCGAGCCGGAGCAAGAAACTGCGCAGCTTTGTGGAAGGTCTGTGATGAGCGATGAAATATTCCCTCGGAATTTGACTCCCTTTCCTGGACAGCCTAAAATTGGCTGTGCCGGTCTGCGGGGCAGGCACGGGAGAGTCACCGCCTGATCGGGCCCATAGCTCAGGTGGTTAGAGCGGCTGACTCATAATCAGCTGGTCCTAGGTTCAAGTCCTAGTGGGCCCACCAGTGTAGCTGGGGAACTCATCGGTCGAGATCGTTGTTCGGACCAACAGCAGTTAGGAGTGCATTGAGCCAGAATCTTTCTCCTCTTATCGATCTTCAGAAATTAGATCTCCGCATTGCGGAAATCACGGAACAGCGCCGGAAAATTCCCGAACGACTCCAAGCGATTGACACCCCGCTTCGAGAAGCGCGGCAGCTTCATCAGCAGACCAGTGGGTCTGTGGAGACACTTGTTAAAGAGCGGCGGTCGTCCGAACAGGATCTCGAATCGCATGAAGCGCACACTGAGAAAATGAAGTCGCGGCTGTCCGAATTGAAGTCCAATAAGGAATACCAGGCTCATCTGTTCGAGATCGAGGTGGCCAACAAGAAAAAAGGGGATATCGAAGAGAAGATCTTGTTGTGCATGGAGAAGGTTGAACAGGTGCAACAGGCGGCGAAAGACGCGCAAGAGAAGCTCAGTGCCATCGAGAAATCATTTGCACAGGAAAAACAGGCGCTTGATGAGCTGGAGCGCAGGCTCTCAACGGAATTGGCGGATCTCGAATCGCAGCAGCAAGCCCGCTCGGCTCATGTCGAAAAGGGGCTTCTCAATCGCTATAACGCCATCAAAGCGTCGCGCAAGGATCATGCGCTCGCCGAAATCAAGGAGGGGAACTGTTCCGGATGCCGGTTGCAGCTTCCTCCACAACTGATTTCACAAGTCAAACGGTCTGAAGATCTCCACACCTGCCCCTACTGCCGTCGGATGCTCTACTGGAGTGGGACGATTCCTGTCGAGTCTATACCAGGTTCCGATCTCGAAAAGACGTCGGTCCTTGAGATCGGTGAGTCTGTTTAATCGATTTTTCTCAACACAGCCTGGGTCGTTTTAAAGTGCAGTTTGGCAACCGATTCCAGCCGCTCCTCTCCATGCTTTTTGACGATCATGCGTCCGGCCAGTTCGACGGCGGGGGATGCCCCTTTGGGCAACGTCGTGCCGATCTCGTCCGAGAGGCGTTGTAATCGCAGGAGGAATTCTGCCCGGGCGACGATGGAAGCGGCAGCCACTGCCAAATCGGATTCGGCCTTATGCCGTTGTTCTAATGTGATCGTGCGCCCCTTTTCCTGTAAGGCGTTGAGAATCAATCGCTCATCGCCAAACTGATCCGCGATCGCCCGCCCGCACGAAACCTTTTCCAGTAACGTCTCTAAGGCCTTCGCATGTCCCCATGCCAGCAGGCGGTTTAAGTTTCGGATCTTTGCATAGAGTTCATTGTATCGTTGAGGCCCGATTACAATAATGCTGTGAGGGCAAATTGTCCGGATATCGGGCGCCATATTGAGAATACGTCCGTCTGATATTTTCTTGCTATCCCGGACCTGCATGAGGGTCAGTTCGTTCTGCGTGGTGGCATCGACGAAGACGGCGGCGATGACCAGAGGGCCGAAATAGTCTCCCTTGCCGGATTCATCGATGCCGATGCGTTCGATGGAGGTGTGCAGTGTCTTATCAGTCACGGCCAAATGACTCTAGCAGGCTGTGGAAAACTATTGTGGCACAATGCAATTCATTGGCCTGCACATCTAGGGCAACAGAAGAACTGAATGCAGGATGCTCAAAAAGTCCGCCCAGCAAGGCCGCAGCGAGCGAAGAGGTGAGGGCGAACGCTTCGGTACGTTGAGCTTCTGAGCGACGCGAGAACGCCGCCGGCGGACTTTTTCAGCATCCTGCTGGTAGAAAATCTCAAAGCGGCAGGGTAATCTAACAGACCAATCTAGAGTGGTCAATTTCCTTGGAGTCAACACAATCGACTGGAGAAGAGGAGGTCGTTCAATGCGTATTGTGAAACAGCGTTCGCGTTCGGCATTTATTGTCGTGATGAGTCTGACGCTCCTCTCGCTGATAGGCTGCCAAACCAATCCTTACACGGGGCGGTCACAGCTGCTCATGACATCGGTGTCGGATGAAATGAAAATGGGCGTGCAGGCCTATGATCAAGTGAAGAGTGATCCCAAACTGCGACCGTCTCAAGATCCTCGCGAGATCGAGCCAGTGAAGAGGATTGCGGCCCGCATTGTCGAAGCGGCCAAGCGCTCGAAGTATGCCGAAATGGCGAATCAGTTTCAGTGGGAAGTGACAGTCATCAAGGATGACAAGACCGCGAATGCTTTCGCGCTGCCTGGTGGAAAGATGGCGGTGTATACCGGCATCTTCCCGATGGCTAAAACTGAGGCGGGGTTGGCGGCGGTCATGGGACATGAGGTTGTCCATGCGTTGGCTCGACATGGAGCAGAACGTATGAGTCAAAATCAGTTGACGAACACCACAATGCAAGTTGTCGGCGCGGTAGCCGGGGCGGCAGGTGGGGGAGGGATGTTGGGGCAGGCGACGATGGCGGCGTTGGGTGTCGGCGCGCAGGTGGGCGTGTTGCTGCCCTTCAGTCGAAAGCATGAATCGGAAGCGGACTATATTGGCATCTTACTCGCGGCGGACGCCGGCTACGACCCGCGCGAGTCGGTAGCTTTGTGGGAGCGGATGGGGCAAGCGTCCGGTGGCGGAGGGCCGTCAGAGTTTATGTCCACGCACCCGAGCCATGAGACCCGCATCGACCAGCTGAAAAAATGGATGCCAGAGGCGATGGCAATTTACCAGGCCAGGCAGCCGGTTCCCGAGGCATTCTTGCCGGGGGTGCAGTAGGTCGAAACTTGTGCAGAGCGCCCTTGAAAGCGCACCACATGCAGCCCTATAGTGCTCTGGCGCGAGGGAGAAGACTGGGTGATCGCTCGTGGTGGAGACGCTACGAGAGGAAAGTCCGGACTTCATGGGCAGGGCGCTGGGTAATTCCCAGGCGGAGCGATCCGACACCCGCACCACAGAAAACAAACCGCCGATGGCCAAGGTGACGGGATTCCAATTCGGTCACCTTGGCTCAGGTAAGGGTGAAACGGTGGGGTAAGAGCCCACCGCGGTGGTGGCGACATCACCGGCATGGTAAGCGTTGCCCGATGCAAGGCCAAATAGGAAGACATCTGTCGGTTCTCTTCGGAGAGCCGGCGACCGGCTGGCCCGGCCGAGGTCTTCGGGTAGGTCGCTTGAGGTTCGAGGTAACTCGAATCCCAGAGAAATGATCACCTCTGCTTGGGAGCATATCCCAGGCAAGACAGAATCCGGCTTATCGGTCTTCTCCACCGCGCTTTTTTTATTGCTCGTCGCAGCTCTCCTTCCGTCACATGTCCTGAGAAATACTCGATGTCGTCGAGCAGGACCACAGGAACCAGTGCCCCATAGCGCTCCAACAGATCTGTATCGCCTTCGATAGATCGCTTCTTTGTGTCGATGTGGAGCTCTCGCTGTAGGCGCACAGCCATTCGGTAGACGACCTCGCAAAGATGGCAGTCTTTACGAGACAAGATGATCACGCGGATAGGGTTGCTCATAGTTGAGGCGCGATCCGAACCATTGCGTGGAGTATGGAAAATATCATGTAGAGAGGTACGCTGTCAGACAAGAAGGTTCCCCGACCAACCCCCTGCTATCTATTGACGCGTAGAAACACGTGGTGATAGGATCAGCTATATTTATCCCTGATTTTTCAGAATGTTCCGATCAGTCGTAGCTGTTGTGCCCCGTCTACGTGTTGACGAGATACCGAGTATCCTATTTTTCGTGCTGACTCCTCTGTCTAGTGCCTCACTAGCGGTAAGGAGGGAGGTTCTGTCATGAAGCTCACAGGTGCTGAAATCCTGATCGAATGTCTCAAACGGGAAGGCGTCAAGACAATTTTTGCGCTTCCTGGTGGTGTCGTTCTGAAGATTTTCGACATGCTTCATCAGCAGAAAGACATTGAAGTGGTGCTGACTCGCCATGAGCAGGGTGCGGGCCATATGGCGGAAGGCTATGCCAAGGCGACCGGAAAAGCTGGAGTCTGTCTTGTGACTTCCGGGCCGGGTATGACGAACGTGATTACAGCGTTAGCGGATGCGTACATGGACTCCGTGCCGTTGGTGTGTTTTAGCGGGCAAGTTCCCACCAGCTTGATTGGAAATGATGCGTTCCAGGAAGCGGACAACATGGGATTGAGTCGACCCTGCACTAAATATAACTTCCTGGTGAAAGATGTGAAAGATCTGGCGGTCACGATCAAAGAAGCCTTCTACATTGCGACGACGGGGCGTCCAGGCCCGGTGCTGGTGGATATTCCGAAAGACGTATCCATGGACAAGGCGGAATTTGTCTATCCGAGTTCCATCGCTATCCGGAGCTACAATCCAGTGTATGAAGGGAATAAGTGGCAGATCAAGCAAGCGGCCGAGGCCATGACGAAGGCCAGGAAGCCGGTGCTGTATGTCGGCGGCGGTGTCATCTTCTCTGGTGCGTCGCAAGAGTTGATGGAGTTGGCTGAACTGACCCATATGCCGGTCGACATGACGTTGATGGGGCTCGGGGCGTTCCCTGGCGAGCATCCCCAATCCATGGGCATGCTGGGTATGCACGGCACCTATTGGGCGAATATGGTCATGCATTATTCCGATCTTGTCGTGGCCATCGGAGCACGGTTTGACGATCGTGTCACCGGAAAGGTGTCAGAGTTTTGCCCGCATGCCAAGGTGATTCATATCGATATCGATCCGACTTCGATCCGCAAAAATGTCAATGTCGACATTCCAATTGTGGGCGATTGCAAGATGGTGCTCCGTGAGTTGATTCAAATTCTTCGTGCCACGGTGAACGGCGATCAACGGGAGTTGCGCAAGCCCTGGTGGGATCAGATCCGCGAATGGCAACAGGCGAACCCGCTTGCGTATCAACAAGAAGCGGATGGGCCGATCAAGCCGCAGCATGTTATTCAGCGACTGTATGAACTCACGAAGGATCGGGATCCGATTGTGTCGACCGATGTCGGGCAACACCAGATGTGGGCTGCCCAATATTTTAAGTTGGCGAAGCCAAATCGCTGGTTAACCTCGGGGGGGCTTGGGACCATGGGGTTCGGTTTCCCTGCTGCGATGGGGGCGCAGGCGGCGTTCCCGGGCCGGCTGGTTCTCTGCATTGCCGGAGACGGCAGTATCCAAATGAATATGCAAGAAATGGCAACAGCGGTGGTGCATAAGTTGCCGGTCAAGATCATTATTCTGAACAACCGATTCCATGGGATGGTCCGGCAGTGGCAGGATCTCTTCTATGAAGGTCGGTATGCCTCGAGCGATTTGGAGACGACGCCGGACTTTGTCAAGTTGGCGGAGGCGTACGGAGCAGTCGGGCTCAGGGCCAGCAAGCCGTCTGAGATTGATGCCGTTCTCAAGGAAGCGATCGCAGTGAACAAACCGGTTATTGTCGATGTGCCGACGTATCGATATGAAAACGTGTATCCGATGATTCCCGCTGGCGGCTGCAACCATGAAATGATTTTGGAAGATCCGCCGGCCTTGAGAAATAAGCAGTCTGGAGCGGGGCAGGTGGCTTCGAAGGATTCGGACACGATCCTCACGGCCTAATCGCCTGTGTCGGGAGTACAAATTGGGTATGGAACATATTATCTCGGTGACAGTAGAGAATAAGTTTGGTTCTCTGTCTCGCATCGCCGGCTTGTTCAGCGGACGCGGATTCAACATCGAAAGCCTCTCAGTCGCGCCGACGCTTGATCCGTCTATGTCGCAGATGACTATTGTGACATCCGGTGACGAACGGATCATCGAGCAGATTGTGAAACAGCTCAATAAACTCATCGATGTCATTAAGGTCGTGGATCTGAACGAGAGCGATTTTGTCTCGCGGGAGACGGCGCTCATCAAGGTGCATACGCGGCCGGAGGACCGGGCGGAAGCGTTGAGAATCGCTGATATTTTTCGCGCGAATGTGATCGATTCTACGCCGGCGACGTACACGATTGAAGTGACCGGGGACCCGCGAAAGATCGGGGCCATCATCAACTTGCTGCAGCCACTTGGGATTAAAGAACTCACACGTACCGGACGGGTTGCGGTTGCCCGCGAGTTGATTCGGTCGACGGATGTGCCGGCGAAAAAGATTGCCCGCGAATAGGCGTTACCTCGGACGCAATGCCCAATCGGTTTCTTGACACGAATATTACCCTAAGGAGCGATCGATGAAGGTTTACTACGACAAGGATGCCGACATTCAGCAGATTCGGAATAAGAAAGTTGCGGTGATCGGCTATGGCAGTCAGGGCCATGCCCATGCGCTCAATATGAAGGAGAGCGGCGTGAGTGTGGTGATCGGGCTGCGCGAAGGCGCCTCATGGAAGAAGGCGGAACAAAGCGGGCTGAAAGTCATGCCGGTTGCCGATGCCGTCAAGGCATCCGATGTCGTCATGATTCTCGCGCCAGATGAAGCGCAGGCTGCCATCTATCGGCAAGACATCGCGCCAAACCTGAAGCCGGGCTCCTCTCTCGCATTCGGTCATGGCTTCAACATTCATTTTGGACAAATCGTTCCGCCGCCCACGATGAATGTGTTTATGGTCGCGCCTAAAGGGCCTGGTCATCTCGTCCGATCGGAGTATACAAAGGGGAGCGGGGTGCCGTGCTTGCTCGCGGTTCATCAGGATCCAAGTGGAACGACCAAGCAGATAGGCCTTGCCTATGCCAGTGCGATTGGAGGCGGGCGGGCTGGTGTGATCGAAACAAACTTTCGGGAAGAAACCGAAACGGATCTCTTCGGGGAGCAGGTCGTTCTCTGCGGAGGACTCACCTCTCTCATTCAGGCCGGGTACGAGACGCTCGTGGAAGCCGGTTACTCCCCTGAGATGGCGTATTTTGAGTGCCTGCATGAAGTGAAATTGATCGTAGATTTGATCTATCAAGGCGGTATTGCCAACATGCGGTACTCCATTAGTACGACCGCCAAGTACGGTGATATCACTCGTGGTCCTAGGATTGTGACGGAACAGACCAAACAGGAAATGAAGAAAATTCTGACTGAAATTCAGCAAGGCCAGTTTGCCAAAGAGTGGGTATTGGAAAACCAGGCGAACCGTCCGGTCTATAATGCGTTGCTGGCAAAAGGCGAAGCGCATCCTATTGAAGAAGTCGGGGGCAAGCTGCGTGCAATGATGCCTTGGTTGAAGAAAGACCAACTGGTCGATAAGAATAAAAACTAGCAGGAGGTTGAAGCCGACTTCCTCCGTCGATTCAATCGCTGCGGTCTTGTCTGGTATTAGCCGAGTTTCAGCGTGGCTAGGCTGGGCCGATGAGAATGATCGTCGGGTCGGACATCCTTCCTGAATAACCTGAGGCGACTCTGTGGCGGATCGTGCCGTCGGTATCCCGTTTGCCAAAGAGGGAATTCCCTTCATCGGGGCGGCTGTCGGCGTTACACTGCTGGCAGGATGGTTGGGCTGGATCATTGCGACGGTCGGAGCAGCGGTCCTGACGCTCTTTGTCTCGTGGTTCTTTCGCAATCCATCCCGTGTGATTCCCCAGGGGCCACGTCTCGTCCTCGCCTCGGGCGACGGGAAAGTGATCGCTATTGAAGAGGAGTTCGAGCCCCGCTTCATCAAGGATCGTAGCATCAGGGTCAGCATCTTCTTGAACGTCTTCGATGTGCATATCAATCGGATTCCCTGTGAAGGGGTTATTGAGGATGTGCAGTACCAACCAGGTTTGTTTCTGGTCGCCAGTAAGCCGGATGCGACGTTGAGAAATGAGCAAAATGCGCTCATGATTCGGACCGTAGAGGGTGCGAAAGTATTATGTGTACAGGTCGCCGGGTTGATTGCCAGACGGATCGTCTGTTGGGTGTCGCCAAAAGATCGGGCAGCGCTGGGTGAACGGTTCGGTTTGATTCGATTTGGCTCGAGGATGGATACGTTTCTTCCTCTCGGGACGTCTATAAAGGTTGCGGTCGGCGATCGAGTGAAAGGTGGGGAAACTATCTTGGGAGAACTCCCATGAAGACTGCCGGACTTCGCCAATCATTTGGAAGAGATGGGAAGCGGCGCAAAGCCGCCATGCATTTGATTCCCAATCTTTTCACGACAGGGAATCTGTTGTGCGGCGTATTTTCGATGCTGTCCGTGTTTAATGCGGACTACATGATTGCAGCAGTCGCCATTCTGGTGGCGATGATCTTCGATATACTTGATGGAAAATCCGCACGGTTGACGAACAGCACCAGCCATTTTGGTTTTGAGTACGACTCGTTGTCCGATGTGGTGTCGTTCGGGGTTGCACCAGGCCTCTTGATTTATTCCTGGGCGCTGAGCGGGCAGGGTATGTTCGGTATGGCGGTGATGTTTGCGTATGTCGCGATGGGCGCGGTCCGGTTGGCCCGGTTTAATTCGACGCCCTCTGTGCCGGACGGCAAGTACTTTACCGGGTTGGCGATTCCTGCAGCGGCTGGGGTTGTGGCGTCGCTCGTGATTTTTGATCACTATAGCCTCAGGATGGGGACGGAAGTGAAGCCCTTCCTTGTGTTGATTATTACGCTGACCTTGTCGTTCTTGATGGTGAGTACCATCAAGTATCGGAGCTTTAAAGACATGAAGTTCCGCGGCGGTCGGCACATTACCTATCTGGTGTGGGGAATTTTGACGCTCATGCTGTTAGCAGCCTGGCCTCAAGTGATGTTATTTGTCATCTTCGCAGGGTACGCTCTCCTTGGCCCGGCAGAGCGGCTTGTCGGACTTTTTTCCAAAGTGACTGGGAAGCGTCCATTGCCCAAGACCGAACAGCCAGTGAACGAATCGAAGGTCTAATTGGCGACGACGAGGAGTAGTACGCGATTCGCACAGCAATAGAGAGCTGGTGATATGGTGCAAACCAGCCTGTGTGGCGCCGAACTCGCCTCTGAGCCAGAATCTATGAAACTCGAGTAATGGATTCCGTCTCGCCCCCGTGACAGGGCGTAATGAAGAGCCGCGGATAGCGTAGGTTGTCCAGGGCTAAATCAGGGTGGTACCACGGAGCTTCTTGAGCCTCCGTCCCTGGGTGTAGGGATGGAGGCTTTTGTGTTTTTTAGATTGCTGAAAATGTCTTCCCGCGGCGTTCTCGGTCGCGTGCCTCCCTGCGACGTACCCTGCGGGTACGACTCGGTCGTCTCGCTCCCTGCGGCCTTGCGGGGAAGTCATTTTGAGCAATCTCACAAGAGGAGAGAGGTGAAACCATGACCCGCATGATTAGAATTTTTGATACGACGCTCCGGGACGGCGAGCAATCGCCGGGGGCTAGCATGAATGTGGAAGAGAAAATCATGGTGGCGAAGCAACTCGCGCGGTT
>Ga0163152_10004057_pt1 | contig 18497 bp, 16 predicted proteins | sample OliLakLV19MP8IB2_FD_148635 | JGI IMG/M metagenome (GOLD analysis project Ga0163152, IMG submission 148635) | Freshwater microbial mat bacterial communities from Lake Vanda, McMurdo Dry Valleys, Antarctica - Oligotrophic Lake LV.19.MP8.IB-2 | ecosystem: Environmental > Aquatic > Freshwater >...
GTAATCACAATCGTTCCGTAGTGCCGGGCGAACGCCAATGGAATGGTGTGGAAAAAATCTTTGTCGGTGGTGACAAAGATGGCTTCGTGGTGTTGCGCGTGAGCAAACAATTTCTCGTCGGCTGTTCCAGGAGGAAAACCATCGAGAGCATGAGTGGCTTGGTGGCCGGAGGTTTGAAGGAGGATTAAAGCAGGTCGCGGAAAATTTTCGTCGAGGAAAAAATTCATTCGGCGCGTCAGGCTTCAACGCTTTCCATCGCGGTCAGCCCGCCCGCAAATTCCAGGCAAGCGCGAATGTCTGATTCCTTGAGCGAAGGGTAATCCTCAAGAATCTCCCGGGCAGACTGTCCAGCAGCGACTGAACCGACGACGTTCGCAACCAAAACCCGCGTGCCTCGGACGACCGGCTTGCCGTGACAAATCGCGGGGTCGAGGGTGATTTGATCTGAGAGCCACGTTTGCATGGGAGAAAGTTAGTTCCGCGACGCTTGATTGACGAGTAGGAATTTGGAGAACAAGAGATGCGCGTCCAACCAGATCGTCATACAGCCAGAACCGGATGATCAATTCGGCGGCGCGCATAGGTCAGGCAGGCTTTGAGGTCTTCGGCTTCGAGATCGGGCATTTCCTCCAAAATCTCCGCGGCAGTTAAACCGGAAGCGAACAGATCAAGCACGTCACTCACGCGAATCCGCATTCCTCGAACGCACGGGCGTCCACCGCATTGCCGGGGATTGACGGTGATTCGATTTTGGGAGTCCTGCATGTCCAAAGCATCAAATTGATCGGAGAAGAATTCAACCAGATTTCTGGCAGCGCGGAATTCAGACATGGTTCAGCCCTTGTAAATATCGTGCGTGCCGACGGACACCGACCAAATGGCTTCGCCCTCCAAAGAAAAAGCGGCTCGTAAATCCCCCGCGATGTTCAGCGGATCAACTCAATGAGGTTCGCTTCGCTGACGAAAGATTTCGCGAGCGGTTCATCCAGGTTGCCAGATTACGTGCGCGTCTCGTGTTGAAACAAACGGAGCAGATGCCTTGCGCCAGGAACCACATAAAGAACGCGGATACTTTCTCCGTCATCGCGGTAAAATACGAGGTAGTTGCGAAATCCGCTCACGGGCAACATTCTCAACCTTTGCAGCGTCGAGTTGCGTGTGCGAAAACCATTCCGCACTCGGGATGCTGGGAAATCTGTTCGTTTCCTCAATTGCGCCAAGAACGTGTTCGTCCCCAGAAATTCAACCCTTGTAAATATCGTGAGTGTCGACGGACGCCGACCAAATCATTTCGCCGTCCGCATAAAAGGCAGATCGCAAATCCCCCCATGCTGTCCATCGCGTAGATTATTCCAACTGCGCCGACGCGTCGCGCGCTCCATGAAGCACTCGGACTACTTCCAGTGGTATCGACACTGGATCATAAACAATCAGGTAAGTGTCGCGCACCGCGAAGAAGCGCAACGGCTTGTCCGTCAAATCGTGGCGGAAATGTCCCAGGTCAGGTCTTTCGGCCAATCGCTTGCAAGCATTCAGAAGATCGGCTTCGACGCGGTCAGCCGCAGGGAGATTGTCTTCGGCGATGAATATCCAAATTTCAAACAGGTCATCCACGGCCGCCGGGGCGAGGCGGTAGGATTTCATTGGGCGCGGCGGCTCTTCCAAACTTCCTTGCGGGCGGCCAGATCTTCCTGCGCTTGTTCTGGGGTGCGGAGCTGACCGGACTTGGCTTGTTCCCAACCGAGATCAATCTTTTGCCGCGTTTCGGCGCTCCACGATTCTTTTTGTTGAAGCAGTCGCAATCCTTCGCAAACAACGTCGTCCACAGAGTGAAAGTCTCCCGCAGCCACTTTGCGGCGAATGAATTCTTCCAATGGGATTGGCAAGCTGACGGTCATAGGGACTTGGAGGAAGTGAGCGCGGCGCATTTGGCGCGATAAAAAATATTCGTCATCTGGTCAACGAAATCGCTGCTACTCAAGCGGGCGTGAAGCTGCCCGATTGCTTGAGCTTGTCGGATAGAATTTTTATGGCCGTTGCTGGTCGCGGCGAAAATCTCGCCTAACAAGGACGGGCTGGAAGCAGCGTCGTTATTATTTTTCCGTTCCATATCCATAGGTTGTCACTGGCATTGAATCCCGTCAATGGCGGCGTTCCAACATCGACTCATTTCTTCAATTGCGCCAAGAACGTGTTCGGCAGCGGCGGGATCATCTTTGGCGATGAAAGCGTCCATTCCCGGAAGATCCTCCTCCATGACGGAGGAATGTCGTTCGATTCGTTTGTCAGTCACGATCTTGAGCGGCCTTCCGGACACGCTCTTTCCAATCCGGTTCGAGCGGGGAAAAGGGGCCTTTGCAACGTTCTTCCAAAACCATTTCGAGTTCGGACTGTTCGCAATCCGTTCGCGCCAACGCCAGCAAATATTCTTCTTTGGAACGAAAGCCGCCCGCTTTAAACCGGCTTTCAATCTGTGCATCCAGAGCGTCTGGCAGTGAAACGATGACGGTGCTCATATTGAAAACGTCTGTTTGAATTCTTTGACGAGCCGCTGTGCGCTCATGGGTTTAGTTATGCACAAAGAATTGTTTCGCTCAATGCAAAATCTGCCGTGAAATTCGTTGCCCCGCAAAGTCGCCTTCCTATAATGCGCCGATGCTCGATATAAAGTTGATTCGCGAACAGACCGCGTTGGTGCGGCAACGGCTGGCTTCGCGCAATGGCGGCGATGAAAAGAATCTGGACCAAATCCTTTCCCTGGACGAGCAGCGCCGAAAATCTCTCACCGAAGTCGAACATCTGAAGGCCGCACGCAATCGAGTCTCCAAGGAAATTGGTGCGCTGATGGGGCAGAAGAAGACCGACGAGGCTGAGGCGAAGAAAAAGGAAACGCGCGAGATCGGCGATAAGATTTCATCGCTCGACCATCAAGTCGCCGAGGTCGAAACGGCGCTGCATAAGTTGTCGTTGCAGCTTCCGAACCTCCCGCACGAATCCGTGGCGGTCGGCAAAACCGCGGAGGAGAATCCGCTGATCCGGACGCATGGGGAAAAGCCGGACTTTGCATTCAAGCCGAAATCGCACATCGAACTTTGCGAATCGCTCAAGCTGATCGATTTCGCCCGCGCCACGAAACTTTCGGGCAGCGGGTTCCTGCTTTACACGAATTGGGGCGCACGCCTGGAGCGGGCCTTGATCCAATTCCTGCTCGACCTGCACACGACGGATCACGGATACACCGAGGTTTCTCCGCCGCACGTGGTCGGGCCACAGTGCCTCGAAGGGGTCGGGCAGTTCCCGAAGTTCAAAGATCAATACTACGGACTGGCCGTGGGCGATGATGAAAAGGAATTGGGAAAACTTTATCTTATTCCGACGGCGGAAACACCCGTCGCCAATATTCATCGCGAGGAGATTCTGGCGGAGAAACAATTGCCGATTAATTATTGCGCCTACAGTCCCTGTTTTCGAGGCGAGGCGGGCGCGGCTGGAGTTGGAACCCGCGGGATGATCCGCGTGCATCAGTTCGACAAAGTTGAATTGATCAAAATCGTGAAGCCCGAAAACGGCTATGATGAATTGGAAAAAATGGTCGGGAACGCGGAGAAGGTTCTGCAATTGCTCGGCCTGCATTACAAGGTGATTTTGCTTTGCACGGGCGACATGGGATTCGCCAGCGCCAAGACCTACGACATCGAAGTCTGGGCGCCGGGGCAGGGGAGTTACCTGGAAGTTTCAAGCTGCTCGAATTGTGAAGACTTTCAGTCGCGGCGCATGGGAATGCGTTTCAAATCGGAATCGGGCGAGAACAAGTTTCCCCATATCCTGAACGGAAGCGGCACGGCGTTGGCGCGTCTGTTCGTCGCGTTGATAGAGACCCATCAACAAGCGGACGGCAGCATCTCTATTCCCAGGCCACTTCAACCGTATCTCAGAGCGGAGAATATCCATGCGTGAGTCGCCGCGAATGAGTGCGAAGAAGCCTGGCGTGGCTCGACTGCGCAGAGGGATCGGCGTGCAGACCCGCTGCCCTCGTCAATTCGGCGCAAAGCCGGCTGGAAGCCGGCGCTCCGTACTCTCATGAAAATTCTGTTGGCCTGCAGCGAGGTGCATCCTTACTCGAAATCCGGCGGCCTGGCCGACATGGTCGGCGCGTTGGCCAAGTTTCTCGCTCGCGACGGTCATGAGATCGCGGTTGTCACTCCTCTCTATCGCGGCATTCGCGAAAAATTCCCCGAACTCACGCCTTTTGATTGGAAACTGAATCTCCCGCTGGGATCCGATTACGTTCGCGCCTCGGTATGGACACATCAGCCCGAGAAAAACCTGTCGATTTATTTCATTGATCAACCGGGCTTTTATCAGCGGGCTTCACTGTATGAAGAAAAGGGCGTGTCCTACCCGGACAATGCGGAACGATTTATTTTTCTCTCGAAAGCGGTTGTGAATCTGGCGCGCTATCTTCCGTTGCAACCCGAGCTGGTTCACTTGCACGATTGGCAAACCGCGTTGGTCCCTCTTCTGATTTTGGACCAACGATTGCACGGTGGTTGGAGCAACGCGCCGAAGAGTTGCCTGACCATTCACAACCTGGCGTTCCAGGGGACTTTTCCAAAGGCACAATTCGCCCTGACCAATTTGCCGGAAAGCTATCTGCATCCGGAGGGCGCGGAATTTTACGGTTACATGAACAGCCTGAAAGCCGGTATCGCCTTCTCCGATATGTTGACCACGGTAAGTCCACGTTACGCGCGCGAGATTACAACCGAACAATTCGGCTGCGCGCTGGACGGGGTTTTGCGCCGACGCAAGGATTCCCTAATCGGAATCTTAAACGGAGTCGATTACGACGAATGGAAAACCATGCAGAATCCTCATTTGCGATTTGAGTATTCCGTCCAGGATCGGAAAGGCAAAGCCGCGAACAAGGCCGACCTGCAACGGGAAATGGGGTTGCCGATCGACCCGTCCGTGCCCTTGTTTGGAACGGTCACGCGTTTGGCGGATCAGAAGGGCATGGACATCCAACTGGGGGCGCTCGAAGAAATGCTCTCCTCGAAAATGCAATTCGTCCTGCTGGGCAGTGGTTGGGCAGAATACGAGAAAGGCTTTCACAAGCTCGCGGCGCGCTATCCCGCCAAAGCCGCCGTGAGAATTGGATTTGACCAGGGTCTGTCTCATCGGATCGAGGCCGGGTGCGATTTTTTTCTGATGCCTTCGAAGTTCGAACCGTGCGGCCTCAATCAAATGTACAGTCTGCGCTACGGAACGTTGCCAATCGTTCGCGTGACGGGCGGACTGGATGATTCGGTGACGGACATTTCTGAGAACGCGGACCGCGCCGACGGGATTAAATTCCAGGAATACTCCGTGCGCGCTCTGGCCAAGAGCATCCGCAAGGCGCTGGTGCTTTACGGCGACAAACCGTTACTGAAGCATTACGTCAAGAACGCGATGAGGAAGGATTTCTCCTGGGAACGAACGACCAAGGAGTATGAGAGATTTTATCTGCGCTTCTCCGGAGCGGGCCCAGTCTCTCGCGAAGAAAAGTCCTCTGGGCCGGCTTCGGAAGGGATTAAAATAATGAATACGAGTAAGGGAAAATCGAAGCCGCGAAGCCGCCCGAAAGCCCGGAGGTAATGAGGTCGTCGAGACTACGTCCTTTGCGAGCCGGAATCCGCTTCCTCACCTGAGCGGCTGCATTTCGATAGACGCCCATTCTCTTCACGGCGAGATGGCGCGATAGAAACGCTTTGGAGAATTCGTCGCAGAGCCGTCGAGAAAAATGAAGTTCGTTGATGTGGCAACGAAGTTTGTCAGGTCGGTCCAGACAATTGGAATCGCTTCGAGACCGGTCGCGACCTGCACACGATAGCTTTGACCGATGGTCACCGAAATCCCGGCGAGAAAACCGGTGCTGGTCATGCTGATCTGAGAGGTGAAAACCGGCGGGGCAGGGGGGCTGGCAGCCAGAACGTTGAGACTGAATTCGCTGGTGTCCCCGGTGATTTGATCCGTGGCGGTGGCGGAAAAATTGTGTCCGGCGAAATTGCCGACGCCGGTCAGCGAGAATATCGCGTTGCCGTCGCCGGCGGTGTTGATGGTCGTGCTGCCTAAATAAATCTGCCCCTCGCCGTAACCGGACGGATCGGGGCTGGCGTTGCGATACACGTCCACGATGTAGCTCTTGTTGGCCACGCTGTTTAACGTGCCGGAGATGGTGGTGCTCGCACCGGTGGCGCTGGCGTTGGTTATGACCGGGTAATTCTGCAAATTGTTCGCGCCGGAGTCGGCATCGCCAGGGTCGTTGGCCGTGACTCCATTTAGATCTTCCGCGCCGCCGACCACATTAATGCCGAGGTAGCCGTTCGAGAAAATAGAATTGCCGCGAACGGTATTCCCACGACTCTGGCCGCTGCCATTGGCGCCCACATAGACGCCCGTGAAACCGTTGAACGCGATGGTATTTCCCCGGCCGGTGCCGTCGCTGGCCAGGCCAACCACGTTGTTGCTTGCGCTCTCGTGGAACGCGACGCCGTCCCAGTTGTTGCCCAGCGCGTTCGTGCCATCGGATTTGGTGCCAATGAAGTTACCCTGGATTCGGTTGCCGCTGGTGCTGGGTGAGATCGCGTAAATTCCGCGCAGGCCATTTCCGGATATCACATTGCCCGTGCCTTCCGCGTTTCCACCGATGACGTTTTCGCTCGCGCCGTCGTGGAGATAAACTCCCTCACCCCTGTTGCCCACGCCGATTGAGCCCGCCGCGTCCGTGCCAATGTAATTTCCTTGGACGAAATTTCCTGACGTTCCCGCGTCCGTCAGATTCACGCCGGATCCAAAGTTGCCGGAGATGACATTTCGCGCCGCGCTCGTAGTGCCGCCCAGGACGTTTCCGATCGCGCCATTGGCCAACAGCACTCCGTCGAAATTCGGCAACGCCGTCGAGCCGTCCGCGCCGAGGCCGATATAATTTCCCTGAACGACATTGGCGTCGCTGCCGGGGTCTGAGATGGCGATTCCGTAGGTTCCGTTCCCGGAGATGACATTTCGCGCGCCGGGAACCGCACCGCCAATAGCATTGGAGGCCGCTCCGGAAACAATCGTAAGACCGGGAAATTTGTTGGGAAGCGGGTTCAGTCCGCCAGAGTCCGTGCCAATGTAATTTCCTTGAACAATATTTCCGGTCGCGCCGACCCCCTGGATGCGCAAGCCTTCCACGCTGTTCCCGGAAATCACGTTGCGCGCTGCGTCGGTCGTCCCGCCAATCGTGTTTCCGACCGCACCGCTATAAACCCCCACACCGAGGAAACCGTTCGGAACCGCGTTCGTACCGGCGGCATCGGTGCCGATGAAATTTCCCGCCACGACGTTGGCCGTCACACCGACTCCCGCGAGACGCAGTCCCTCCGCGGAATTTCCGGAGATGACGTTTTGCGCCACGAGATTGCTCCGCGCGCCGTCAAGGAGGTACATGCCGGCAAAACTGTTTGGAACGGCCGCGGTGCCGACGGCGTTCAAGCCGACGTAATTTCCCTGAACAGTGTTGTTGGCCACGCCTGCGCCCGTGATCCAGAGGCCGGCGCTCGTATTGCCGGAGATGACATTGCGCGCCGAAGGGTTGGTTCCGCCAATCACGTTGCCGTGCGTTGCGCCGGTAAGGATGACCCCGCCGAAAGCGTTGGAGATGGCGAAACTTCCACCGGCATCGGTGCCGATGTAATTTCCCAGAAGAACGTTTCCTGTGGTGTTCGAGCCCGAAATCCAGATGCCGTATTGGCGATTTCCGGAAAGAACGTTCCGGTCGAACGCGTTCGTGCCGCCGACGATGTTCCGGCTCGCGCCCGCGTCGATGAGTATTCCCTGGGCCGCATTAGGCGCGGCATTACTGCCGGTGGAATCGAGTCCGATCCAACAGCCGGAGATCGTATTGTTGGTGGCGTCCGGGTAGAGCAGGGTGATGCCGTTCCAATTGAATCCCTGGAGCGAAAGATTTTTGATCTGATTGTTGGCCGAGTAAATCAACAGCGTGTCCGAAGTAAACGTCTCGGGAATTATTTGCGAAGCGTCCAGAACAATGAGCGGCTTGCCGGCAAAGCCGGGTTGCGTCGAGCCGTCGATGACCATCCTGTCCGTGGCGAAGGTCGGCAGATGACCGCTGAGTGGGATGGTGAAAACGCCGTTGCTGTAACCGGGATCGTTGGTTGGAATATTGAAGCGAACGATTGGGCCTGGGTTGTCACTCGCGTAATACATCGCGGCCCGCAGACTGCCCGGGCCGGCGTCGGCGGTGGTGGTGACGATATTGGTGAGCGGCACGGCGGGCGGGCCGTAGAGATAGCTTAGCGCCGCGCGGTCTCCGGAGCTGAGGGCGAAGTTGCCCATGCGAAACTGATGCCGTGGAAAAGAGGGCGGCGTGGGTTGCTGGGTGGGGAGGACGCCTCGTTCTACGGAGGCAAAATCCCAAGCCAAGTGCATGACGGATTCGAAGTCGTAATCTCCATGCGGGACACCGGTCGCATCGATCTGAAAAAAAGGGAGATTTCCCGGAGTGATGTTTTCGGAAAGGACGATTAAAAAGTTCGTTTGATCAGCCCGGATGTTTTCGTGAGTGAATCCGAACGAGTGTCCCATTTCATGCGCCACCTGCGCGCGGCTGAGGCTGGAAATGGAAACCACCTGGGGATCGTAGCCGCTGGAAACGTTGTTAAAGTCATTCGTGTTATAGGCGAACAGTATCCATCGGGATTCGCTGGCGCGCGGAACGAACTTCACATTCGCAGCCAGTTCCCATTCGCGCAGGCCATCGAGGTAGGTTTGCTTCTGTGCGGCGCTCAGCGTGTTTGTGAATTCATAGGGAACAGTTCCGCCGGGCCAGGGAACGGTCGCGGGCGATGTACCGGGATAGAAATTACCGGCGAACGCCGTGCAAGCTAAGAAACAGAGCGCCAGGATGGCAACGCGACGCTCGGCAACTGTACCAGCGAGGTTGTCTTTGCAGGAACGATTCTTCGCTTTCATAACAACTTAGGTTCAGTGAACGAATTCGATTCCGACGATACAAAGTCGGCCCGCGTTGTCATGAAAAATTGAGTGGTTTTCGATGCGCATCCCACGCCTCCACCGTTTTCAGGGCGCATCACGGTGGCCCGTCCCTCGGGTTTCGGGGAATCTCGCAAGGACGGGTCGAGTCGAAGAGGAAAGGATTTCGAGCGGCGATGGCCTGATTTGCTATCTCAACCGAACGATTGCCGGAGAACCTGATGGCGCATTCACCCAAGGAAATGCCTTTCCTTAACCCGCTTTGTGATTATCTTCCCTCACTAAATTTTAAATGGACTCGGCACACATCAGAAACTTCAGCATTATCGCCCACATCGACCACGGGAAGACCACCCTTTCCGACCGATTGTTGCATTCGACCGGAACCATCGCCACGCGCGACATGGAGGAGCAACTGCTTGACTCGATGGATCTGGAACGCGAACGGGGCATTACGATCAAAGCCCATCCGGTGACGATGCTTTACAAGGCGAAGAACGGCGAGATTTACGAGCTCAACCTCATCGACACTCCGGGACACGTGGACTTTTCCTATGAAGTATCGCGGAGCTTGAGCGCCTGTGAGGGAGCCTTGTTGATCATCGACGCGGCGCAAGGGGTCGAGGCGCAAACCGTGGCGAATGTTCATCTCGCGATGAAACAGGAGCTCACGATCATCCCGGTGATAAACAAAATCGATTTGCCGCATGCCGACGTGGCGCAGGCGAAGATGCAGTTGGAAGATATTCTGGCCATTCCCGCCGACAGCGCGATTTTGGCCAGCGCCAAGGAAGGAATCGGCATCGAGGATATTCTCGAGGCCATCGTGGCGCGTGTTCCCGCTCCGAAACCGACCGGCGAACCTTCGTTGCAGGCGCTCGGATTTGATTCCTATTTTGACACCTACAAAGGGGTCGTCACTCATGTCCGGGTTTTTAACGGCGAATTGAAGGCCGGAATGCAGGTCAAACTGCTGCATTCGGGAAAGTCGGTCGAGGTCAAGGAAGTCGGCAGCTTCAATCCGAAACCCTACGTTCGCGAAAGGCTGGAAGTCGGCGAGACCGGTTATTTCACCGCCAACATCAAAAGCCCGAAGGAAGTGAAAATGGGCGACACCATCACCGACGCGCGGAATCCTTCGGGAGTGCTTCCCGGATTCAAGGAAATCCACCCGATGGTGTTCAGCGGAATTTATCCGATCAACACAGCCGACTACGAGCATCTCAAGGCGAACCTCGGAAAATTGCAGTTGAACGATTCGGCTTTTGTGTTCCAGAGCGAAAGCTCGGTCGCGCTCGGGTTCGGGTTCCGTTGCGGATTTCTCGGATTGCTCCACCTGGAAATTGTCCAGGAACGCCTGCGCCGCGAATACAACATGGACATCATCGCCACCTACCCGAGCGTGGTTTATCGCGTCACGCTCACCGACGGCACGCAAAAGGAAGTGGATAACCCAGCCTATTTGCCCGAGGCGAATTACATCGGAAAAATCGAGGAGCCGATGGTCCAGGCGTTTGTCATCTGCCCGAATGAATACATCGGCGACATGATGGCGTTGATTGCGGAGAAGCGCGGTTCCGTGGACCATACCGAGACGCTGGATACGCGCCGGGTCATGCTCACGAGCCTGATTCCGCTCAACGAGATATTGATCGATTTCCACGACCGCATCAAAAGCATCACGCGCGGTTTCGGATCGATGGATTACGAGCATGCCGACTACAGAGAATCCGCAATGGTCAAACTCGACATGCTGGTCAATGGAGAATCCGTTGACGCGTTTTCCTGCATCGTGCATCGCGACAAGGCAGAGAGCAGGGGACGCGCGCTGGCCGCGAAGCTTAAAGAGGTCATTCCGCCACAACAATATCAAGTCGCGATTCAGGCGGCCATCGGCGGGAAATATATCGCGCGCGAAACGGTCAGTGCGATGCGCAAGGATGTTACGGCCAAATGTTATGGCGGCGATATTTCGCGGAAACGCAAACTGCTGGAAAAACAAAAGGAAGGGAAAAAGCGAATGAAGGCATTCGGCAGCGTCAACATCCCGCAGGAAGCGTTTATTGAAGTGCTGAAAGCCTGACATGAAATTGCGCTGGTTTCTGTCGGGAACAGTTCGCGAGGCGATGGACATGTGCAGCCATGTCCGGAAACTTCTGAACGTCCAGCGCGATTTGCTTTCGGAGGAGGCCGTTGCCGCCGTGGACACCGCTTATCGGAACACGCAAACCGCCATCGACGAACATGCCGACGACAACGTCTTGAAGGCGCGCAAAGATGAATTGGAGACGGTCGCCAATCAATGGTTGCGCCCATATCCGCATGCCGAATGGCGGGAGAATGTCGAGGTGTTCCTGGTCGCGATCGCTGTGGCCATGGCGATTCGAACCTTTTTTCTGCAACCGTTTAAAATTCCCACCGGCTCCATGCAGCCGACTCTTTACGGAGTCGAGTATGAAGCGATTGATCAGATTCCAAGCGCACTCGGGCGATTGTGGGATGCGTGTGTTCACGGAAGCTTTTATCATCGACTGGTGGCTGAAGAAGACGGCCAGTTCGTTGGCGTTGGCGATCAGGAAAGCGTCATGCGCGTCATCAACAAGCAGCAAATCCTCATGGAATATCAGATTGGCGGCAAGTTGGTCAAAAAAGCGCACACGCTCTGGTTTACCCCCGACGAGGATCAAAAATACCTTTCCAAATCGGGCCTTCGGATCGGTCAGACTTTTAAAAAAGGCGAGGACATTATTAAAGTCAAAGAAGTCGTCGGAGACCACCTGTTCGTGGACCGATTCACTTACAATTTCCGCACGCCAACCCGCGGTGAGATTATCGTGTTCAAAACAAAAGGGATCAATCATCGCGGTATGAAGCAGGACCAATTTTATATCAAACGTCTGGTGGCGCTCGGTGGCGAATCGGTCAGCATCGGCGACGATCAGCATTTGCGAATCAATGGAGTTCGGCTGGACGCTTCAACCCCACGCTTCGGCAACGTTTACACGTTTGGCCCGGTTCCCATCGAGAACCGCTACTTCGGCCATGCCAATGACACAATTGCCCGAAACTTTCTTCCCTATGGCATCGCCGATTATTTCCCGAATGAGAAGACCGCTTATAAAGTTCCCGAGAGACATTACATGGCTATGGGTGACAACACGCTGAACAGCTTTGATTCGCGTGGCTGGGGACCGTTTCCGCGTGAGAACGTCATTGGGAAATCCTTTTTCGTCTATTGGCCGATCTCGAACCACAAAGAAAGCCGGTTCGGTTGGGGTCATACGGCCAATTAATTAGAGCAGTCTATGTATTCGCACAATGTTTGTTATGTTTAATTCAATGACGGCAAAAAGGATATTGCCCGCGATCTTTACATTTGCTGACAAGTATTCCCAAACAGCGGATTAGAAAGGAACTGGCGGAACAACACCGAAAATCAATGAGTTACGCTCGAAAACCTGCCTTCTTTTCGCGATTCTGAAAGCCTCCGATAAATCTTCGCGATTCGAAAAGGCGCAGAAACCCCAATGTTTATGCGGTGGACATGCAAGTCGCGAATTATTATGCGTTAATCCGAGGGGGTGCATCGTGCAACACCGGAAAGACCGGATTCGGTACCAATAGCCGTCATGGAGCATATAGATACAGCCGAAAGCCTGGTCCGGATCGAGCGGCCCGGCGCGAGCGGGGCGTTACAGGCCACCTGCACGGACCCTGCATTGATCGTGCGAAGGCACAAAAAAACCAGCGGATTTCGCCGCTGGTTCTGGTCCTGTCCCCTGCTCCTCTATCTTTTTTCTCAAGCGTGCTTAAGAATTTATTATATGATTGCAACGTGTGAAAAAATAGTGTGTTATAGAACTTAGGCGGCTTGATTCTATCTCCAAAGACTGGAAAAACGTGTCACGCCAGATCAACTGTCCGGCTGCGCCCCCCAAAATGAGGCCCCATAAAAAGTTTTCCGTGGGGAATTTTTAAACCATTTATTTCCCACGCTTCGCGCTGCGTCGCGACAAAATCCTTCGCCAATCTGAGGACTTCGCCGCGAACAGGCGAGCGGTGTCGTTTCGATCTTTTGCTGAAACCGCCAGCGCTCATTTCTTCGCCGTCGTTCCCATACCATCGGCTCCTTGGGAACGTGTTTCAAATAGGGATCAAAATGGTAACTGACAATTTTCAATCCCTCGATCCAATAATAAACGCGACCAAAATAGGTCGCATGAATCCATTTCTCCCAAAGGCGCGGGCTGTATCGTGTGCCATCCAGATACGGTGTCCATTGCAACAGCCAGAGCACGTAAATGCCTTTCCGCGCATATTCGGTCGTCCTGCGGATAATCGTCTCCATCGTCAACGTGCTGATCTGGACTTCAATCGCCACCGGCACGCCATTGATGTAAGCCGATACGTCTGGTCGGCAGGTTTTCAATGACCGTTCCAAGGCTACCTTTTTTACGTTCGGCTCTTTCAACAGAGCTTCGTAGATCGCCATTTTGCATCGTCAATGCGCGTCTGTTTCGCCCTTGCCGTATTCGCAGTGGCTGGAGCGTTTATGGGCAAAGTGGTTCAGGCGCACACTGCCCATTCTCAAAACCACTTCGTTCTCACATTCCGGACAGAGAAAAGGGCCGGTCGCTTTCGTGGCGAATTTGGCTACGGCAGATTCGTTTGTGGAAACGATTTTTGCGCAGAGCATGGAAGTTCATTTATTTTATCAAATTTATCGCAGGCCACCAAATCCGCCCCGGCTGTGAAGCCGAATTGATTTTCCCATGTGACGCATTGGCGTCACCGAACCCGTATGAACGGTTCCCCGTGACTGGACACAAGATTTCGCAGATTCATCGGAGAATTCTTGTGTCGAGTCGCCCGTTCATCCCTGGCCAAAGTCTTGGGATGTTTCAAGACTGGAGGGAATCCGCTGAAGGGGTGTGGGGGTGAAGCGCGATTTCCCGCAAGGCGCAGAAAGCTCACAAGTCTTTGGCCATCCCCAGTAAATCGTTGAAACCGTTTGAGCGGAACCCGCGAGCGGATGCGAATTTGCCCAAATGGCAAATTCCGCATTGGCTCGCCCGCTCATTCTCCCAGCCCAAGTCTTGCGAAGTCGTGCGACCGAAGGGTGCTCGCCGCAAGGCCACCCGATAGGAAGCACACCAGCAAGTCTCGGGCGCTCCCCAACAAACTCGTTCAAACCCGTTGAACCCGTTCTTCCCCCCCAAATTCGTCTAAAGGACATCTGTCCTTTAAGTCGTATTAACCCGTCCGTGGGGGGAACTCGTTTGTCGCGTGAGCGGCGAGGGAGGTTTTTGGCGAGCGCGCCCAACGCGCGAGCCTTGCACAGACCCGAAGGGTCGGGGGTGAAATGAATTGAGCCAATGGCGAAGAAACCATTGCCATTACAGGCCAGAATGAAACAGGAACCCCTCCCCACTGTGGGGAAGGGTGTGGGGATAGTTTCTCAACTTGAATTCTCATCGAAATAAGTTCGAGCTTGAGCCAGGAAGCACCACCATTTCGAAGTCCCGGCGGATCGTTGTTTTTCCCTGCCGGGGGATTAAATCACAGTTCCGTGCGGAATGATTCCGTTTTTTGGGATAATGACGATGCCGTCCCGAATATAAAAGAGCCCGTGGTCCATGTTTTCCGGTTTTCCCGCCGGAGAAATGACACAGTTTTCCCCGATACGCGCGTTTTTATCGATGATGGCATTCTCGATCTTCGTATTCCTTCCGATGCCGATGCGGGGAACTCCCTGTGCCTCGTATTGAAGAATGGATGCTGCGGATTCGTAGTAATCGCAACCGATCAGGATGGTCCGGGTCAACTCACAACCGCTGCTGACGGTGCTGCGGACGCCGACCATGCTGTGGTTGATCCGGGCGTGATTGATGATGCAACCGTCGGAGATAATCGCGTGATTAATCTCCGCGCCATTGATTTTCGACGCCGGCAAAAATCGGGGTCGGGTAAAAATCGGGGAACCCATGTCGAAGAAATTGAACCTTGGCAATTCGGAAACCAGATCGAGGTTTGCTTCGAAATAAGAGCGGATTGTGCCGATGTCTTCCCAGTAGCCCTGGAACACGTAGGAGAAAACGCGGTTCGTCTCGATCGCGCCGGGAATGATGTGTTTACCGAAATCGGTCAATTCGTTATCGAGCAGCTTCAACAGCACGTCGCGGTTGAAAACATAAATCCCCATTGAGGCGAGAAACAATTCCCCTTCCCCCGTTATTTGCAATTCCGGATACCAGGCACGTTCCAGTTTCAAGGAATCGAGCACGGCCGGATCTTTCGGCTTTTCAACAAACCGGGTGATGCGGCGTTCGGCATTGATTTGCATGATGCCCAAAGACTCGGCTTCGCGCCGCGGCATCGGGATGGTCGCGATGGTGACGTCCGCCGTCGATTGAATGTGTTGCGCGATAATCTCGCGAAAATCCATTCGATACAACTGGTCCCCGCTCAGGATGAGCAGGTATTCGAAATTGTGATTCAAAAAATGGTTGAGGTTCTTCCGCACCGCATCGGCTGTGCCCTGGTACCACGAGGTGTCACCAAACGTTTGCTCGGCGGCCAGAATCTCAACGAATCCGCCCGTGAAGTGGTCGAACTTGTAGCTCTGCGAAATGTGCCGGTGCAGAGAGGCGGAGTTGAATTGGGTCAGCAGATATACCCGGCGCAAATTCGAGTTGATGCAATTGGAGATGGGTATATCGACCAGCCGGTATTTTCCGCCCAGCGGAACAGCGGGTTTCGCCCGGTCGCGCGTCAAAGGAAAAAGGCGCGACCCCTGCCCGCCCCCCATGATGACTGAGAGGATCTTGCTTGTGTTTGGAGATATTCGCGTTGCGTTTTCTGCCATAAGAGAACTCTTTTTCGGAAAAATTGGCCGACTGTTTCTATTTTTAAATCAAGCGTGAAGGCAAATTACCGATAAAAAAAATAAATGTCGAATTGCGAATTGACGAAAGCCGGACGGATTCCGGCCCGCGATTTGTCCGCGGCACATTCGCCACATGGACGGCCCGCGTTGGAAGACGTGCGGCTCACGAAAAAATTTTGAAAGGCAAATTCGTTTCGCCCCGATGTGTAGCATCGGCCTGTGCCCAATTGCGAGCACCGTAAAAAACGCGTTCGTCGAAGCTTCTGCTTTCATTTTTTCCATTTGTCCTTAACGTCGAGACCGTTCCATTTTGAGATAACGGACGCTTGTGAAAACAAATAACAACACCGAAGAAGGTTTCCCTCACTTGCAGGGAATCATTGTCCCGATGATCACGCCGCTGAAGGCGCGAGACGCGCTGGACCATCCGGGCCTGGAGCGATTGATCGAACACATTCTTGCCGGAGGCGTGAATGGACTTTTTATCCTGGGCACAAGCGGGGAAGCACCGGCGCTGAGCCATCGCTTGCGCCATGAACTGGTCGGGCAGGTTTGCAAACAGGTCAAAGGCCGTGTCCCCGTGCTGGTTGGGATCACCGACACCTCGTTTGTAGAGGCGGTTCAGTTGGCCAATTACTCGGCGGAGTCCGGCGCACTCGCAGTCGTCACGGCCCCGCCGTATTACCTCCCCATCAGCCAACCCGAGCTAACAGATTACATTGAGCAGTTGGTCGCGGAATTGCCGATTCCTCTGTTTCTTTACAACATGCCGCAGACGACCAAAGTCGTGTTTGCGATCGAAACGATCAAGAGTCTGGCTGAGCTGGAAAAAATCGTGGGAATCAAAGACAGCTCGGGTGATCTGGCCTACTACGACGAGCTGTTGAAATTGAAATCTCTGCGGCCGGACTGGTCCGTGTTGATCGGCCCCGAGCATTTGATGGCCGAAACGGTCCACCGCGGCGGCGACGGCGGGGTCAACGGTGGCGGCAATGTTTATCCAAGATTGCTGGCCGATCTTTACACTGCGGTCAAGCAGGGCGACGTGGTTCGCGAGAAGGAACTCCAAAAGACGCTGCTCGACCTGGGTGAAATTTTTTCCGTGGGCCAGCATGCCTCGGCGGTAATCAAGGGTATGAAATGCGCCTGCTCGTTGCTTGGACTCTGTGACGATAGAATGGCAGAACCGTTCATGCGCTTCAATCCGCCCGAGCGCGAGCGAGTGCGCAAAGTCCTTGAGTCGTCGAATATTCAACCCGAACCCGTCTCCAAATCATGAACCCAAACTCATTCAATTCCATTGCTCTCGCCGTCACCGTGCTCTCCGGCCTGCTGATGACAACCCCGGTTTTCGCCGCAACGCAGCCGGGGTTGATCAAGTCAGAATTCATTTACGAAACGGCCCCATTCCCCTCCTGCCACGCCTCCACCATTGAGGAGTCCAAGGACGGCCTCGTCGCGTCCTGGTTCGGCGGCACCCACGAGAAACATCCGGATGTCGGCATCTGGGTCTCGCGCCTTGCCGATGGCCGTTGGACAACTCCAGTGGAAGTCGCCAACGGGATCGAGTCCGCCACCAATCGCTTTCCTTGCTGGAACCCCGTTCTGTTCCAGCCAAAGTCCGGGCCACTCCTGCTCTTTTACAAGGTTGGCCCAACGCCCAGCACCTGGTGGGGAATGTTGATTACCTCCGCGGACGGTGGCCGCACCTGGTCGAAACCGCGCCGGCTGCCCGATGGCATTCTGGGCCCGATCAAAAACAAACCGGTTCAGCTTGCCAATGGCGACCTGCTCTGCCCGACCAGCAGTGAACACGACGGATGGCGCGTCCATTTCGAGCGGACATCAGATCTCGGCAAAACGTGGACTGCCAGCAAACCTGTGAACGACGGGCAAGAGATCAGCGCAATCCAACCGAGCATCCTCTTCCATAAAAACGGCAAGCTCCAGGCAGTGGGCCGCACCCGCCAGAAGAAAGTTTTTGAAATCTGGTCCGAGGACAACGGCAAGAGCTGGGGCGAAATGACATTGACCTCGTTGCCCAACCCCAACTCGGGAACCGACGCGGTGACATTGAAGGACGGCCGCCACCTGCTGGTTTACAACCACACTCCCAGCGGCCGCAGTCCGCTGAACGTCGCGATTTCCGCCGACGGGAAGGAATGGCACCCTGTCGCTGTGCTTGAAACTGAGAGCGGCGAATTTTCTTACCCGGCGGTGATCCAAAGCAACGATGGCCTCGTGCAGATTACTTACACCTGGAACCGAAAGCGCATCAAACATGTCGTGCTTGATCCCGCCAAGCTCGAGTTTCGCCCATGAACCATACCCTCCCCGTCCTCGACCTGGCAGTCCTCATAGTTTATCTCGCCAGCATGGTGGGGATGGGGATGTGGATTGGCCGCAAGAACAAAACCACGGACCAGTTCATGAAGGCCGGCGGCAAGATTCCCGGCTGGGCGGTGGGTTTGTCCATCTTCGGAACCTACGTCAGCAGCATCAGTTTTCTGGCGCTGCCGGGCAAAGCCTACGCGACGAATTGGAGCGCGATGGTCTTCAGCCTCGCCATCCC
>Ga0163152_10004058_pt1 | contig 18497 bp, 10 predicted proteins | sample OliLakLV19MP8IB2_FD_148635 | JGI IMG/M metagenome (GOLD analysis project Ga0163152, IMG submission 148635) | Freshwater microbial mat bacterial communities from Lake Vanda, McMurdo Dry Valleys, Antarctica - Oligotrophic Lake LV.19.MP8.IB-2 | ecosystem: Environmental > Aquatic > Freshwater >...
GAATCTTGGGCTAAGTAGCCCATCCGCCTCAGGTTGTGCGCCCCTGCCGATACGCGGCAATCATCCGGGCGAGCCCCTCTTCCAGCGAGACCCGCGGCGACCAACCCAGGAGTTCTTTCGCGCGCCCGATGTCGAGGGACCGCCGCAATTGTCCATCCCCTTTGGTTGCATCCCAGACTGTCCGCCCGCCGTACCCGGCGAGGCGCGACACCAGGGCGGCCAGGTCGCGGATCGAGACTTCCTCCCCACCGGCGAGGTTGATCGGTGTGGGCTCATCCATGACTTCCGCGACACGGACGACGCCTTCGGCCGCATCCTCGATGTAAATGAGGTCCCGCAGCGGCGCGCCGGTGCCCCAGTTGACCACCTCGGGCGCGCCGTCCATGGCGGCATCCACATACTTCTTCACGAAAGCCCCGGCCACATGGGAGTTCACTGGGTTGGTGTTATCGCCCGGCCCATAAAACCCGGTGGGGATCACGTACGCGGACTTGAGGCCGTGCTCCAATCGGTATGCCCCGAGCAGTTGCAGGAGGGCGAGTTTGGCCAAGCCGTAACTGGCGACTTCTGGGTCGGGCCTGCCGCGCCAGAGCCAGTCCTCGCGGTATGGGCAGGGCGCCTCCGCGGGATACGAGCACATGGTGCCGATGACGACGATCGTACCGGCCCTCTCGATGAACCCTGTTTGGCGGGCCGCTTCGATGAGGTTGAGTCCCATCGCGAGGTTGTCGTGAAAGAACCGCCCGGGGTGCGCACGGTTGGCCCCCAGGCCGCCGACGAAGCCGGCGCAGTGGATGATGAGCGTGGCGAGGTCGCGTGGATTGGCTGAACCCCATGGGCCTTGCGGCGCCGGGGTGGCGGCCACCGCGCGCGCCAGGAGCATCTCGCAGAAGTCGGGATGCCGCAGGTCGTACTCCGCGCTGCGAGGCACGAGGATGTGCCCCTCAGGCACGCCGCGGGCCAGCAGGGCCTTGACGACGTGTCGCCCGAGAAACCCAGCGCCGCCTGTCACGATAACCCGCTGTTGGTCGAGTCTGAGCACGGGAGGAATATACCCCGTATGTCGGCGTACCCCCACACCCCTTGCGTGGGCACCCTCATCGGGCATGATCCCCTGGTTTGGCCTCATTCCACGCGCGCGCGCTCCGATAAGCAGACTGAGACACCTCGTCCATCGGAGTTCCCTGTGCCCGGCCTTTCCCTCAACACCAACATCTCCGTCTTGAGCGGGCTGGGGGCGATGCACCGCAACCAGAACGCGATGAGCACATCCATGCTCCGCCTTATCACGGGCAGCAGGATCAACCGCGCGGCCGACGACCCGGCGGGCATGATCGCGGGGGAGCACTTCGCCGTGGAGGCCAAGAAACTGGGGGAGATGATCAAGGGCCTGGAGTTTGAGACCACTCGCCTGGCCGCGAGCGAGGGGGCGCACAGCGCCGTGGGTGACATGCTCATTGACCTGGAGGGTGTCCTGGTGGCGGCCGCGAACACCGGGGCAAGCACGCCCGAGGAGCGAGAGGCCTATCAGATGGAGGCCGATTCCATCATCGATGCGATCGACTACATCGCCCAGACCACGCGGTTCAACGGCCGGCAGGTCCTGGAGGGGTACACCTCTTCCAACATCGGCGTGCTCGAGTTCCGCAGCGGCGGAGAGTTCAACCTCATCGATGGTGACCGCGAGGGCGGCCAAAGTGCCATCGACGAAGCGCTCTCATGGTCCCGCGGCGTGCGGGGCGGCATCGGGCTGCGCATGAAGCAGATTGATTCGGAGTACGACCGGCTCAAGGTTGAGCTGGAGGGCGTGCTGGATGCCCGTTCCAAGATCATGGACACCGATTATGCATCGGAGGTTTCGGAACTGGTGCGGTCGCAGGCGCTCCGTGCCGCGGCTCAGTTCACGGTCCAGTTCTCGATGCAGCAGCGGGCGGAGACGGTGCTGGGCCTGTTGCCGAAGTTGTAGGGGGGATCGGATCGGTGCCCGACCCGTTGTTCTTTTCACACAACGCAGGCTTCCTGCCCACGGTGCTTTCTCGCTGCGGACGCGGCAGTTGTACGCGCCGCCGACCAGTTCACTTCTTCTCCGCAGGCTGCGGGTCCTGCGTCGGAGGTTGCGTCGCCTCAAGCGTCGCATTCCACGCCGCTGCCTTGGTGTCGTAGCCTTTGCCCGGCTCCGCTGCGTGCCAGGCAGTGTACAGACTAATAAGGGCCTGGATGCACTCGCGCGTGTCCTTATGCTGCTCACTGCGGGTGGTGATGAAGATGGGGTGGGCTTCGAGCAGGTTTGTCTCCGCGGCGCCGAACTCGGCGAGGCTCGTGCGAGCTTCGCCGAGGCTCATGAGCAGCGATGCCAAGCGGCGCGCGTTGCCACCGGTGAACGCTGTGCGGGCGGCACCTTCGATCGGAGCGAGCAGCGCCACCGCCTCGGCGTGCTTGCGCTGGGCGACGAACAGTGAGCCCATGTTGTTGATCGAGATCAGCGTGCTTGGGTGCTCGTGACCCAGCACGCGCCGACGCTTCTCCAGCGCCTCGCGATAGTACGGTTCGGCCTCGTTCGGTTTGCCCTGGTCCTGCAGCAGAACGCCCATGTTATCGATCAGGACCAGCGTCCTCGGGTGATCCTCGCCCAGCACGCGCCGGAACCTCTCCAACGCCTCGCGGTGATAAGCCTCGGCTTCACCCAGTTTTCCCTGCGCCTGCAGCAGGAAGCCCATGTTGCTGATCAAGACCAGCGTGTCAGGGTGATCCTCACCCAGCACGCGCCGGACCTTTTCCAGCCCCTCGCGGTAGTATGGCTCGGCCTCACTCAGCCTGCCCAGGGCCTTCAGCAGACCGCCCATGTTGTTGATCGAGCCCAGCGTGTCAGGGTGTTCCGCGCCCAGCACGCGCCGACAGTTCTCGAGCGCCTCGCGCAGGTACGGCTCGGCGTCCGACAGTTTGCCCTGGGCCTGCAGCAGCCCACCCATGTTGTTGATCGAGTTCAGTGTGCTCGGGTGCTCCTCGCCCAGCACGCGACGGGACTTCTCCAGACCTTCGCGGTAGTACGGCTCGGCCTCACCCAGCTTGCCTTGGGACCGCAGTAGGGCTCCCATGTTGTTGACCGAGCCCAGCGTGTCGGGGTGCTCCTCGCCCAGCACACGCCGGCGCTTCTCCAGCGTCTCGCGGAGGTACGGCTCGGCCTCGCCCAACTCGCCCTGGGCTGTCAGCAGGGCTCCTAGGTTGTGGATCGAGCCCAGCGTGTCTGGGTGCTCCTCACCCAGCGCACGCCGTCGCTTCTCCATCGCCTCGCGGAAGTACGGCTCCGCCTCACTCAACTCGCCTTGTGCCATCAACAGGGCGCCCATGTTGTTGATCGAGTTCAATGTGCTCGGGTGTTCTTCGCCCAGCACGCGACGGGACTTCTCCAACGTCTCGCGGAAGTACGGTGCGGCCTCGCTCAGCTTGCCTTGTGCATTCAGCAATACTCCCAGATTGCTGATAGAGGTCAGCGTGTCAGGGTGTTCCTCGCCCAGCACTCGCCGCCGCTTCTCCAATGCCTCGCGGAAGTACGTCGCGGCCTCGCTCAGCTTGCCCTGTGTATTCAGCAGTACGCCCATGTTGCTGATAGAGGTCAGCGCGTCAGGGTGTTCCTCGCCCAGCACGCGACGCAAATTCTCCAGCCCTTCGCGGTAGTATGGCTCGGCCTCACTCAGCTTGCCCTGGGCTCGCAGCAGGGTTCCCATATTGCTAATAGAGGTCAGAGTGTCCGGGTGCTCCTCACCCAGCACACGCCGGCGGGTCGCGAGCGCCCGCTCCTGGAGCGGAGTCGCGGAGTCGGGCAGGCCGAGGTTCTGATAGCGGTCCGCCAACACCTGGCGTAGTTGCGCATCCACGACCGGCTGGTCCTTGAACTGCTTCTCGATCGCATCCACGGCTGGCTTGAGAATGGTGCGGTCGATCAACTCGCGGGCCGCATCGGTCGCGTTTACCTTGCTCCACTGGCCCGCGAACGCCTCCACTTGGCCGGCGCGCTCGCCCTCGGGCACGTTGGCTTTGACCAAAGCCTCCCCGAACTTCGCCGTCACATCCGCCGTAAGCAGCCTTCCCGCCTCCGTCGGGTCCACCTGCGCGAGCATCTGCGCCTGGAAGTCCGACACCTGCTGGAGTTGCTCGGCCCGCTCTTTCTCGGCCTTCGCCGAGGCTTCGGCCGCCGTTTTCTGAATCTGGGCCTCACCCTCGGCCTTGGTCGCCGCCGCGGCCCGTTCGTCGGCACGCCTCGCCTGCTTCGTGGCCTCATCGGCTTGCCACGCGGTGCCGGCCAGACCGCCCAGCAGAATGACAAATGACACCGCCACACCGCCGACCAGGGCCTTGTTGCGCTGCGAGAACTTCTTGAGCTGGTACCACGTGCCCGCGGGGCGGGCGGTGATGGGCTGGTCGGTGAGGTAACGTCGGATATCGCTGGCCAGTGACTCGGCGGACTGGTACCGGCGAGCCTTGTCCTTCTCCAGGGCCTTGGCGACAATGGTCTCGACATCACCCCGCAACGTGCGGTTGATGCTCGAGAGGCGTGTGGGCTCTTCTTCCCTGATGATCCTGACCGCCTCGTGGATGATCCGCTTGGTCAGGTCGTAGGGCAGCCGCCCCGCCAGCAGTTCATACGCGATCACGCCCAGCGCGTACACATCGCTCCGCGTGTCGAGTTCGTCGGGGTCGCCGCCAACCTGCTCCGGGCTCATGTAGGGCACGGTGCCGATCAACTGACCAATATCGGTCTGGATCGTGGTCTGCTGGATGTCCGAGTCTGTCGCTCGCGCTACACCAAAGTCCAGGATCTTGGGCTGGCCCGACTCATCCACCAGGATGTTGCCGGGCTTGAGGTCCCGGTGGATCACGCCCTTCTGGTGGGCGTGGTAGACCGCATCGCAGATGCGCGCGACCAGTTCAAGCCGTTCGCGCGTGCCGAGGTTCTTCGACGCGGCGTAGTCCGTGAGCGGCACGCCCTTGATGAACTCCATGGCGAAGAACGGGGTAGCCCGGCTCGGGGTGGCCCGGTTCTCCGAACCGGGTTCCTCGACTACCGTCCCCGCCTCATACACCTGCGCAATGCCCGGGTGCTGCAACCTGCCCAGCACCTGCGACTCATGCTCAAACCGTTTCAAGAGTTGCGGTGACAAGTACCCAGCGCGGATGACCTTCAGCGCCACGGTGCGCCTGGGGCTCTCCTGCTCCGCCTCATACACCGTGCCCATGCCCCCCTCGCCTAGCACGCGGAGGATGGCGTAGCGACCGATGCGCCTGGGGATGGGGGCGGCGGATTGACGCACGCCCCCCGAGTCGCCGTCGGCAGCGCTGGGCGCTGTGTTGCGCGTGCGATCGGGGTCTGAACCCTCGCTCATGGAACGGGTTGGTTGATCAGACATCGCCCCAAGATAACGACATTACATCCCCGGCGCGGTCCGGGCGCCGGGAGGGCCGGCCCCGCAAAGGCAAACACAGAGGGTCGGGGGTGGACAGGTGTGAGGAGAAGAAGTGGGCTTGAACCCGGGTTCTTCTCCGTGCCCTCTTGTTCCCTCCGCATCTCTGTGTTCATATGCAAAGCAAGCATCCGGCGTAAGGCCGGGCGCCCGCTATCCCCCGCGCAGCCCCCGCCGCCGCGCCCGCTCCGCCACGACCCGGTCCACCGCCTCTTTGATCGACTCTTCGATCGTCCCGTTCACCAGGAACACGTTGTAGACCCCGCACTCCTGCGCTGTCGAGATCTCCCGGCGTGCCGCGGCGAATCTCCGCTGGATCAGCGCCTCATCCTCGCGCTTGCGGTCGCGAAGACGGCACAGCAGGTCTTCCTCGCTGGGGGGGAGCACGAACACCGCGAAGGCATCGGGCACCTGGGCCTTGATCTGGATCGCCCCCTGCACATCGATCTCAAGGATCACCAGGCGGCCGCGCTTGAGTTGCTCGATGGTCCAGGCCTTGGGCGTGCCGTACTTCTTCCCGTAGATGCCGGCGGTCTCGAAGAACTCGCCCGCCGACTTCATGCGCTCGAACGCTTCATCGCTGACAAAGTGGTAGTCAACCCCCTCGACATCGGCGCTGGTCTTGGCCCGCGTGGTCGCGGAGACCGAGAAGACCGAGTCGGCGATTGATCGCTCGACGCCCCGCGTGATCGTGGTCTTCCCCACGCCGCTGGGGCCGCTGATGATCAGCAGCATGCCATCGTCGGTATCGGTGGGGAGGCGATGGTCCGGTGAACTCATGGGGAACCACAGGGTACCCCGCCCCCGCGACGGCGGCGCACTGCGGGGCGAAGTGAGCACTGGTCTCAGGGCCGACCAGTGGCACCCGAGTATGGAGTCAGGGATCAGCCCACGCCCAGCAGTTCCATCGCGTTCTTCGCGATGTCCTTCGCCGTTAGGCCGCACATCTGCAGCACTTCCTCGGGGGTCCTGGCGCTCTTGGGGATGCGGCGCACGTGCATCTGCTTAAGGCGGAACGCATCGCCGGATTCCAGCAGCGCATCGGCCACCGCCGAGCCGATGCCCCCGCCGAAGTTATCCTCCACCGACAGCACGTAGCCGTTGTTGGCCCCCACCAGGTCCAGCAGCGCATCGTTGTCAAACGGCAGCGAGTACAGGTCCACCAGCGTCGCCGAGACCCCGGCCTTGTCCAGGATCTCCAGCGCCTTGTTGGCCTCGTGCACCATGTACCCCGCGGCACAGATCACGATATCCCGCCCTTCCTGCAGCACCTCAAACCCGCCGAGGTTGAAGACCACATCGTCGTTGTAGATGAACTCGGTGTCCGAGCGCAGGGTCCGCATGTAGCAGGCCCCCTCGTACTCGGCCATTACCCCCGTCAGCGCGTACGCGGCGAAGGCGTCCGCGGGCTGCAGCACGTAGCACCCGGGGTTGCCGCGGTGGTCCTTCATCGTCGTGAACGCGCGGAACCAGGCCACATCGGGCATCGACATCTGGCTGGGGCCGTCCGCCGCGAGCGTGATCCCCGCGTGGCTCCCCACGATCTTGAGGTTGGCCCCCGAGTAGATGCCCATCTCGATCTGGTCGTAGGCGCGGCACACAAACTTCGCAAAGGTCGAGCAGAACGGCACCTTGCCCCCCGCCGAAAGGCCCACGCCCACCGACATCATGTTCTGCTCGGCGATCTTGCACTCCAGGAAGCGCGGGGCGCAGGCCGGGTCCTTCCGGAAGACCTCGGTAAAGGTCGAGTTGCTGACGTCCGCATCCAGCACCACCACCTTGTCGTTGACCTGCCCCAGGGCCCGCAGCGCGATGCCGAAGGCACGCCGCGTCGCCATGGCGCCCGACTGCAGCAGCGACTCCATGTCCATTCGCTTCATCGCCTCCGTCAGGCTGGGAACTTCGCCCGGCTCGGCGTCCTTACGCGACGTTTCGGGCGGCGGCTCGATCGTGAACTGGTCGGTTGTCACCAGCGCGCTGGTGACCTCGATCCGCTTCTGGTCCAGTTCCGCCAAGGCCCGCTTGAGCGACTCGCCCGTCGGGGGCTTGCCGTGCCAGCCGTTCCCCTGCACAGAGGGAGCGCCCCAGCCCTTCACCGTCTTGGCGACCACCGCCATCGGCGCCGCCGAACGGTTGGATTCGATCGCCGCGAAGGCGTCGAACGCGGCCTTGATCTGCGCTGGATTGTGTCCGTCGATGGTTTTGACCGTGAACCCGGCCGCCTCCAGCTTGGCCGCCAGCACCTCGGGCGATTGCTGCCCGGAGACCCGGTCCGCCTGCCCGTACTCGTTGCAGTTGAAGATCGGCAGCACGTTGCGGAGTTTGCGGTCCATGATGTAGTCGAGGGCCTCGGCGACCTGCCCCTCGCGAGACTCGCCGTCCCCGATGATGCAGTACACGCGCTTCTCGACCCCATCCAGGCGGGCCGCCTCCGCCAGCCCGGCGGCCACACTCAGCCCCTGGCCCAGTGAACCGGTCGCCGCGTCAAAGAACGGGAACCCCTCCATCGGGTTGGGGTGCCCATCCAGTTCGCTGGTCCCGTCGCGCAGGGTCTTCAGGTCGGCCACCGTCAGTTTGCGACGGCTTTCGGGGTCCTTCCCGATCATCACCCCCAGTTTCGCGGCCGCGGCGTACACGATGGGGACGGCGTGGCCCTCGCTCAGCACCAGCCGGTCGCTCGTGGGGTAGTTGGGGTAGTCGGGGCTCCAGCGCATGGTCTGGAACATGAGGACCGTCACGATGTGGCCCAGGCTCATCGCGGTGGTGGAGTGCCCGCTCCCCGCGGCGGCGCACATTTCCAGGGAAAGCCGGTCCAGCTCGATTGCCTGCGCGTGTACGACAGCTTCAAAAGACATAGGCGCGGGTCCTTCCGTTCGAGTTGATGAACCCCAGGGGCGGGTTCAAGAATAAACAACCTGACCCCGGGAGGCCGAGTGCCTGCGCACCGACCGCGCCGGGGAAGCCCCGTGACGAAGCCGGTGAACGCCGGAGCGTCCACCGGACCCTACCCCTCGGACGGGATAGGACCGGGGAGTATCTGGTATTCGTGGGCGGCTGACAACCCGTGAGGGGTCGGATTTGTGCAAACCGGGTGCCAATCCTGAAGATAGCGACTGGGCCCCTCGGGGGTGAGATCAAACGCCCTGCCGAATCAGGCCCGGCGGCGGGGTCCGCGGGGCATCGGCCCGTGGTACACTCCCCGGTCACAAACAGGATGGAGCGACGTTCTTATGAAGGTCATCTGCGATCGTGGCGCACTTCTCGACGCCATTAATCTCGTTTCGGGGGCCGTGGCGGCACGAACGCCGCGCGTGCAACTCACGTGCGTCAAGCTCACGGCTTCCAAGTCGGGGGGGGCGGGGGACCTGACGCTTTCGGCGACGGATGCGGAAATCGCGCTCAAGCTCACGCTGACGCAGGTGGACGTGCAGAGGGCGGGCGAAGCCCTCATTCCCGCGGACAAACTCCGGCAGATCATCTCGGCCGAGGACGGCGCCCCCACGCTTACGCTGGAGGTTGAGAACGACTCCTGCCACATCCGCGGCGCCGATGCCCACTTTGAGGTGAACGGCTACCCGGCGGCGGACTTCCCCCCGATCCCCGACTTTCCCACCCTGGTTGCCGGGAACTCTGAACAACCCAAGGCCAAGACGGTGATGACCCACCCGGCCGGCTCGCTCGCGGCCCTGGTGGGGCGCACGCTCTTCGCGACGGCCCGCGAAAACTCCAGGTACGCCATCAACGGTGTGCTCTTCAAGCGCGACGGAAAGCGCCTGGAAATGGTGGCGACCGATGGTCGCCGCCTGGCCCTGGCCCGCGCCAACCTCACCGGGGCCGACAAGGACTCCAAGCCTGTTTCCTGCATCATCCCCAGCAAGGCTCTGGCGATGCTCCTGAAGCTCATTCAGGAGCACGATGAGCCGGTGCAGATCGCCATTACCGAAAACCAGATCATCTTCAGTTTCGGCACCGCCGCCAGCCCCGGGCGCGCCGTGCTGGTCAGCAACCTGGTGGAGGGGGCGTTCCCGCCTTACGAAGACGTCATCCCCAAGGACCAGGACAAGAAGGTCACCTTTGACCGCGACGTTGTCAGTTCTGCCGTCCGGCGGGCCGCCCTGCTGACCAACGAGGAGTCCCGGGGGGTAAAGCTGGCGTTCACCGGCAAGGACCGTCAACTCGAACTCTCCAGCCGCGCTCCGGAGATGGGGAAGGCTGAAATCAAGGTCCCCGTTACCGGCTACGACGGCGAGGACATTGAGATCGGTTTCAACCCCAACTTCATCACCGATGCCCTCAAGGTCATGAGCGAACCCGAAGTCATCATGGAACTCAAGGCCTCCAACAAGCCCGGCCTGATCCGGAGCGGGAACGACTTCCTGTACGTCGTCATGCCCGTCAACCTGTCGTAGGCCGAATCACCCTAGCCTTTCTGTGCGAAGCGGGATCGGCGAGGGGTTGGTGGGGGGCGGTTGTGCGGACCCCTGGCGCGTCGCTATCGTCCGCACTCTGTGGATTTCACCCTGAACCAAAGCCGCATCAAGAGAGTGGTCCTGGCGGCGGCGTGCGTTGCAAGCCTTCCCACGGTCACGCTCGCGCAGCCGGCAGCGCCGGGGACGGCCACGCAGCCATCGCCCACGGCGCCGCCCGCCCCAACCCCGCCCCCGCGGCTGGAGGCCCTTGAGGGCAGGCCCGTTCGCGCCATCGTCTTCAAGATCAGCCCCGCCAAGCCGGGGCTGGCCCCGGTGCCGCTGGACGCCGAGAACGAAAGGCTGGCACGCAACCAACTCCGCCTGACAGAGGGGCTGCCTTTCGATTCCGCCACGGTTTCCGATGACATCTCGCGGCTCAACCGTGTCGGCCGGTTCGGGCGCGTCGAGAGCCGCGTCCAGCCCCTGGCCGACGGCTCCGTGCAGTTGGACTACATCGTGTCGCTCCAGCCGCTGGTGACGGACGTGCAGGCCGTGGGCAACCGGCTGCTTTCAGACGAGGAACTGGGCCAGTCCATCGATTCGCTCGTTGGCACGCCCGTTGACCCTACCCAGCTCGACCGCGCCTGCCGCCGCATCGAGGAGCGTTACCGTCAGAACGGGTATTACAACACCCGGGTCACGGTTGATGAGAAGGAACTGGAGCAGACCGGCATCGTCCTCTTCCGCGTCCGCGAGGGCGAGCGCACCAAGGTCACCGACATCCGCTTTTCCGGCAACCTCTCCATAAGTGAAACGGAACTGAAAACCGTGATCAAGACCAAGGAGGCCCTCCTGCTCCGCAAGGGGCCCCTCGACAACGAACTGCTCGCCGAGGACGTGGCTTCCATCGCCCGCTTCTATCGCGACCGCGGCCACCTGGACGCCCGCGCCGACCGGATCGTCACACCCTCCGCCGACGGCAGAGAGGCCATCGTCAACTTCATCATCGACGAGGGCCCGGTCTACACCCTGCGAGATATCAAAGTCACGTTCACCGATGGTGAAAAGGGGATCCTGACGCCCCACCAGCTCCAGGGGCTGATGGCCCTGAAGCCCGGCGACGTGTACCGCGAGAACATGCTCACCAAGTCGATGGACGCCATCCGCGATTCCTATGGCAAAATGGGGTTTGCCGATGTCGCCGTGCGCCCCCGCGAGCTGCGTGAGCCCGAGCAGCCGCTGGTGGACGTGGTCATCATCGTGAGCCAGGGGCAGCGCTTCCTGACCGGGGAGGTGGTGATCCGCGGCAACTCCCTCACCCGAGACGACGTGATCCGCCGCCACATCACCCTGCAGCCCAATCGCCCGCTCGACACGACCGCGGTGAAAGAGAGCGAAAGACGGATCAAGCAGACCCAGCTCTTCCTCCTCGGCAGCGTCAAGGCCACCGTCCAGCCCGAGACCGTGGAGGACCCCGGCTACCGCGACGTGCTGGTCGAGGTCCAGGAAACCAACACCGGATCGTTCAACCTGGGCGGCGGGGTCAGCTCCGACGGAGGCGTCTTCGCCACCATCTCGGTCACCCAGCGCAACTTCGATATCACCAACCCCCCGGACACGCTGGGCGAGTTGTTCACCGGCGATGCGTTCCGTGGCGGAGGACAGACCCTCACCCTCGCCGCCGTCCCCGGCAATGTCAGCCGCGAGCTCTCCATCGGCCTCTCGGACCCGTACCTCTTTGAGAGCGACTATTCGGGCTCGGGCCGCCTCTTCTACTTCGACCGCGACTACGACTCGTACGACGAGACCCGTACCGGCGGCTCGCTGCGGCTGGGCCGGCAGTTCGGCTCCCGATGGAACGCCTACATCCCGCTGCGGGCCGAGTCCGTGGCCCTCTCGGACATCGACGCCGATGCTCCGGTGGACTACTTCGAGGCCGAGGACGAGAGCGTCCTTTCGAGCGTCGGCCTGCACTTCACCCGCTCCAGCCTGGACAACCAGACCTTCCCCAGCGAGGGCAACCGCATCGACTTCGGCGCCGACCAGTTCGGCCTGGTGGGCGATTACACCTTCACCAAGCTCGACGCCTCCTACGCCGTCTACTTCAAACTGGCCGAGGATGTGCTGGGACGCACCACCGCCATCCAGTTCAACACCCGCGTGGGGTACATCCCCGGCGATACCGACGCCGCGCCCTTCTTCGAGCGCTTCTACCTGGGCGGTCAGAACTTCCGCGGCTTCAACTACCGCGCCATCGCCCCCGTGGGTTTGCGCGCCGACGGTTCGCTCAGCGACGACACCGTGGGCGGCAACTTCCTGTTCTTCGCCGGGCTGGAACTCAGAAAGCCCATCTTTGATGAGATCCTCTCGGGTGTTCTGTTCATAGACACCGGCACCGTCGATGAGGACGTCGCCTTCGACAAGTACCGCGTCGCCGTCGGCGCCGGTCTGCGGGTCTACGTCCCCCAGGTCAGCCCCGTGCCCCTGGCCTTTGACTTCGGATTCCCGATCCTCAAAGAAGACACCGACGAAACACGGGTGTTCACGTTCAGCGTGGACCTGCCGTTCCGGTAGGTTGTTCGCCTTCGGCGAGGTATGTTGGTCAGCATCGACGACCTCACCAGCCGCGTCAACAAGCTGACCTATAATGGGACGGATGTCGTCTCGTACGCCTACACCGGCGAGGGCTTGCTGGTGAGCACCACCCTGACGCAGTTCTCCGACGACCGCTATTCCAGGGCCTATGTCTCAGGCTCGCCGCGGGCATACGGCAACCTCGACCAGTTCGGGCGCATCACTTCTTCGCGCTGGACCGCCGATGCCAGTGGGACGAACATCTACAAGGTAGACCTCACGTACGACCGGGGCAGCAACATCCTGACCGCCGATGATGCGCGGCTCAACGACTCGGCCCAGAAGGGCCGCTTCGATGCTGTGTACACGATGGACAGCCTCGACCGGCTGCTGCGCACCAAGGAGGGCAACCTCTCGGGTGGATCGGTGTCCGATTCCGAAGACACGCGCAACGAAGAGTGGCGCGATGCGACTCCGGCCAGTGCGTTGTCCCAGACCGGCAACTGGATGCGGAGAAGGCTGGACCTCAATGGCGATGGCGACTTCACCGATGCCGGCATTGGCGAGATCGACGACACCGGCACGTTTAATAAAGCCAACGAGTGGGGCACGAGAGATCTGGACAGCAACTCCGGCACGACGGGAGACAACTACACCATCACCCACGACGCCGTGGGCAACATGACCGACGACGGCAAGGATTGGAAGTACGAGTACGACGCCTTTGGTCGCCTGCGCAAGGTCAAGAACCAGAGCAACGCTCTCAAAGCCGAGTACACGTACAACGGCCTGGGGTACCGCATCGGTTGGCACTACGATGTGGATGGTGACGGCACCGTCGAGGATACCACCGACGACCCCTGGTTCTACTTCGCCTATGACGAGCGGTGGCGCATTATCGCCACCATACGATCATACGATGAAGAGCCCAAGGAGCGTTTCCTCTACCACGCCGCGGGGTCGCGCGGCCTTGGCGGCTCCTCGTACATCGACTCCATCATCCTGCGCGACCGCGACAACAATGGCGACTGGGGGGAAGAGGCCTCCGACACGGACCTCGAGACACGCATCTACTACTGCCAGAACTGGCGGGCGGATGTCAGCGCGGTCTTGAACTCCTCCGGGGGCATCGTCGAGTGGGTCAAGTACAGCAGCTACGGCGTGCCGCACGGGATAACCCTGGCGGATTGGGACGCCGATGGCCAGCTCTCCGCCGCCGATGTGGCCGACTACGCCTCAGATTACACCAACACACGCGATCAGGCGGATGTGGACTTCAGCGGTTCGGTGACGTCCGCGGACTTGGACCTGTTTACGGCGGCCTACAACTCCGGCGCTGGGCAAGTAGCGGGGCGGGGGGTGCTCAGCGGCGCGGTGACGGCGAACCGGGTTGGGTATGCGGGGTATCAGTGGGACGCGCCCACGACCGTCTATCACGTCAGGCATCGCGTGTATCGGGCGGACTTGGGGAGGTGGACGCGGAGGGATCCGCTTGGGACGTCCCTCTCAGGTTCCCTCTATGAGTATGCTGATACTCGACCAATAGTGAGTCGGGACCCAACCGGCACCGTTGCAGCATACGGACACATTACTTCGCCCGATACAGCCTGCGGCGCTCCCGGATTCCATTACGATCCAATCACCAACTCATGCGTTCGAGATGGGGATCTCAGAATCCGATGCATACAGATACCCAATGGCATTCCGGGATCACATTGCTGGTTAGAGTACGATGACAACCCGTTCGACTTCTCCAACGACCCATTAGTGTGCAGCGCTGATGCGACGCGTTATGTGCCGGGCCTGTGGGGGCCAATTCTTACATACTGTGGACCCGAATCTGACTCGCCTGAATCACAAATACCACGTGACAAAGACGACTTGTTTGGAGGGGTTCGGACCACTCCGATCAATTGCCCGGCGAATGCCGATCGATCAGGCATCTGGGAGTGCATCGAAGAAGTCATGGCGGCCATCAAGGCGTGCGAGATTGACTACCACCCGATAACCGGACCAAATAGCAACACAACGATTCGTTTTGCGTTCAATCACTGCGCTGCCGGAAGTGGCTGTACGCTCTTGTGGGATCCGCCGCGTGCTACCTCGCCTCCTGTTGGTTGGGATGGGGATGGCGAGGCTCTTATAAGGTGCTTGGCCCATGACTAGACTACGCGTGTCGACTATTACGTGTGCTTTGATGGCAAGCATCGGGTTTGGACAAGCCGGGTGCGGAAGAACACCGTCGTGGCAGGTCTTCGTCGAAAACACAACGCCATTGGACGCGCATTGTGTCATTGTCCCGCCAGCAGCAGTTTCGGACTATGGCACGCTAACCCATTACTCGTTTGTCAACTTCTCCGTTCGTCCTGGTCAAAGGGAATTAGTGGAGAGCAGCAGTGCTATCGAGTCAGGTCCCCCTGTCAAAAATCCTAACATGTTGATCGGCATTCGGCTTCCAGATGATGCGTGGTCAACGGCGCCAATGTTCTCAGTACCGAGAGAGTTGTCCCTTCGAACGAAGCAGATCAGCATCATCAAAACCAATGGTACTATCAACCTCCGTGTTGAAGATGACGGAGATCATGTTGTGTTGCACCCAAACCGGAGACCCGACACATACTCAACAAGTATTAGAAAAAAGATGATGTCGGGATCATGATGTAGAGTCAGGGGCTCTCCTGGTGCGGTCGGCGGGGTGGCATCGGTGGCATCGACCGTCACACACATCCGATCGCGCTCGAGCGGTCGGTGCGTTGTGCGCAGTTTGCGCGGAAGCGCCCCGGCCGTTCCAATGCGCCGTTCCCCGTGCCGCGACGGAGTGCCACGACCGAGCGCCCCTGACCGGCCGCCTCCGACCGCCGCCCGCGAACAACGATCTTCCGCGCTCGCCCCCGGCGCTGGGTGGTGCGCTCGCGCGCCAGCCTCCCGCCAATATGGTCAACCCCGCGGCCGCGCTGGCCTCCGCCCTCCCCCGGCTCGCCCGCCTCGACCTACCCAGGTGTTCCGTGGCACAGAACCACAAAGGCAGCATCGACGACCTCACCAGCCGCGCCAACAAGCTGACCTATAATGGGACGGATGTCGTCTCGTACGCCTACACCGGCGAGGGCTTGTTGGTGAGCACCACCCTGACGCAGTTCTCCGACGACCGGTACTCCAGGGCTTATGTTGCCGGCTCGCCGCGGGCCTACGGCAATCTTGACCAGTTCGGGCGGGTCGCTTCTTCGCGCTGGACAGCCGATTCAAGCGGAACCGACATCTACAAAGTTGACCTGACCTACGACCGCGGCAGCAACATCCTGACGGCCGATGATGCGCGATTAGACGACTCATCCCAGAAGGGCCGGTTCGACGCCCTCTACTCCATCGACAACCTGCACAGGCTCCTGCGCGCCAAGGAAGGGCACCTGGCTTCCGGGGCGATCTCCGACTCCGAAGACACTAGGAATGAGGAGTGGCGCGATGCAACCCCCGCCTCGGCCCTCTCCCAGACTGGCAACTGGATGCGCCGGCGCCTGGACCTCAACGGTGATGGCGACTTCACCGACACCGGCATCGGCGAGATCGACGATACCGGCACGTTTAACAAAGCCAACGAGTGGGGCACCAGGGACCTTGACTCCAACTCCGAAACCACGGGAGACAACTACACCATCACCCACGACGCCGTGGGCAACATGACCGACGACGGCAAGGATTGGAAGTATGAGTACGATGCGTTTGGCCGTCTTCGCAGGGTTAAGAATCAATCCAACGCCCTCAAAGCCGAGTACACCTACAACGGCCTGGGGTACCGCATCGGCTGGCATTACGATGTCGATGCCGACGGCACCGTGGAAGACACCACCGACGACCCCTGGTTCTACTTCGCCTATGACGAGCGCTGGCGCATCATCGCCACCATCCGCGCCGATGATGAAGAGCCCAAGGAACGGTTCCTGTACCACGCCGCGGGTTCGAGCGGCTTCGGCGGCTCCTCGTACATCGACTCCATCATCCTGCGCGACCGCGACAACAATGGCGACTGGGGGGAAGAGGCCTCCGACACGGACCTCGAGACACGCATCTACTACTGCCAGAACTGGCGGGCGGATGTCAGCGCCATTCTCGATTCCTCCGGCGGCATCATCGAGTGGGTCAAGTACTCCAGCTACGGCGTCCCTCATGGCATCACCCTGGGCGACTGGAACGCCGATGGCTCGCTTACTGCCGCCGATGTGGCCGATTATGCATCTGACTACACCGCGACACGCGCGCAGGCGGATGTAAACTTCAGCGGTTCAGTGACCTCTGCTGATCTAGACTTGTTTACCGCGGCCTACAACAGTGGCGCCGGCCAGGTAGCGGGGCGGGGCGTGCTCAGCAGTCCGGGCACATCCAACCGCATCGGTTATGCCGGGTACCAGTGGGACCCGGTAGCAAATGTCTACCACGTGCGGCACCGGGTGCATAGGGCGGACTTGGGGAGGTGGACGAGAAGGGATCCGATACCCTACGTTGACGGCAATAATCTATACGAGTACTGCCAGAGTATTCCCGTCCCGCACGTAGACCCGCTGGGAACGGATTGCCCCGGTTGTGACCTCCCGGGCGGTGCTGGGGTGGACGATTGCCGACTTAGTTGTTGCTCTGCTCACGATCAATGCTATGATATTAACAACTGCGATTCTCGCAGTTGGTGGCCTTGGAACGGAGCCGACGGAGGGGGTGTCGTGGTTGTCTACTCTGGTCTAACAATGGATGGATCACTCGACGCTCCACTTATGAACACAACCCTGGAAAACACCTCGCGGCCCCCTCCTTCTGATCCTGCATCGTGCACGGCATGTAATGACGCGGCAGTCGACTGTTTCGTACGGTGCACAATAAATCCGGACCACCGAGCAACTGATAGGCTTTGTTATTGTCAAGCAGATCACAAGTTCTTTGATCCCCCCGGGCTCGATCCTAACGACCCTTGTGGCGGGCAGGGGTCGAGTTGTTGCCAAGACCCAGGGTTTGACCCGATTGGGATAGTAGTTCTGCCCTATGCGTTCATTGGAGCACCTTGAGTTTACTGGAGCACACCATGCCATTGATCGGACTTCTCGTTGGTATCTGGATGAGCCTCTTTGGAGCGGATCCGGTACTTCGAACCGGAATGACGTATGTGGAGTTTCATACTGCCTGCTCTGAGGCCGCATTAGTAATAAGACCGCGCCATGTCATCACCATTCCATCACAGCATGGCATTCGATCGGTCTGCCGCATCATTGATCGAAAGGGCGAGCACATTGCTGAGTTCGTTAACGACAAGCTTTCTAAGATTGTCGTTGCTCCCGTTGTAGAGCGGGGGGCGACCATTACAGTGACAGATGTGTTGGATCACATATCGAGTGCAAACGGAGTGGAGGCAGCCGATATTCTCGACATCGTGAACAGTCGCGACGCGTTGGCTCATAAAGAGTATGAGCGTAAGATGGACCCGCTTCCTATTCCATCGATATTACTTGAAAAGGCCGAAAAGACAACGGAGCGGGTACGACAGTTCAACGAGGCCCTTGACCAGTTCGATGGTGGCAAACTGGAACTGGGGGTCACCGTAGAGCAGGCGACGGCCGCGATCGGCCGCGACCCGATTGAGATCCGCGACATTGGCTCAGGCATGGCCATCGTACGGTACCACACCAACGATGTCCCTAGATCACCAAAGATAGTGATACTAACGGTCGCATCGCGTGCGACCGTCATCTGTACGGACTTCGATGCGGACTGGCTTACCTCGCTCTTCGAATCAAAATGATAGGGCTCGACCGTCGGCGGGTTGCAAACTCCCTGATGTTCGGCGGGATGGCATTAACCGTTACACAATCTCGTGCCATCTATGAGGGCGGGGTGGCATCAACCGTTGCACAATCTCGTGTCACCCGTGCCACCGACCACGCTCTGGGAATGCCATTCAGTTAGCCACTCTTGGCCGTCAAGCAGGCTTCGATGAGTTGTTTTCGGGGCGTGTGCATCACTCTGAAGCACTGGTCTCCGTACTTGACCAGCCTGGGGTGGAACCGTGGCGGGC
>Ga0163152_10004059_pt1 | contig 18495 bp, 18 predicted proteins | sample OliLakLV19MP8IB2_FD_148635 | JGI IMG/M metagenome (GOLD analysis project Ga0163152, IMG submission 148635) | Freshwater microbial mat bacterial communities from Lake Vanda, McMurdo Dry Valleys, Antarctica - Oligotrophic Lake LV.19.MP8.IB-2 | ecosystem: Environmental > Aquatic > Freshwater >...
GCATCATCCGACCCGCATACATTCTTGGCGGCCGCGGTACCGGCATTGCCAGCACACCCGAGGAGTTTGAATCGGCAGCCGCGCTCGGCCTCGCGGCCAGCCCGATCGGAGAGATTCTGATCGAGTGCAGTATCGCCGGATGGAAAGAGTTCGAACTGGAAGTCATGCGCGACTGCGTTGACAACTGCGTGATCATCTGCAGCATCGAGAACGTCGACCCGATGGGTGTCCACACCGGCGACAGCATCACTGTCGCGCCGGCGCAGACACTCAGCGACGTCGAGTACCAACAGATGCGCGACGCCGCGTTCGCGTGCATTCGCCGTGTCGGCGTCGAAACGGGTGGCAGCAATGTCCAGTTCGCTGTCAACCCGATGACGGGCGAGCAGGTTGTGATCGAGATGAATCCACGCGTCTCGCGCTCGAGTGCGCTGGCATCGAAGGCGACTGGCTTCCCGATCGCCAAGATCGCAGCCAAGCTGGCCGTTGGCTACACGCTCGACGAGATCACTAACGACATCACCGGCACGCCCGCCAGCTTTGAGCCGACGCTTGACTATGTCGTCACCAAGATCCCGCGCTGGGCATTCGAGAAGCTCCCCGGAACCAGCGGTGTGCTCGGTACTCAGATGCAGTCCGTTGGCGAGGTGATGAGCATCGGCCGCACGTTCCCCGAAAGCCTGCAGAAGGGTTTGCGCTCGCTGGAACTCGGTCGTAACGGACTGGGCTGCGACGCCGCGGAAGCACAACTTGCCTCGCTGACCGCCGACGACCTGCTAGCCGCGGTTGCGATCGCCACGCCAGACCGCATCTTCCAGATCGCCGAATTGCTACGCCGCGGTGTGTCGGCCGAACAGGTCCATGCGGCCTGCCGCATCGACCACTGGTTCCTTGATCAGATGAGCCAGATCATCGAGGAACGTGCGGTGCTCGATCAGATCGGGTTCGCGGCGATGACACATCGGCAATGGAAACGGGCGAAGCAGTTCGGGTTCAGCGACGCGCAACTTGCCTGGCTCTGGCACGTCGACGAGCTTGCAGTTCGTGCAGCGCGCGAGGGGGCCGGTGTGTTCCCGACGTACAAGACGGTCGACACTTGTGCCGCCGAGTTCGCTACGCAGACTCCGTATCACTACAGCGCATGGGAGGACGAGAACGAGGTGCGCGCCAGCGTTCGGCCGCGCGTGATCATCCTCGGCAGTGGACCCAATCGCATCGGCCAAGGAATCGAGTTCGACTACTGCTGTGTTCACGCGTCCTTCGCGTTGCGTGAAGCAGGTTTCGAAACAGTGATGGTGAACTGCAACCCGGAAACGGTGTCGACCGACTACGACACCAGCGATCGTCTCTACTTCGAGCCGCTGACGACCGAGGATGTGCTCAATGTGATCGCGGCGGAAACAGCGGCGGCCGGGGGCGTGGCGCCGAAGGTCATTGTCTCGCTCGGCGGCCAGACGCCGTTGAAGCTGTCGGGTCACTTGCCGCCCGAATTAATCGCGGGAACCTCGTCTGCATCGATCGACCTCGCGGAAGATCGCGAGAAGTGGAATGCACTGTGCAACGACCTACGGATTCCGCAACCGCCCGGCGGGACCGCCATCGACCTCGCCCAGGCGTTCGCGATTGTCGAAGGCATTGGGTATCCGGTGCTAGTTCGCCCCAGCTACGTCCTCGGCGGACGCGCGATGCGGATCGTGCACGATGCAGATCACCTGACATCGGCAATGAAGGAACTTGCCGGGTTCGGCAGCCTCGGTAAAGAGGGGGGACTGTCGGCCGAGCGGCCGGTCTTGATCGATCGCTTCTTGGAGGACGCGAAAGAGGTGGATGTCGATGCGATCCGCGATCGAACTGGCGAGGTGCTGATCGGCGGCGTGATGGAACACGTCGAAGAAGCTGGTGTGCACAGCGGTGACTCGGCATGTGCGATTCCTCCACAAACGTTGCCCAGTTGGGTAGTTGAGGTGATCGAGCGTTACACCTGCGCGATCGCAAACGCGCTGGAGGTCTGTGGCCCGATCAACGTGCAATTCGCAGTACTGGGCACAACTGCATTCGTCATTGAGGCCAACCCCCGCGCGAGCCGGACCGTGCCATTCGTAGCGAAAGCAACGGGCGTGCCACTGGCGAAGATCGCGAGCAGGGTGATGTTGGGCGCAACGCTTGCTGAACTCCGCGCTGAGGGATTGGTGCGGCCAGCTAGTGATCACGGCCACGTTGCGGTAAAAGAGGCCGTACTGCCGTTCAGCCGTTTCCCAGAAGTCGACACCGCACTCGGACCCGAGATGCGCAGTACCGGCGAGGTAATGGGGATCGACACCACGTTTGGTCGCGCCTTCTTCAAGGCACAGTTGGCGGCTGGCACTCTCCTGCCAACGGAAGGAACGGTATTCCTCTCACTTGCTGACGGCGACAAGCCCGCCGGTCTCGTTGTCGCCCAACGACTACGCGACCTGAGGCTTGGCATCGCAAGCACCAAGGGGACGGGCGAGTACCTCGAACGCTTCGGCATCACGGTCGATCAGGTGGTCGGCAAAATTTCCGATGGCCACGGCATCAACGCGGTCAAGTTGATCGAGAGCGGGCAGATCGTGTTTGTGGTGAATACACCTCAGGGTCGGGGCGGTCGCACCGACGGCGAACAGATTCGAAAGTGCGCAAACGCACATCACGTCAGCTCCGTGACCACTGTGGAAGCAGCGTTGGCAGCGGTGGAGGGTATGGCGGAAATGGTCGGCGTCGAACTATCAGTGCGCAGTCTCCAGGAGTATCACCAGTCGTGACCGAGTCGATGACTGCCTCGCCTCGCTCGTCGGCAGTGCTCGTTGGTTCCGTCGAGTTCGACTCTCCGGTGATGACGGCTTCTGGGACCGCCGGATACAGCGCAGAGTTGTCGGGCTTCGGCAACCTCGCGGAACTCGGTGGTGTGGTCGTGAAGTCGCTCGCCGCTTTCGAGTGGGCAGGCAACCTTGCGCCGCGGCTGCATCCGGCCGGCGCTGGCATGTTGAACGCGGTCGGACTTCAGGGACCCGGTATCGAACACTGGTTGGCCCACGAACTCCCGCCGCTGCTAGCAACCGGCGCCAAGGTCGTCGCCAGCATTTGGGGTCGCACCGTCGCCGAGTATCAACGGGCCGCCGAATTGCTCGCCGCCGCGCCGCCGCAAGTGGTGGCCGTGGAAGTGAATCTGTCCTGCCCGAATCTCAGCCCAGACAGTTCAGCGCATTGGATCTTCGCTCACGACGCGGAATTGTCAGCGCAGGTCATCGCCGCGACCGAGGTCTGCGGTCGACCGCGATGGGCGAAGCTGAGCCCGAACACCGACCGCGTGGTCGAGGTCGCCGCAGCGGTGCACGAGGCCGGAGCGGAGGCCGTGACGCTGATCAACACTGCTCTCGGCATGGTGCTGAGCGAGCGCACCGGCCTTCCGGCACTGGCTGCGGGAGGCGGCGGATACAGCGGACGACCGCTGCACGCGATCGCGGTGCGCACCGTCTTCGATGTCCAAGCGGCCTTACCCAACATTCCGATCGTGGGTGTTGGCGGCGTCAGCACCGGCTGGGATGCGGCCGAATTGATGCTCGCCGGCGCGAGCGCAGTGCAGATTGGCACCGCCACCTTCGCCGATCCGCACGCTCCCTGGCAGGTCCAGCGCGAACTTTTGGCGTGGTGCGCCGGACGTCATCTCGCCGTTGCGGACCTTACGGGACGGGCACATCATGGGGGATTGCCGCCCGTCGGTTGAGGTCGGGCGCTAACGTCGGCCCATGGCAACACCCCCGCAACTCACTCCCGAACAGCGTGCCAATGCGCTGGTCAAGGCCGCGGAGGCCCGCGTCGCCCGTGCGGAACTGAAAAACAAGCTGAAGGCGGGCACGGTCACACTTGCGCAAGCCTTGGCGTCGACGAGTAACACTGTCGGCAAGTTGAAGGTTGTCTCGCTACTGGAATCGCTGCCCGGCGTCGGCAAGGTGAAGGCCCGCAAGATCATGGAAGACATCGGCATCGCCGACAACCGGCGCGTGCAAGGTCTCGGCCAGGTGCAGAAGTCGGCGTTGCTCGACCAGCTCGGTAAGTGAGGCCGGTAGTTGAGATCGGGCCAGCAGCGACTGGTGGCCGTCTCTTCATCGTCTCCGGGCCGGGTGGGGTCGGCAAAGGCACGATCGTCGATGCACTCGTTGCGCGTGATCCTCGACTGTGGCTGAGCCGTTCGTGGACGACGCGGCCGCAACGGAAGGGCGAGAGCGACGATGCCTATGTCTTCGCGAATCGCGACGCCTTTGAATGACGATGCCTATGTCTTCGCGAATCGCGACGCCTTTGAATCGCGAATCGCCGCCGGTGGTTTCCTGGAGTGGACCGACTTCCTCGGCAACTACTACGGAACGCCGACGCCGGATCCAGTGATCGGTCGCGATGTCGTGCTCGAAATCGAGGTCAACGGCGCTATGCAGGTGAAGAAGGTGCACCCCGAGGCGGTGCTGATCTTTGTCCTGCCCCCATCGCGCGACGAGCAGCAGCGCCGTTTGCGGGGTCGCGGCGACCCCGAGGATCGGGTCACCGAGCGGCTACAGAAGGCGCTCGACGAGGAACCGGTCGGGCTTTCTCTGGCCAATCACGTCGTCGTCAACGACGACCTCGAACGAACTGTCGCCGAGATGATGCAGATCATCGGCCACCATCGCTTGCTCGATTGAACCCGTCTGATTGCGCTGGGTTGATTGCGCTGGGCCGGTAGGCTCTAGTGCTGGCTTTTTGCCTTATTGCTCAGGAGATCCGGAACCATGACCACTCGCTCGTTCGACACCATGATCAACCCGCAGATCGAAGAGTTGCTCGACCGCGTCGACTCGAAGTTCAGCTTGGTAACGCTGGCCGCCCGCCGCGCGCGGCAGATCAACAGCTACTTCAATCAGTTGGGCGATGGCCTTGGCCACATGGTTCCGCCGCAGGTGAGCTCGGTCGCTCGTAAGCCGCTCAGCATCGCATTCGAAGAAATCGCTGCCGACAAGATCATTCAGGTCGAGCAGGCAGCCCCGGTCGTAGAGGATGCCGAGCCAGCCGAAGACGCAGTCTGAGAACACCCCGGGCCTCAGGTAAACGGCAATAGGACACGCTTCCAGTGCTGGCCGGCAAGAAAATCGTGCTCGGGGTCACGGGCGGCATTGCCGCCTATAAGGCCGTCGAATTGTGTCGTCGACTTGTCGATGCTGGTGCGCACGTCATCCCGGTGATGACCGAAGGCGCCGAGCGATTCGTCGGCCGCGCGACGTTTTCTGCGCTGGCGAGCGAGCCGGTGCAGACATCGCTCTGGGACGAGGCGCATCCGATTCCGCATACCAATCTCGGCCAGTCCGCTGATCTGATCGTCGTCGCGCCCGCTACCGCGCGGCTGCTAGCCGCGTACGCCATCGGCCTGAGCACCGACCTGTTGACGAACACATTGCTAGCGACCAGGGCACCTGTCGTGGTGTGTCCGGCGATGCACACCGAGATGTGGGAGCACCCGGCGGTGCAGGCCAACATCGCGACGCTGCGAGCGCGCGGCGTACACATCGTCGAACCGGAAGCCGGTCGCTTGGCCGGGGGTGATATCGGTGCTGGCCGGCTCGCTGCGCCGGAAACCATTTTCGCGGTAGTCGAGTCGGTAATCGGGTCGGGGGCCGATCTTGCTGGCACGAACGTCGTCGTTTCCGCCGGTGGCACCCGCGAACCCATCGATGCCGTGCGCGTGATAGCGAACCGCAGTAGCGGCAAGCAGGGCTACGCAATCGCAGGCGAAGCCGCGGCTCGCGGCGCCAGCGTCACGCTGGTCTCAACCGTCGACTTGCCGGTGCCGGCGGGTGTCGAAGTCTGCGCCGTCGAGACAGCGGCGGAGATGGCGGCCGCACTTGCCGAACGAGCACCATCGGCCGACGTCGTCATCATGGCCGCAGCCGTCGCGGACTTTCGGCCAACCACGCCGTCAGACTTCCGGCCAACCACGCCGTCACCGGGCAAGTTCAAGAAGGCGAAGGGCGTGCCCGAAATCGTTCTCGAGCCGACTACCGACATTCTCGCTGGCCTCGGTGCCAGCAAACCGGCCCGACAGATTCTCGTTGGCTTTGCGGCCGAGACCAGCGACTTGCTCGCCAATGCAGCCAGCAAAATGCACGCGAAGAACCTCGACCTGATCGTCGCCAACGATGTCAGCCAGCCGGGTGTCGGCTTTCAGCACGACACCAACGCGGTGACGCTCTTGGATGCCAGCGGCGAGGCCGCGACCATCCCACTCTCGGACAAGAAGGCAATCGCCAAGGCAGTTGTCGATAAAGTCGTCGAACTACTCGCAAGCCGCTAAATCACAAACACAGCCGTAGATCACAAGACACAGAGGAGCCTCACAAAGTGAGCAGCTATACGTTCACATCCGAGAGCGTGACGGAAGGTCACCCCGACAAGATGGCCGATCAGGTCAGCGATGCCGTCCTCGACGCCATCCTCGCCGAGGATCCAAATGGTCGGGTGGCGTGCGAAACGTTGTTGACCACCGGCTTGTGCGTCGTGGCTGGCGAGATCACAACCTCCGCCTACGTCGACATTCCGAAGTTGGCCCGCGGCGTGATTAACGACATTGGTTACGACAATGCGCTGTATGGCTTCGATGGGAACACGTGCGGCGTCATCGTCAGCATCGACGAGCAAAGCAGCGACATCGCCCAGGGTGTCGACAAGAGCGAAGAGGTCCGATCAGTCGGTAACGCCGAGGATCAACTCGAACTACAGGGCGCAGGCGACCAGGGAATGATGTTCGGCTACGCGTGCGACGAGACGCCCGACCTGATGCCGATGCCAATTTGGCTCGCTCATCGGTTGGCCGAACGGCTCAGCGAAGTGCGTCGGTCCGGTGCGCTGCCGTACCTGCGGCCCGACGGCAAGACGCAGGTCACCATCCACTACGAGAACGGCAAGCCGGTCAAGCTCGGCACGGTACTGATCAGCACGCAGCACCAGGAAGTGCGTCGGTCCGGTGCGGTGCCGTACCTGCGGCCCGACGGCAAGACGCAGGTCACCATCCACTACGAGAACGGCAAGCCGGTCAAGCTCGGCACCGTGCTGATTAGCACGCAGCACCAGGACGGAATTGACCGCGACACGGTGATTCGCCCCGACCTCATCGAGCAGGTCATCCGCCCGGTTGTGCCCGAGCAGTTCGCCGACGACGGCTACGACGTGTACATCAACCCGACCGGCAAATTCGTCATCGGTGGCCCACACGGCGACACCGGGCTTACCGGCCGCAAGATCATCGTCGACACATACGGCGGCATGGGTCGTCATGGTGGGGGCGCGTTCAGCGGTAAGGACCCGAGCAAGGTCGATCGTTCGGCCGCGTACGCCGCGCGCTGGGTTGCTAAGCACGTAGTTGCGTCGGGTGCCGCCGCGCGTTGCGAGGTTCAGGTGGCGTACGCCATTGGCATGGCGCATCCGATGAGCATCCTCGTCGAGACATTCGGTACCGAGAAGGTCGCCAACGAACAGATCGTCAAGGCGGTGCGCAGTGTGTTCGATTTACGGCCCGGTGCGATCGTGCGCGATCTCGACTTGAAGCGCCCGATCTATCGCAAGACCGCGGCGTACGGCCACTTCGGGCGCGACCTGCCCGAGTTCACCTGGGAGCACGTCAGCCGTCTCGACGACTTCATGCGCGCCGTCGGCGTGTGACGTTCGTAGCCACGTCTCCCACCACGGCACACCGGTGCTCGTAGCGCGAGTTGTTCCGAATGTCACCGGCCTTGACAAGCAGTTCGACTATCTCGTACCCGATCTTCTCCGCGAGCGCGTGGCAGTCGGTTCACTCGTAAGGGTTCCGTTGCATGGCCGCCGAGTGGGTGGTTGGGTCGTCTCGCTCGGCGCACCGGACCCAGCGCTCGCCGTTGAGAAGCTGATGCCGCTGGCCAAGTGGTCGTCGGTAGGGCCTTCGGCCGAATTGGTCGACCTAGCGCGCTGGGCGGCGCCACGGTGGGGGACCGATCGACTCCGGCCGTTTCTCGTTGCCGCGTCGCCACCAACCATGGTCGGTCGCCTGCCAGCGGCGCGCCAAACCGTCGCACCTGCCGGTTCGGGGGGCGCTGTCGCCGAGTCGGGCGTCTGGCGAATCGGACCGCTCGCCGATCCACTGCCGCTTGTCCTTGACGCGGCGCGCACAGGCCCAACTCTGGTCCTTCATCCCTCGCCTCGGGCTGTGCGAGCTCTAGCCGCGAGGCTTCGACGGACGGGGCTGACCGTGGCGGTGGTGCCGGAGGAATGGGCATCGGCCGCAGCAGGCGTCGACGTCGTCGTCGGCAGCCGTGTCGGCGCGTGGGCACCTTGTGCGGCGCTGGCGGCAGTCGTTGTGCTCGACGAGCACGACGAGGCGTATCAGGAGGAGCGTACGCCGACGTGGCATGCGCGAGATGTCGTCATCGAACGCGCGGCGCGTGCCGGGGCGGCGTGCATGTTCGTGTCGCCCTGTCCGACTGCGACGGTTATGAATTGGGCGCACGGCGTGGCGCATCGCGTGGCGCATTCATCGCAATGGCCGATGATCGAAATCGACGACCGCAGCGACATCGAGCCATGGAAGCGGTCGCTGGTCGGCACGTCACTGATCCGTTCGCTACGTGATACATCCAAGCGAGTTGTGTGCGTGCTGAATGTCGTCGGCCGCGCCCGTCTGCTCGCGTGTCGCGCGTGTCGCAACTTGCAACGTTGTGAGCGCTGCGAGGCAGCGGTGCGCCAGCGAGACGACGGCATGCTGGAGTGTCCGCGCTGCGCGACGGTACGACCGAAGGTGTGCCAGGTGTGTGGCGCTTCGGCGATGGCGCTCGTCAAGCCCGGCGTCTCGCGCCTACGCGAAGAGTTGGAGGCCGCGGCCAAGCGACCTGTCGTTGCCGTCACTGGTGAGACCGACGAATTGCCGGCTGGCGACGTGTTTGTCGGCACCGAAGCCGTGCTTCATCGGGTTCGCGACGTCGATGTTGTTGCGTTTCTTGATTTCGATGCAGAGTTGCTGGCTCCGCGTTACCGAGCGGCCGAGCACGCAATGGCGCTGCTCGTACGCGCTGGCCGTTTGGTCGGTGCCCGCGACCGTGGTGGACGTGTGCTCGTGCAGACGTACGTGCCACAGCACGAGGTATTGCAGGCTGCGCTGCTTGGCGAAACCGGTCGACTCACTGACGGCGAGCTTGCCCGCCGCCGGCTACTCGGGTTGCCGCCCTTTCGAGCGCTCGCAGCGCTAGAGGGTGCCGATGCGGAAGCGGTCGCGCAAGCGACCGGTCTGGAGTACGCACCGACGGCAAAGGGCACACTGGTGCGTGCTGACGATTGGATGACACTCGGTCACGCGCTGGCGGACGCGGCTGCTGTGAAGGACGCGCGCACCAAGGGCTCACGACTTCGCATTGAGGTCGACCCGCAACGAGTCTCCGCCGGCTACTCGGGTTACCGCCCTTTCGAGCCCTTGCCGCGCTAGAGGGTGCCGATGCGGAAGTGGTCGCGCAAGCGACCGGTCTGGAGTACGCACCGACGGCAAAGGGCACACTGGTGCGTGCTGATGATTGGCTGGCACTCGGTCACGCGCTTGCCCGAGCGGCCGGTAGCAACGGCCCGCGTGCGAAGAACTCGCGTCTACGGGTCGCTGTTGACCCCGCTCGTGTGTGAGCGTCAGGTCTGCGGTCGCCCTGGGGGGTCTTCGGCAGCGAGCAGGGCGTCTCGGACGTCATCGAGTCGATCGCTGAGGTCGGCGACCAGCACCTCAAGGCGCCGAACGCGATTCTCTGATCGTGCTGTCTCGACTGGCTCGAACGCCGGGTTCGGCAGCGGGGCAAAGCCGAACGCGGCAAGAAGGGCTCCGCCACCGCGCAGTTCATCGTCCAACCGCTGCGCGGTAGGGCGACGCGGCCGATAAAGGTTGCGCTCCCACCCGCTGACAGCGGGCAGCGTTACGCCGACCTTCACGGCAAGAGCCATTTGCGATAAACCGGCAGTGACCCGGTAACGCTTCAGAGTTTCTCCAGGAGTAATGAGTGCACTTTACTCCTTCAAGCTCGCCGTTCAAGTCGGTACGCAGGTTTGCTTTCGACAGCGTTTCCCGGACTCCGCGGTCGCCAGAAATCGGCAAGAACTGGACGAAGTGTCTCTTTTCGGTCTCAAGGTGGCCACTGGAACGGACGAAATACCACCTTGAGTAATCAACTTCCGTTGCTCACCGAGGATTCCAGAAAGGACCTTAACAATCATGCGCCTTACAAAGACGCCCTTCATTGCGATGCTCGTCGGCCTGTCAATTGCCGGAGTGGTGGGCGCTTCGGCGGCCACACTCGGCGGTCTCACCTCGACCGGTGTCGGTTCTGATAACTCCGTTGTGGCAGCGTGCGACACCGACGGCATCGCCATCGCCTATACGACTGCGTACAGTGCAACGGCGCAGGCATACCAAGTGTCTGCGGTCAATTTCAGTGGTGTCAACGCGGCGTGCAACGCCAAGGCAGCGTCGGTTTCGCTGCGCAACGGCACCACAGGCCTGGCGACTGCCAATGTGGCCTCCATCACCGTGACTGCGGGTGCGTTTTCAATCACGCTCACTAGTCCGGTAGCAGCGGCGTCGGTCAACGGCGTCTCCCTGCTCATCTCGGGCTGACCGTCAGCAAGCAACACGATGTCACCCCGACGGATAGTTGGGTTCGCCGCGTGGGCGAGCATGCTGACCGTCGGGGTGGCAAATGCCGCAGTACTCGGCGGGCTCACTGCCACCACGCTGGGGGCTTGGAATCAGTCGGCCACGCCTTCGACGCCCGTCATCTTGGCCTGCGACAACTTCGGGCTCGCCGCGGCGACCGGAAGGGAGCTCGACGGTCGGCCGGTCCAACTGCCGGAACAATGCGGTAAGGGCACGTGGACCAGCGACCTCGGCACATGGACAATCAGATCCGACGAACTGAGAGCCAGAACCGAGGACGCCACAGCCTCGATGGACGCAGGGCAGACGAATGTGTCCGCAGAGGCGACCGTACTCAACGCGGATGGAAAGAACCGCGTTGCAGGCGTCGCCATCAATCACAGTGGCTCGACGCGTGTCTATCTCGTTGCAGCAATTTCCGGCCCGAGTAATGCGCTGCTGAAGTTGGTAGACGGTTCCACCGTCACCACTCTTGCTTCAGCGACGGTCAAGATTGAAGCGAGCGCGAGCGTGCGCATAACTCGCAACGATGAGACTGTGACGGTGTCGGTGAACGGCGTCCTCGCGATCAAGCAAACGTTAGCGAAGGAGCAGATCACAACGCTGGCTGGTGGCACACGCGTAGGACTCTATTGGAACTCGGGAAACATGATCCGCTTCACGGATGTCATGGCCACAACGGCGACAAGTCCGTGAGCTCCGCCGCCAAGCCAGCGCGATCGGTCGGGCGACACATGTTGGACTTGCTCGTGCTGTGCGTGACGGCCGCGGCCGCATGGTTCATGTGGCCCGCCTTCCTTGGCGGATCGACACAAATCATCGTCGTGCAGGGGCACTCGATGGAGCCGAAGTATCACACGGGCGACCTGTTGGTCCTGGATGCAAGCGTCACGCCTGAGGTGGGAAGTATCATCGTCTTCAGGATTCCAGCGAGCGAGCCGGGGGGTGGACACCTCGTCGTGCACCGGGTGATCGGCCGCCGCGCTGACGGCACGTACATCACACAGGGCGACAACACGCAGAATCCCGACGCATTCCTCACGGCGCGCGCCGACATTCTCGGCTCGCCGCGGTTTTCAGTTCCGCACGGCGGGCAAGCGATCGGACTACTTAGTACGCCGATGGGACTTGCAGCTGTTACAGGACTCTTGGGCTTTGCGCTGATGTGGCCGCGCAAGCGACCTGCGGAGATGTTCGCGTTCATTCGACCGACGATCGATGACGAAGGCTGGTCGTCAGTGCCCATTTCCGAGCAGGACATGGCAGTCGCCAATCTGTGGTTGCAGTCTCAGATCTCGTTCGGTTGATCGGTTGCGTAGAGCGTGCGACGTGGGCTTTATCGCGATCGCACAGTTTTCTCTTTGGACGAACCGGCTCCAGGCGAATTCCCATACCCGTATCCATATCCATATCCATATCCATAACTTCCCCCACCACTGCGGAACTTGCGGGTAGGTACGCGGTTCATAATCACGCCGACCAACGGCGCCGACACTCGGCTCAGTTTCTCTATGGCCTCCGCTATTTGCTTCCGCGAGGTCCGACCTGATTGGGCCACCATCACCACGGCTTCGACCAGACCGCTGAGTACTACGGAGTCGGTCACCGGTAGCACCGGCGCGGAATCGACAATCACGAACTCGGCCGACTCGGCGAGCTCATTCAGCAATGCCCTCATCTTGCGGCCGCCAAGCAACTCGCTGTGGTTGGCGGGTGCGCGCCCAGCTGGCAACAACGTGAGGGATCCGCCACCCACGGGCACGTCAATGAGAAGCCTCTCCACCGGCTCGCCCAGCAGCGCGTCGGTGACGCCTACCGCACCTTCTGTCCCGAAGACTTGATGGAGGCGTGGGCGTCGGAGATCTGCGTCGACAAGAATCACCCGATTGCCAGCTTGCGCGAGCACGACGGCCAAGTTCGCCGCGGTGTTCGTTTTGCCCTCGCCGGGAATGGAGCTTGTGATCTGGATGATGCGCAACGGCCGATCTAAGCCGAGGAATTGCAAATTGGTCCGAAGGGTCCGGTACGCCTCAATGGCGGGGTCGTCGGGCACGCTGATTGCAACCGGGCGATTATCCGGCGGCGGATCTTGAGGGACGACGCTCAATACCGGCGCACCGCCCGCACGCGCCTCCAGATCAGCGCTGTCGCGGATGGAGTCATCGGTGTAGTCGAGCAGAAACACCGCGCCGAGGCCGAGCAACAGTCCAACGACGAGCGCGAGCGCGGTCGTACGAACTGGTGTGGGCTCAACCGGGTCGGTGGGCAGGTTGGCCGGCTCTACCAATTGCGCTCCACCGGATGACAGCGCGGAGTCGATTTGCATTTGATCAAGCCGTTGTTTGAACGATGATTGCTGGTCGACCAATGCGGCTCGCTGGCCAGCCAGCGCTTGTTCCACTTGGGCACGCTCGTCCGCTATCGCGTCGGCAACCTGTTGATCGATATCTCGAATCTGCTCGCCGAGCAAGTCGATCTTTGTTTGCAACTCCTTCGACGCCGCGTCCAGACCAGCGACTGTCTGATCGCGCTTCACATCGATGTAGGCCTGCACAAACGCGTCGGCCAACCGCTGTGCAGTCGCCGGTACCCCGCTGCGCACCGTTGCCACTGCGATGTCGGTGGCGCCGACGACGCTGCCGGTCACCCGCGGGGGGTCGACCGTCAGACCGAGATTTTGCTTTACTCGTTGGTAAACGAGGTCGCTCTCAAGCACCTCAATTTCAGTCAGTATCGTTCGCGTGCGGTCGACGTTGCCCTGTACATCGCTGCCGAACACGGTGCCACCTGGCAGCGATCGCACGGCCATGCGCGCCTCCGCCTCGTACACCGGTGATTGAAGAGAGGTCATCGCCAACGCGGCCGTGGTGCATGCCACAACGGCCGCCATCAGTAACCACTTTCGCCGTACTACAACGCGCCAATAATCGCGAAGTGATAGTTCCTGGTAGTAGTCAGCGGCCATAGTCTGGCGAGCCTAGTAGGCAGGGAGACCTATGAGCGTGGTGACGGGTCACGTGTTAGCGAGTGGTTGCACGCGACGTACCACGGGCGCCGAGTCGTCGTCGATTGAACCCTGCAGGGCCAAGGTGACGACGACGGTGGTGCCGGGCGGTACATCCACAAACCTGGTGGCGACATTCCAATCGAATACGCGTGAAGTCTGCATCCCCGTTGCTTCATCGTCGATTGTCGCGCCCGCCATCGGCAATGCGGTGTAGACGGACAACCACATGTGGTTTGTTCCTTCGGGAAGGCCGACCGAGTTGCTGATCACATAGGGCGGCAAGCCCGCCGATGGCGCAGAGTTAGTGAGGGTGATCGTCACAGTTGCCGACCGCGCGCCACTCTGGTCGCGCGCAGTGATCAGGTAGTCCACCGACATCTCGAGGTAAGCATCGACTTTGTTGCCGCCGGCGTTGTCGATCGTGACTGCCACACCATCGGCCCCGCTCAGTTGCGGAAACGCGCCGTCCATCTTCACTCGTGTCAACAGGGATTGTTCCTCATCGTCGGCGCTCCATGCCATGAATCGCCCTTCGGCGGCGAGCGGCGCGAATTCGCGGGCAACGTCGGCCGGGGGAGGAAGGCTTGTATTCAGCAAACGGTCCACGACGGTTCGCGCGATTGTGTCGAGAAGGTCAACCCGCTCGCCGCCCGACGCCACCAGATACTGATCTCGCTCGATGAACTCCGCTGCGTTCGCCTCTGTGAGGGGCTGCGCGACGCCAGTTACGTCGATCGGTCCTGTGAATCCGAGCAACGCCGCGATCGCATGAGAATCCATCAGGAACACCCCGTCGATCGGCCTGCCGCCGCTCTGGGGATACAGCTGTTGTATTGCCTGGGCGGTCGTTGGGAAATCGGGTGCCATCGTAATGTTGCTCCACACTTCCTCGTCCGCCGCGCCTCCCTCGCCGTTGGCAAACCCAAACCGTCCCCAGTGTTCCACCAGTTGATCAAGGCCCGTGAGCTTACGATCGGTGGGGGAGCCCTGGTTGAGATCACCGCTGCGACCGAAGGCGGTCATGCTGATCTGCCCATCAGTGATCGTGATCTCGGCCCAGTTGCCCATGAAGCCGCCCAATCCACGAGCCTCAGCGGGGGTCGTGAACGCGATGAAGTAGCGACGCTGACCGTTAGCACCGAGCATTCTCGGCGCTAGCTGTACCGCGAGCAGCGCATTGTCGGCACGCACTCGGTTCTTAGCCAGATCATCGGTCAGCTCATCTAACTCATGCTGCATCCGGCTGGCCAGCCACTGCGACTTCGCGCCTTCAACGACGCCCTGCAAGCTGATGATCGCATCGTCCAGGTCCGAGAACGGTGCCTCGAGTCGGCCCACGGCTTCGATGTCGATACGTCCATCGACCATTCGTATGGATTCGGGGTCGACCTGCTGGAGTGCGGCTGCCGCGTCGCGTAGTGCCGTCGTGGCTGCAGACGAAAGGCTATTGAGACTGTCGCGGTGCTGGGCCAGCACCGCGACGTATCGCCGCGATCGAGTGCTGCGAGTCCGGCGCGCGCTTGCCGGTTACCTTCCTCGATAGCCCCCCTGACGCCTAGCACGGAGACAACGAATCCAACGGCCATGACGCCTGCAGCGATACCTGTCGCGCCCATTACGCGCCAGACGACCCTGCGCTGCGCGCGAGGTTTGCGGCGCACACCCCAAAAAAACACGGCCGCAAGGGCGACACATGAAAATAAAGCCGAGAGCCCGAGGAAGCCGTACACCTCACTTCGCGCTAACACCTGAAGCGCCAGCGAAACGGCTATTGCGCGCACCAGTGGCAAATTCCGACGTTCCGCCCCGATCGCACTGGCGAGCAGCACCGCGATCATTGCGGCTGCTAGCAGCAGTGGCGTTGCACTGACGCCAGCGGCCAACAGCCCGACTGCGGCCACCATCCACCAGGGCGCTGTAGCGCCCGCCCATGTGACGCAAGCCGCGAGTGATCCGACTAACGCCACATCGATCACCGCTGAACCTGTGGGATGTACGCCCGAGATGCTTGCCAGCGCGCCGGACACGAGAGCGAGTAACAGCACGTAAACCTGCTGGCTGTCGCTGACCGGATTTTGACGTAGCCGACTCACGGCGGCGCAGGATAGCCCACCCATCGTGCAGAGGTACCGTTGATGTTGATGCTGGTCCTGATGCTGACGTCGCAGTCAGGCGCTAGCGTGAGCGGTCCATGAAGCGTTCGTGGCTCGTTCTCCTTATAGTCATCGTTTTCGCTGGCATGGCCGGTGTCGCAATTGCTGGCCGCCCCGCGTCTGTCGATCGTCTGACTATTCCTGCGTCAACGGCTTCTGAATCAACGACTCCTTCGACTCCATCGACGCCTACGTCGGTCGTAGTCGCAGTGAGCACAACCTTGCTGTCGGATGTCGACCGTGCAGCGCTCAACGTGATCGTTGCCAACGGAACCGATTTGACTGGCATCGCGGGCGAAACAGCCATCGCTCTTGTGAACGCCGGGTACACGAAAAGCGTGGCCGTTGACGCTCTCAGCTTGACTGCCTCTACGGTCGTCTATTACCGCCCGGGTTTCAACGAGGCAGCGGTGTCGGTTGCGGCAGAACTTGAACTCTCCGATTCCAGGGTGCAAGCCTTGCCCGCCGACGCCGTCACGGGGCAGGATCAGTTGGGGGACGTGATCGTGGTAATCGGCACCGATTTCCCCCGCTGATGTTCAATGCTTGCATAGTAGTTTGATAGCTGCTACTCTTCACGAGATCCACACGGTTGCCAAAAGGAGCCCTCATGAAAAAAGTTCTCGCAGTTCTAGGTATTGGTCTGACGGGCTTCCTCGGCGTCGGCGCTTCCGCCGTCTCGGCGGACTATCCACCCGCTGCGCCGCAGGTCACTGCCTCCAGCAGCGTCGTCGCCTCTAAGGGACCGGTTACTTACACCGCGAGTGGCTTCTGCGCTGGCACGACAGTCACCTTCAAGATCTCGCCAAACGGCTTTGTTCTCGGAACCGTCGTCGCCGATGCGGGGGGCAAGGCCTCGCTGACCGTTAACGCACCCGTGAACAAGGGTACCTACACCGTCACCGCGACTGCCGCGAGTCCCTGCGTCGCTTCGGCTTCGACCACCATCACCGTCAGGACGCTGCCAGCCACCGGCTCGGATGTCGCGTCACTGGGAGTGCAAGGCGGCGTCTTCGCTGTTATTGCAGGTGGGGTACTTGTCGGGCTGGCAGCGCTGCGCCGCCGCCGCCCCGCCCTGGCCTGACCGCGGCACTGTCATCACTCGCACGGCGACGCCGTGCGAGTGATTGCTCATCATGACTATGCGGATTCTGGTCGTGTGCACCGCCAACGTGTGTCGATCACCGATGGCTGCGGCACTGCTTGAGATGTACGGCCGACGAGCGGGCGTCGATGCTCTCGTTACGTCGGCTGGTACCCACTCGCATGGCTTGCCAGTCGATGCCGACGCCGTACGTGTGATGGCCGAGCGAGACCTCGACATCAGCAGCCACGTCCCTCGACAGGTCGACAGTTCGATCATTGATAGCGATGGGGAGGATCTGATCGTAACGATGACCCGCGACCATCTACGCGTGGTAGCGACTGTTGCTCCCGGCGCGTTGCGACGAGCTTTCACTGTCAGGGAGCTTGTTCGTCGGCTCGCGATGTCCGTCGGCGTGCCCGACCTCGGCACCCTGAACGAGGGGCGAGCAGCGCGCGATTTGCTAGGTGAAGACTTCGCTGACGACGTTGCCGACCCATACGGTAAGGGATTGCAACTTCATCGCGAATGCGTGGCCGAACTTGACTCGGCGATGCGGGCAATCGCGGCAGATCTCCGCCTGCTTCAGTCCAACGTCTCGCATGAAACATGAAGGCTTCGCGTAGAATTGCGCCGATGCAATCGTTTCAACGTCCTGGCCGCCGGTTCGTCGGCGCGCTCATCGCTCTAACCGCGCTGGGCTTCTCGGGCACTTCGTCGGTATCCGCCGCACCGACGCCAGCGAGCATTGCCGCTTTGGCTAGTCCCGGCTCGGCGTATCGCAAGGTCACTCCGACGCGAATAGCCGATACTCGACAGCCGTTCGGCTCGTCGATCGCGGGAAAGGTCCCCGGCGGAGCAACGACGAGAATCCAGGTCACCGGTCGATCGGAAGTGTCAGTGCCAGCCGACGCAACTGCCGTCGTCGTCAACGTCACGATCAACGGGACTGAGGCGGCAGGCTACGCGACGGTGTTCCCCGCTGGAATCGCAATTCCCGCCGCATCGAATCTCAACTACAACGTCGGTTACACGGGGGCCAACTTGGTTACCGTGAAACTGGGTTCTGGCGGCGCCGTCGACGTGTTCACTTTTGCGACGGCACATGTGATAGTCGATATCTTTGGCTATTACGTACCTGTCGCTGACGCGGTCGGCCCCGGTCGGGTCGAGACAATCACCCCAGATCGTCTGTACGACACGCGAGTCATCGGGTCACCGCTGGCCGTCGGCGAGTACCTGGCCGTCGGCGAGTACCGGACCGTAAGCCTGCCTCGAGTTCCGGCTGGTGCCACCGCCGTTGTTCTCAACTACACCGTGACCGAGACGAGGGTAGGTGGGTATTTCTCGATCCTGCCACCCGCCGATCAACCGTCGTCGGGGGAACCGAACACGTCCAACGTCAATGTGCCGACAGTTGGGGCGACGGTAGCGAACCAGGTGATCCTTCCCATCGAACCGGATGGACGGGTGACGTTGTATTCGAGTGCCGGTGGGCATGCGATCCTCGACTTGTTCGGGTACGTCACGGGCGCATCGGCATCGGTGACGA
>Ga0163152_10004060_pt1 | contig 18494 bp, 12 predicted proteins | sample OliLakLV19MP8IB2_FD_148635 | JGI IMG/M metagenome (GOLD analysis project Ga0163152, IMG submission 148635) | Freshwater microbial mat bacterial communities from Lake Vanda, McMurdo Dry Valleys, Antarctica - Oligotrophic Lake LV.19.MP8.IB-2 | ecosystem: Environmental > Aquatic > Freshwater >...
AACAATAAAAGTGGAGGCATTGTGATCAAAACACGTGATACCAATTAATTATTTTAATCTCTCGCCCTTGTTGGGTGTGTCACGAAGGAATAAGACAGTCGGTTTTATTCCATGCTGTATAAGAGATGGTAGTAGGTCTACCGCATACGCTGTGCAGACGGAGTATGCAAACCACCTGAAGGTGCTATGATCAAAAGTCATGGTGCTGAACGTTTAGGTAAAAGGTGCCTGTGAAGGCATCAGGTAAGTGTAAAGAAGCTGAACGAAAGTGAACCGATCGAAGACGTGTCGAAAAGGCTCCTTGTTGTTAAAAGTATTGATCTCCAACAGTTGATATGAGAACTATCGCCCTTGTTGGTGTTGTGCAGAGGAACAGCAGAGTTCACCAACAAGTATGATGGATGCTGCTGGCTGGAACGACTTTGGTAGCCGTATGTATTGGGCTGACTTAGGACGATGGTTTGTAACAGATCCCCAGAGGCAGTTTGGCAGTCCATATCTTGCATTAGGTAATAACCCAACTTTAGGTGTTGATCCGAATGGTGAGTTTGTTTTTTTATTCCTATTATTGTTGGCGCATTCGGTTTGGTTCGTGGAGACACGAACCAGGGTGTTCGGATCAAATTCTGATTCTTATCTTAATTTAATATTTGGAAATTTTGGTTTTAATTACGACTCGCTAGATAGAAGACTTGCTTGGAAATTATCTGGTGTAAAGGATGGAATGTAAATCTAAAATAAATGTTTTGTATTTTCTGCATTTTTAGTTTTGTCTCTGTTTCATCAGACACAGTTAATTTTAATAATTGTAATTCAATTGAGAAAAGAATAATTAATCTCGATAAGTTGAAAGGTGCTCAATATGTTGATCTCCGATGCAATAGACTTACTTCTCTTAAAAATATGCCCTTGAATTCAGTTAAATTTTTAGACATTTCTTATAATCCAATCAAATCGTTAAAAGATACAGATTTAAATAGTCTTGAATTAATCAATATTACTGGTACTGATATTCGCGACTTACCAAAATCCTTATGTGGATTAAGAAAGCCGTTAAAAGTTGTATCTGAAAATGGTGTGTTAACTTATATTCCCGATTGCTTATTTGAGGATAGGTTGGGAATACTAAATGTATATTTACCTGAATCGACAATAACCTCGCAGATTATTAATTGTTCTAGTCTTAAAAATATCATAATTATCGCAAAAAATAGAATTATTGAGGAAAAAACAATTGACTACATATCAAGCCTTGACGGACTTACACACTTAGGACTTCATAATGTAAATGGCCTCAAAGGACTAAATAAAATAAAAGATAATATTAGTTCTTTATCTATAAGCATTTGTGACACTTGTAATGTATCGAATATTTTGAACGAATTGTCAAATTTTTCAAATCTGAAAATTCTTGAACTTAATATTCCTAGTAATGCTCAAGTAGGAAGTGAAGTACGTTTATTAAGTCAAGTTGAAGTTTTGATGATTAAAAGAATTGGTAGAAAAGAACGAGTATCTCTGCCAATTGAAATATTGGAATTGAAAAATCTTAAAGCAATCTATGATTTTGAAAATGTTAAAGAAATCAATTTAGATAAAGGTGTATTAGTAATTCGAAGAAATTTTAATCGAGATGCTTTTTATAAGAGAATGGGCTATAGACTTGGTATGTATAGTGACCCAGGACTTATAGATTTAAAATAAATACTTCCTCTACAAGCCTTGTAAATGTTGCGCAGAGGAACAGCGGAGTCTACAAACAGGCATGATGGATGATAAAGAAGCTAAGCGAGAGTTATAAAAAATGCATGACTTATGCTAAGCAACACCGAGGATTTGTGCGGAATGGAAATGAGGTTAAAAGTATAGAAGATTATATTTTGAATTCTTATAAGTTGTGAAAGCACAAGTAATTTTTTTAATCTTATTACTATCTGCACCTGCCTGGGCACAGGAATTAAAACCGTTGGTTATGGTAGATTCTCTTCCTGCTGCTCAAAAAAAAGTGATTGATACCAGCATTGATTCTGTTAAATCTATCGCTTTTAAAATAGATTCTCTTAAACAATTGAGTTTCAAAAAATATGATAGTATTAATGCGGCTTTGAGTGCTTCAACTCAACTTAGTCACTACACCAAAAAAATTGATTCCATTCAAAGTCGCCTTGCTTTTAAAATAGATAGCCTAACAACTTTACCCAATCCTGATAAGTACTTGATAAAAGACTTAGATAGTTTACGCACCGGGTTGGATAGTTTAAAGCAAAAATTAAAAGTGCCAGCCGGGGTTAGTAATGCACAGCAGGAGCTAGCTAATGTGCAACAACAAGTAGCCGAGAAAACAAAAAAAATGGAGTCGGCCATACAAGAAAAATTAGCGGTGTTCAATAAAAATGGAGCCAACTTACCGGAGGGCATAAAACTGCCGGGGTTGCCCACTGCCAATCTTAATTTGCCCACATTAAATACTCCGGGGCTTTCCCTGCCGGGTACTAACCTTAATGGCCACCTCCGCCATGGTTCGTGTCCTCACGAACCACAGATTAGTTAATATGAATTTGAAAAATGGAAACAAGTATATTCGAGTATAAGCGGAAGTCATACATTGAGAAAGGTGAGATATACTTTTGGACAGCCACCATAAATAAGTGGCAGCGCCTGCTTGCAAAAGTGGTGTATAAAGATTTGGTTATTGGTTCATTGGCATATTTGACCAAACAAGGTAAAATTGAAGTATTTGCATTTGTTATTATGCCCAACCACATTCATTTGATTTGGAGGGTGCTTGAAAGTAACGGCAACGAATCGTCACAGGCCTCGTTTTTAAAATACACGGCACATGAATTTAAAAAGCTGTTAACCGCTGAAAGTCCTCATGCATTGGGAGATTTTCGTGTTGATGCCAGCAATAAAAAGTATGAATTCTGGCAACGCGATTCACTTGCCGAACCCTTATTTACCAGATCAGTAGCTTATCAGAAGTTAGATTACATACATGCGAACCCATTGGCCGGGCATTGGCAATTGGCAAAAGATAGTTGTGGTTATAAATATTCCATGGCAAGGTTTTACGAATTAGGAATCAAGGATTTTGATTTTATAAAAGATTTGAGGGCTGAGTTTTGAATAAGAATTCGGTTTGGTTCGTGGGCGGCACCGGCATAGGGCTGGCGATCGTAAAAAAAATCGTCAATAACCTTGATGGAAAAATATGGGTAGAGTCTGAAGAAGGAAAGGGCACCGTCTTTTATTTTACACTCCCTCGATAATAAAGAAAAGAATATCTGCAACAGCTCCAGTTGATTTAGCGTGACTGCGCCAACAGGCCAGATGCAAAAAAAGACCCTTCGTATTAGCCTACCAATTTTTTTAGAATCAGAAAAGAGCCGACTCGCCAGTTGCATATTACCGAAAATCGTTAGGCAATAATTTTCTTAATACGCGGAGTTTCGCACGATGACCTTCAGCCCTATGCAGGGCTTTTTTTAAATGCTTATCAATTCTTGACGACAACCAATCAGAATTTCTCTGATGCTCTCAGTGATTCCCTGATTTTCTCAAAATCCGGATTCCACTGATTTAAAGCCTTCGATTAAGCTGTTGCTTTGAGAAAAATAATAAGTCCTATTTATGAGTTCAAAAAGCCTTAAAACAATGAAACGTACCTTAATGATCCTCCTGTTCTTTGGATTTGCTATCCAGGGCATGGCGCAATCGTCAGACGCTCGAGCGCAGGTGTTGCAGAAATGCATTGACCTTCAGCAGTTGCAACTCTATTATCCACGCGATGCCCGTGGAGCCATTAAGCAACTCAAGATTATGCAACACGGCATTTCTTTTCCAGAAAACATCAATGTCTCCAAAAACGGGGTTCGTCCTGCATTTCTTTCAAAGAAAGAGGTTAGTGAAACCGGTATGAATGCCTATTTTTTATTTCACGAGTTTACTATAAGTGAAACGGTGGCTTCAGTGGCATTTATTTATCACTACAGTGAAGCCGATCAACTGGTGGTAACCCTCGAACTCGAAAAGACAGGAAGTAATTGGTCTGTAAAAAAATCTAACGCATCAATTGATCATGAAACTAAATAAATACTCTCTTCTATTTATATACGTAGCCTCGATAGGGCTATTCCTTTCTGATTCGGTACGAGCGCAAACCACCATCCTGAACAACAATAAGCTTCGGATGGGGAATGGGAGTCAAAGCTCCGTCAATGCATCGGGTAATCTTCAGCAACCGTTTTATTATAACAGTGTGCAGGCTACCTGGCGTAAACTAACCTATTCGGTATATCCGTTGGATAATGCCTTCGGGATAGGAGGCGACAAAACAAATGTGTGGAACCTAAATGGGTCAATCGTACAAAATCCAACCCTTTCCAATCAAGTGATAGATCGTACCGGGTTTGTTGCTACTACCGGAGACAACGGCTACGGCATTGTAGTTTCAAAAGGAACCATTCAGGTAGGCGGCAATGATCTGGAGATTCAGAATACATACCGGCTGCCAGCAAGCATCGGATATGTGGAGGTGAAGGTGAAAGTGAAGAACGTGAGTGCCACACCACTTGAGAATGTGCGTATTTGGATTGGAACCCGCGATGACTGGGTTGGTAATACCGATTCCCCATTAAAAGAGAAAGGTAATCTGGTAGATGGAGCATTTGAAAAAATAACCAATGCCGCCACGCGGTCTGCTGCACTAAAAATCTCAACCAACACCGAGGGTATTTTATTCTATACAAACTCCGAGCGGGGTAATACCATCGTGAACAGTTGCTGCTCATGGGGTAACATCATCAACCAAAATCCAGAGACGAGCGTTATTGAAGTGAGGAACGATGGGTCATATGGCTTCTATGTTCGGTTCAATGACTTACTCGTAGGCGAAAGTGACGAGTTTACTTGGTATTATGCTGCTGGCGAGTTATCAGATATTGACAATATAATCCGCGAAGTGGCTTCAGTGAGTGCTGCCTTTACAGGCCTGAGTTCCACCAATGGAACATTTGGCGCAACATCAACGGTACCTGCTACCGGCAATTGGATGGTTGTTCCACGCGGATCAACACCTCCCACGGCAGCACAAATTATTGCCGGTGTTGCATACAATGGTGTAACTCCAACCTCGCACGGATCAGAGGCGATGGCCGCTAACGTAGAGGTTCAATTTCAACTTTCGGGGTTGAGTGCTACCACTGAATACGATTTTTATTTTGTTACGGTCGATGTTGCATCAGTAGCCTCGGCAGTAATAAATGCGCAGTTTGCTACGCATGCATTGCCTACGATTTCTAATATTGAAGATGGTTCCAGTTGTCAAGATCGTACCTCTGCACCTATCGCGTTTACGGTTGGTGATGCAGAAACGGAAGCAGCAAGCCTCCTTGTTTCAGCTACTTCTTCAAACACAGCGTTAATTGCTGATGGTAGTATTATATTTGGAGGATCGGGTGCAAACCGAACCATTTCGGTTACTCCGCTTGCTGGTCAAACAGGTAGTTCCACAATTACAGTAACAGTAACCGATGCAGATGGCGATGTGGCCACCGATACATTCGTGGCTACCATTTCTGTGAACGATGTGGTAAGCCCTGTAGTCGTTGACCTCTCGCTTTATGAAAATGCCACGCCACCTTCATTACCTACACGAGTAACGGGTAGCAACCTGTTATGGTATGCAGCGTCAACTGGTGGTTCCGGCTCATCCACTGCGCCAGTCCCCAACACGTCCATATTAGATGTTCTGGAATATTGGGTAACACAAACAGTAAATGGTTGTGAATCATCGCGGGTGAAGCTCACCGTTAGCGTCATTGAATTCCTCGATGCTCCGGTTATCATTACAAACACGACAACGCTTCCTGGTTTGGTAGAAGATGTGTTGGATATCGATAACACAGGTATATTGATTTCCGATCTTTTGCAAGGAACCGTAAACTCCTTAAATGGTAATGCAATTGGTATTGCAGTTACAAGTCGCGAACATGACAATGGCACATGGCAGTTTCTCGAAAGTAGTGTGTGGTGGAATTTCGACCGTCATGCACCCGCAAGCGAAGCACAAGCGCTTTTACTTAGCCCTGGCACAAGGATAAGGTTTTTACCGGCAACTCATTTTAATGGATCGGCAAGTTTTACCTACAGAGCTTGGGATCAATCCACAGGGACAGATCGTAATATAGCCAACACAACTACGAACGGTGCTGCTACCGCATTTAGCGAGACGATCGGCACGGCCAATGTTTCCTTAAGTTCCGTGAATGATGCACCCACAATTACAAGTCTGATCGGTGTGCCAACAGTTGCCTTCGATGGCGCCAACGATTATATCTCTTTTGCAAATGCTGGAATCAGCGGAGACTTTACACTAGAAGCCTTAATCTATGTAACACAAAACCAAACGTGGTCGCGTGTGATGGATATGGCCAATGGCGCAGGTAACAACAATATTGTTTTTGGTTTTTTTAGTGGGTCTTACCAGTTATTCCTCGAGTCCTTTAATGGCGGGGCGGCTGGAAACATCAAAGCATCCTCTTCGTTTCCTACCGGGGTTTGGAAGCATGTTGCTGCTGTCAATGACGGATCAGGAACGGGGTATCTATACATTGATGGGGCATTAGTAGCCTCTGGTCCACAACGTGTGATTCAAGACGTAGTAAGAAACTTTAATTACATCGCCAAAAGTAACTGGGGCCAGGATGCTTACTTCAAAGGAGCAATGCGTGAAATAAGAATCTGGGATGTTGCCAGAACGCAATCACAAATCAATGACATGAAGAATAAGCCTTTGGTGGGAAATGAAACAGGGCTAAAAGTATATTACAGAACTGATGAGAACGCGGGTACAACCCTTACCGATGCCAGCGGTCATGGAATAGATGGAACGATGCAAAACGGAGCTGCGTGGTCAACCTTTGGTGAGCCATTAAGTACGTTGATTGTAACGGAAGATACGGATAAAATAATTGAAGGCTTTAACATGGTTGATCCGGATGCCGCAAACAACAACGTTACCCTCACCATCAATTCAACGCATGGAAAAATTAAGTTTCTAACCGATGTTGCAAACGGTTTGATTGCTTCGGACATCACCAATAACAATTCATACTCGGTTGCTGTCACCAGCACAATTGCTAAGATAAATAGCACCCTGCTGGCAAACGGATTTCTTTACTCGCCCGACTTGAATTACAATGGAAGTGGCGAGGTGGATATGGAGTTGTCGGATAACGGATTTAGCGGAGTGGGGGGTATACTTTCTTCTACCTATTCATTTGATGTGAATGTGACACCCGTGAATGAACTACCTGTGTTTACATCCGAGCCGGTAATTTCTGTGGAGGAAGATGCTGTGTACAGCTATACCGTAACAGCCGTTGATACGAACGATCCTTCAGACGTATTGACTTTTTCTGCTTCTGTTATTCCATCGTGGTTAACGATTGATCCTCAAACAGGATCGCTAACAGGAATACCCACGAATGATTTTGTTGGTGACAACCAAGTTACCGTGCGGGTTTTCGATGGTATTGCCTTTGTAGATCAGTCATTTGTGATCGTGGTTAGCAATACGAATGACATTCCAGCTGTGGGGATTGAACAAACATTTACCCTTGCTGAGAACACGGCTAACGGAACCGTTGTTGGCACCGTGCAGGGCTATGATGTTGACCTGGAGACAACCTTAGGTATGTGGACTATTATTGGTGGTAATTTAAATAATGCTTTTGCCATTGATCCAGCCACTGGAGTAGTGACAATAGCTAATTCTAGAGCCTTGGATTTTGAAGCGCAAGTAAGCTTCGAGTTAGTGGTTACCGTGAGCGATGGAATTTCAACCAGCGCGCAACAAACCATTACGATTAACCTGAGCGATGTGAATGAGGTGCCTGTAGTAACAGAAAATCAGGTGCTAACGGTGGATGAAAATAGTGCAAATGGTTTCGTTGTAGGATCGGCTTTGGCTACAGATTCTGACGAAGGTAGCACGTTGATGGGCTGGACTATCGTTGATGGAAATACAAATAATACATTCTCCATTGATCCTGCCACAGGCGTGATTACCGTGAGTAATACTGAGGCACTTGATTTTGAAAGCATAGCAAGTTTCGAGTTAACTATCATAGTAAATGACGGTGAGCTGACTAGCGTCCCTCAAAATGTGACGATCAATCTCGCGAATTTGAACGATAACACTCCGGTGATTACAGCGAATCAGTCGTTCTCAGTAGATGAAAATACAGGCACTGGATTTATTGTGGCTACTCTGGCTGTCGAAGATGCGGATGGTGAAACAACTTACAGCAACTGGACTATTTTAGATGGAAACATTGATAATGCGTTTTCTATTGATCCGCTCACTGGTGCAATCACAATCAATAATTCGGCTGCACTTGATTTTGAAGGACTATCCAGTTACACACTAACGATCGCTGTAGGCGATGGTAGCAACTCAAGTGCATCACAAACTATTGTGATTGGAATCAATAATTTGAATGATGTAAAACCGGTGATTGCCGCCAACATCTCCTTCAGTGTGGATGAAAATAAAGAGCAGGGCTTTGCGGTAGGAACGTTGACAGCGAGTGATGAAGATGGCGAAACCAACTTTACGGCCTGGAGCATTGTAAGTGGAAATACGAATAACACCTTCCGCATTGATCCACTTACTGGGGTAATTTCGGTGGAAAATTCAATTGCTTTAAATTTTGAAGCAACCACTCAATACACACTCGAGATCACGGTTTCCGATGGTATCAACACCAGCATTGCACAAACGGTAATAATTGATGTAGTAGACTTGAATGAAGTTCCGGTGATTGTAGGCAATCAGATGTTCGAACTGATGGAAAACAGCCCGAATGGTATAGAGATCGGAGTGGCTGTAGTAAGCGATCCTGATGGTACCACTACTTTCACCAACTGGACTATAACTAGCCAAGATGAGAGTGGCGTATTTGAAATAGACCCGCTTACCGGAAAAATTACCTTGATGAAAAACGCTGAGTTGGATTTCGAAACTCAACCCACCCATACCCTGTGGATCACAGTGACAGATGGCAACGGAGTGAGCAAGGCAGTAGCGGTTACCATTACCCTGATCGATGCCACTGAAAATGAGAACGGAAACCCCGTGATCTTTACGGCCTTTTCGCCCAATGGCGATGGTGTAAATGATACCTGGAATGTTCCTAACCTGAATGCGTATCCTAATTGCGAGATGAAAATATTCAACAGCGATGGTATGGAACTCTTCTATAACAAGGGCTATACCCGCCAATGGGATGGATCGTACAACGGTAAAGAGATGCCGCTGGGTACTTACTACTACCTGGTGCGGCTTAACGACTCCACCAATACAGTATATAAAGGTCACTTTACTTTAATCCGTTAATCATTGAAACAAGCCCGGTCAGTTTTGAAATGACTGATCGGGCTACTTCTAAAACTCTAACTAACAATAACCATGAAAAAGATATTTGTAACACTCTTCGCGCTGCTTGCTTACACAGCCATACAAGCGCAGAGTAATGAACTAATTGGCCAGTACTTCCTGAATATGCCTTCCTATAATCCTGCTTTTACTGGAGTAGATAACTTTCTAAACGTAAGTGCCGGGATGCGCCAACAGTGGACTGGGTTTTCGGGCTCGCCTTATAATTCATTTGTAAATGGATATGGGCTCGTTGGGTCAAGTCATGATTCGCTGGGTATAAAACCTAAGCATGGAATTGGAGCAAACATTATGATGAATGGCCAGGGGGCATATAAGCAACATGAGGTAGCATTGATGTATGCCTACCATGTTCCAGTGGCAAGAAAAACTTACTTATCGTTGGGCATGTCACCTACTTTATACTCAGAACGCATTCAAATCTCGAAACTTACGGTGGAAGATGATGTAAATGATGCCACGTATCAGTCACTAATGAACGGAGCAGACTCGTATACTAACCTGCAGTTAAATGCCGGGCTTGCCTTATACTCCGATCGGTTTTATGTTTCCTATAGTTTGCGCAGTGCCGCCAAACTTTCTGTTTCGGGTAATGAGGAAGTGTTTAACAGGCAAACGGAAAAGAGACATCACATAATGGCCGGTTATACCTTTCATATCAATCAACGCGTAGACCTGATTACCAACAGCTTTTTGCGCATTGATAGGTTGAGGCCTGCACTTTTCGAAGCAGGAGTTCGCGCTTCAATGGATCGTAACAAATGGCTGGGCATCTCTATGCGCAACGATCATACAGTGGTGGGCACACTAGGTATGTTGGTTAAAAATAAGTTTTCATTTGGATATGCCTATGAGTATAAGAAGTTTGGGATAGGCAGCACCGCAGGTGGTACACACGAATTGGTTTTAGGTATTCAACTACAAAATCTATAAGTGGCAAAGGGGTAGACTCACTGTTTAAAACTTAGGTCAATTTAAGCATGTACTTTGAGGGGTTCAAAGGGGGCACATGCTTGACTAAGCTTAAGTAATGGGCATGAATCTACTAACTTTATTCTAATTGAATTCCAGATTATACATTTCCTTCATCAGATTAATTTGATAATGTGGTTAGGTGCAACCAAAATTCCTCAATTTTTAGTATAGCCTTTAGAAACTCACCCATTTCGAGTGGTTTTTTCACATAGCAGTTGCAGTGGTTTCCGTAGGCCTCATCCAGGTCTTTTTGATTGGATGATGTAGTGAGCATAACTACCGGTATTTTCATGAGAACTGGATCGGTCTTGATCTGCCGTAAAACTTCATGGCCATTGAATATGGGGATGTTGATATCCAAAAGAATAAGGTCCGGCTTCTTTGCATCGGCAAATGCGCCTCTCTTAAGTACAAAATCAAGGGCTTCCTTGCCATTTCTCGCAATGCTAACTTCTGTTTTTAATTTGCATTCTTCAAAAGCTTCCAGAGTGAGTAAAATATCCCCTTCATTGTCTTCCACCAATAGGATGTGGGCGAGTTTCATTTTTTGCTTATCCATATTATTTAATTTTAGGAATTGTAAAATAAAATATTGAACCTTCTCCCGGTTTAGACTCCAACCAAATCCGCCCACCCAAAAATTCGACATGTCTTTTGGCAATAGATAAACCTATTCCTGTTCCGGCATATTGATCCTTGTTGTGCAATCTTTGAAAAATGACAAATATTTTATCATAGAATTGAAGTTCTATACCTATCCCGTTGTCTTTGATAGAAAATTGCCATTCTTTTTCATTTTCTACAGCGTTAATCTCCACTATTGGCGGGGTACCTTCTATGGAGTACTTGAGTGCATTGTCCAGCAAACAATGAAGTATCTGAATGATAGCTGCTTTATAGGTATTCAGTGTTGGCAGATCATTAAATTGGATGGTAGCTTTTTTTTCTGAGATGAGTTGTCTTCTTAACTGTTTAAAATCAGAAATTACTTCGTTCATATCTACTTCTTCTCTTCCTTCAGTGGGCTTATTTGTTCTAGAATACTCCAGCAGATCAAGGATGATCTGCTTCATTCTTTTGGCACCATCGGTAGCAAAATGAATATACTGGTGCCCCTTTTCGTCAAGTTGATCTCCGTATTTTCGTTTCAACAGATCCATAAAGCTGGAGATCATTCGCAGGGGCTCCTGCAAATCATGCGAGGCCACAAAAGCAAATTGCTCCAATTCTTCATTGGAGCGTTCCAGTTCAAGGGTATATTGTTGAAGTGATTTGTTAAGTTCGTTTAATTGCAATGTCATTTGTTTTTGTTCAGAAACATCAGTCATAGCGCCTACCATACGAACGGCCTTTCCTTCGTTATTTCTATAGATTACTGCCCGGTCAATTACATAAAGTGTTTTCCCGAGTTCATTAATTACCCTGTATTCCAGTTCCCATCGGGTAACTAAGGGGTTAGCAATTGCTTCGTAAAAACTACTTTTGATATTGGCACGGTCTTCCGGATGAAAATGGTCTTTCGACCACATATCACCCTCAGGAAATAATCCTGCAGCGTCTTTTCCAAAAAATCTTTTAATGGCTTTTGAGCGATAATAGGTTTGGTTGACGATATCCCAATCCCAAATGGCATCATCCGTAGCTTCGGTTACTTTTTCAAAACGTTCGTTGGCTTGGAGGATTTTTACCTCTGCTTTTTTATGTTCGGTGATATCCCTGGTTATTCCTAATAAAGAAATAATATCTCCTTGCTCATTTTTCATTGGAACAGCATGCGTTTCCAGCCAGCGGTGGGTTCCTTTCAATCCTTCTATCTCAAATGCAAGTTTCCCGGATTCACCTTTAAAAACCTTTTTTGTAAGAGCTGAAAATGCTGACCTGTGCTCAGGTAAAAGAATTCCCAGCACAGATTTACCTATCACCTGTTCTTCATTATCCGCTTCAATCATTGCCAGGCCAGCCGGGTTCATCATTAATAATTCGCCACCGGGGCCTAACAATTTTATACATTCCGGTTCAGCCTCTAAAATGGTACGAAACCTGTTTTCACTTTCTGCCAGTTTAATTGCTGATTTTTTTCTTTCATCAATATCCTGGAAACTGCCATAAATTTTAGTGCGCTTGTTATTTGCCGTTTCGCTTTTACCAATGGCACGGATCCATCGTTCATGTCCTTTGCCTGTAAGCAGTAACAACTCTTCATCAAACTCGAGGCCTTCATTAATTAAGGTATTAACTGCATGCTGTATTCGTTGGTTACTTTCCCCGAGATAAAATTCTATTCCGCCTGTCAAGGTAGGGTTGTAGCTATCGTCCACTTCCAATATTTCCTTTACCATAGGAGACCAATACATATTATCTCCATCCTGGTTTACTAAGTCCAGCTCCCAACTGCCTATTCTGGACATTTGGCTGGCTTGAGAAAGCAACTCTTCGTTTTTTGCCGCTTGTGTAATATCAAGTACAATTGAGTTGTACAGTATGATACCGTTTGCCAAAAAAATAGGGGTTCCATTAGCTAAATGGATCCGAAGTTCGCCAGTTGGCATAACATATTTGAAGCGGCTAGTCCACTTTGTTTTAGTTTGAATTGATTTAAAAACACTTGCCTGAACCTCCTCAAAGTCACCACCCAATTTAATTTGATTCCATATCAGGCTTACATTATCCAGTACCTCATTGTCAGTAAAACCCCACATCTGCTTAACCTCTCCGGAAACATAGCTTAAGGAGTCAGTACCATCAGGATTAATAAGGTATTGATATACTACCCCTGGTAGATTTTCAGAAAAAGAGAGTAGCCTGTTTTCCGATTCTTTAAGTGAGTTAATATCCTGAAAACTTCCGTAAATACGCTTGCACACACCATCTGCAAATTCAGTATTCCCAATGGCACGCACCCACACTTCCTTCTTTTTAGCAGTGACCAACACAGCTTCAAAATCGAATGGTTCTCCCGTGGAAATGCATTTTTCAACACTTGATTGCACCAATTGTTGATAATCTTCCCGGTAAAAATTTATGCCAGTTTCCAAATTGGGCACAAAAGATTTTGGGTCTGTTTCATGCAATTGGTGAACCTCGTCTGACCAAAAGTTAGTTTGCTTCACTAAATCTACCTCCCAACTTCCAATTTTGGCCAAACTTCTGGCCTCACGATTCAATTCCCTCAATTTCTTTTCTTCTGTAATGTTCTTGGCGGTGGCATAGATTAACCCCTCTTCAAATGCGGAACTGCAATACCAGCTTAGCCAGATAATATCACCTCCTTTGCTGAGGTAGCGGTTCTCAAATTTGAAGATGTTTTCTCCATGCCCCAGGCGCAGCAACTCATTGGTAAAAATATCCTTATCCTCTGGATGTACAAATTCGTGAAAGGTATGGTACAGGATTTCTTCCTCGCTGTAGCCCAGCAACTCACAGCCAGCTTTATTTATCTTCAGGAACCTTCCCTTAAAATCAGCCAGGCAAAGGATATCCGGAATTGTATTGAACAAATGACTCAAGTCATTTTCCAGCTTTTTTCGGTTGAGTTCCGAACCGATAAATCCCTCAAGATTCTTAAATATTTGGGTATACTTTTTTAAATGGCTGGCATCCTGCTTTGTGCCAATCTTCAGTACACCTACCACTTCATCATTGAACATCAAAGGGATACCCAACACAGCTTTTAAACCTATTTTTTTTGCTGCATCTCTTCTTACAAAATCCGTTTGGTTTTCAATATCATTCCAGAGAAATTCCACCCCTTCAGACCATACCTTGCCCGCTAGGCCTTCAGCTATTTGAAGTGCATTAACATCAGAACCGTAGTCATAAAATTTTTCATCTTCAGGGGCTGCTACATAGTGGCTAAGCAATTGAATTTGGCTTTTTTCAAGGTTTAAAGTCCATAATTCAACCCAATCAAATTTTCCGGCTTTACTAATTGATTTACATAACTCTTTTGTTACACTTATATAATCGTTTTCTGCATTAAAATTTACACTGATTTGGGCTAATAATTCGTTTTCCAGTTCTTTGATCTTTTGCTCGGTAATATCTCTTGAAACAGAAATTATTTGCTGCACGGGTTCACCGGGTTTGCATACAGGCGATACCAATACATCCCACCATTTAAGTGTGCCTTTCGCAGTAGGGCATAACACTGTGAACCGTGCCGTTTCTCCTTTCAATGCTTTATGTGTTGATGCTTTTACCAATGCTTCGTTTTCACTGCCCCACAGAGTCCGCCAATTTTTGTTTTTAAAAGTTGAAAAATCATCTATCTCCATCTGGCAAAGCCCGTTTAAATTCATAAACTGAATTCGACCTTCTATGTCCAATATTTTTAAACAATCGGGGCTGCTTTCTAAAATGGTGCGGTTAAATAGTTCATTTTTTATGAGTTCCGCATTTTGTTGTTTTATTATTTTATCTTTTTCTTTATACTTTAAAAGAATATACCATACAACACAAATTCCTACAGTAACATAAAAACGAGAAATAATTGCAATGTTATTGGCTAATCCTGGAGGCGAAAGATAAAATCCTGCAAAGGTTAGAAGTATTGCCGTAATTGAAATGATGGTTGTGAAACGCTTCCCCGAAATGCCAATGGTAACTAAAATGGGAATCAGGTATAAAGTAGATTCATTTATTCCTTGAGGAGTTAATATATCTAATGAAAAAATAAGTAGTGTAACGATGCACACTAGAAAAATTTTTCTGTACTCTGTGTTCGTGTGGTAGGGTTCCATAAAGATTATTTATTAGAATATAATTTCATTTTTTTGTTGTTTATGATGGTTTGAAATTTTAAATGATCTATTATAACGCAGCACCCACATACACAAAATTGCCCTGTTCATTAATTGTACAAAAAATATCTAAAGAAGCATCCATCATTTGATTCGCCTCAGAACTTTGCTTTACTATTCGGGTAATATCTTTGGATTGGCAGACAACAGCAAAAATTTTGTTATTGTCTCCTCTTAAAGGCTCAAAAGTAGTTTGACCATATTGAATTTCATTTAATGCCGGATGAAAGAAGTGCTCTTCTATTTCAAAATACTCGCCTTTAAGTGCCCTGTTATAATAGGCTTTCCATTTTTCAATATAACACGTACCAAAGCCTTCTACAAATGCAGATTCGTAAAGTTTATGTTCCTTGCCCGTAAGCATTTTCACACTGCTTAAATAACTTTTGTTAGCATAAACCAATTGGAAGTCAAGGTTAATCATCCAAATAAGATCTTTGCTTTGATCCAGTAAGAGATGCGTTAGCTGAGTGTGATTCATGGCAGGAATTGATTTTGTGAGATAACGACCTTTTTTTATGACGGTTTGGGATTTTGGAGCTGCATCCCGTCCCCAGCACGCAAACGAAATTAATAAATATAAACTTTCAAATCACATATCCCTGTTTAGCAAGTAGTATAAGCCAATGAGTTAATTGAAGGCATGCATGCTTACCCTTATACAATTGGGTAAAGGTCATTCGAAGACAAAAAGCGTCAATTCATTCCACATAGGGCATAGTATCCGCGAAGAAAATTGTGGAATGATTATAAAATTGTTACCTTTTATACGCTAAAATGACCTTTCAAGCTGATATAAAATTAAAACGCAGCATATCGGCAAGTGTATTCGCCTTCTAAAAATCAAAAAATGACTCGCGGCAATGAAATAAAAATCCTGCTGGTTGAAGATAATCCCGGTGATGCTTTCCTGATAAAGGAAGCGCTAAAGGAAAGTATCTATCAACATTGTACCTTGATTGTAGTAGAATGCTTTGCTGACGCAAAAAAATTGTCTCAGGAAAATATTGTGCTGTTACTGCTTGATCTTGGCTTGCCCGATAGCAATGGGTTGGAGACCGCCACACAGATGCGCACCTATTTTCCGGATAGTGCCTTTATAATTTTAACAGGATTGGCCGATGACGAAGTAGCGTTAGAAGCTTTGCGGCAAGGCGCTCAGAATTATCTCATTAAGGATGAAATCAATAGTAAGATTTTGAGTCGCGCCATTCGCCACTCATTAGAGCGCCATGAAATTATTCTACAACTGAAAGCAACGGATAGACGTTTAGTGGAGGCACAAGCGGTTGCAAAATTAGGCAGTTGGGAAACTGATTTGTCAACGTTAAAAGTAATTTGCTCGTTGGAAACGTATCGGATTTTTGAACTTGAACCATTTCAAGATCAAGTAACGCAGACCTTATTTCTAGAGTATGTTCATCCCGATGACAGATTGGAAGTAGATGCAGTTTTTAAATCCTCCCCCAACAACACAGACTATCATTCAATTGAGCATCGGGTGGTTACAGGCAAGGGAAACCAAAAATGGGTAGAAGAGAAATGGAAGATTTTTCATGACGAGACAGGTAAACCAATCAAAGTCTTTGGTACCTGTCAGGATATTACCGCGCGCAAAGTAGCGGAAATTGAAAAGGCTCTTTTGATAAACAATACCGAAGAATCATTTATCCTCCTGGATAACAATCTTACTATCGTTTCCTTCAACAATCAATTTTATAACTTATATAAGTTATACTTAGATCAGATTATCAAAAAAGGTAAATCTATTTTGGAGTATGTACAGCCAGAGCGAAGAGAAATTGTTAAGAATATTTATAGAAATGTATTGGCCGGAAAAACCGAAGTGTCAGAGCTTAATTTTCCTCTACCAGACGGTTCAAGTAAAATATTTTCAATAAAATTCAAACCAGCAAAAAACGACACCAATGAAATAATTGGGGTTTTTGTAACGGGCACCGATATTACCGAACGAAAACAAGCTGAACAACAAATCCAGTCCGAAAAATTTCTATCAGATGCCATAATCAACAGTCTGCCGGGTATCTTTTATATGTCTGACCGTGATGGAAGATTACTGCGGTGGAATCATAATCTTGAATTTATTTCCGAATACAGTGCGAATGAAATAAAGAAGATGAATCCCCTCGATTTTGTTGACGAAGAAGAAAGGAAATTGATGCGTTCAGCGATTAACAGTGTTTTCTTGCTAGATTCAGCAGACGCGACCTGCAATCTATACACTAAAAGCAAGAAGAAAATACCATATTATTTTAACGGGCATAAAATAGAAATTCATGGAAGCAGCTACCTAATTGGTATGGGAATCGATATTACCGAGCGTGTCAAAGCAGAGAAAGAATTAGTGTCGTATACGGAAGAAATTAAAAGACTTACGGCCTATTTAGATCGGGTGCGAGAAGAAGAAAGATCTCGAATTGCCAGGGAGATTCATGATGAACTGGGGCAGCAACTTACAGGATTAAAAATGGATGCATCATGGATCGCCAAATCGATCAACAAAGAAGATACGAACCTTCACACCAAGCTGATCAATATGATTGGGCTTATAGACGAAACCGTAAAATCGGTTAGAAGAATTTCAGCAGACCTTAGGCCCGGCATTTTAGACGACCTCGGATTGATCCCTGCTTTGGAATGGCAGAGCAGTGAGTTCGAAAAACGGTCAAAGATAAAATGTGTATTTCATTCGGATATAGATGATTTGAATATCGAGCGAAATATGGCGACTGGCATTTTTAGAATTTATCAAGAGGCGTTTACCAATGTACTACGCCATACAGAGGCAACCCGGATTGAATCATGTGTGAAGCAATCTGAAACGGGGATCACGTTGATCGTAAAGGACAACGGACAAGGATTTGATCAAACGGAAATAAAGAAAAAAGGAACGTTAGGTTTAATTGGAATGCGCGAGCGTGCATCAATCCTGAATGGTAAATTGCACATAGAAAGCGAATCAGGTAAAGGCACTAGTGTGATGTTGAGCATTGCATGGGACAAGATTATCGAAAAAAAATAAAATGAAAATCCTAGTAGCTGATGATCATGGTATTGTTCGCAAAGGGCTAGCGCAATTGCTTTTGGAAAGCTATCCCTCATCAAAAATAACGGTAATGTACTGATAAATAGTTGGTGACTTTGTTGGAGTAAATGGTTAAACTTGGTCATCATCCTGAAGAGTAAGCAAGCTCTGCTGGAGAGCAACTTGTCAGCAATAAGGTTGATGCTTGTACGAA
>Ga0163152_10004061_pt1 | contig 18493 bp, 10 predicted proteins | sample OliLakLV19MP8IB2_FD_148635 | JGI IMG/M metagenome (GOLD analysis project Ga0163152, IMG submission 148635) | Freshwater microbial mat bacterial communities from Lake Vanda, McMurdo Dry Valleys, Antarctica - Oligotrophic Lake LV.19.MP8.IB-2 | ecosystem: Environmental > Aquatic > Freshwater >...
CCGGGGCATCGAGGTCAATCGCGAGATCCTCAAGCGCTACAAGGTCGCCTGAGCGGAGGGCGGGCGAAAGCCCGGTGATTTACCAAATCCAGCAACAAGTCCGGTGGGAAAGTTTCTCCAACCGGTCGCGCGGCAACAACGGCAAACCAGTAAGTGGACTTACGCGAGCAGGAAGACGCGCTGCGCGAGGGCGGGATCAGCGGCCGCGGCCGGAGCTGCGCTCGAACTTGACGCCGTTCTTTTCGGCCATGGAGTAGTACTTCAGCGACTCGCCATAATCCTTGGGTACATCCCCTTTGCCATCGGCAAAAATGTCCCCGAGTTCTTTCGCGGCTTGGTACTGGCCCGCCCGAACTGCACGTACATAGAATCTTACGGCCCCTTTTATGTTTCCCGCCGCCTCTGCGGCCTTGCCTTGCTCGAGTAGCGAGAGTTTGGATTCAGCCGGAGTCGTCGGCGCGGACGTCGCTCCTGGAGTCTGAGCCGCAGGGTCCGTCAATGTCGGGGAAACGCTCGCGACTTGCTCCCCAGCACCCGGCCTTCCCGTAGACTCGACGGGAGGAGGCACGCCACGGGCTTCGGCTGCTTTTCGAGCCGCTTCTTCCTCGCGAATTGCCAGGCGCTCGGCTGCACCCATGCTCGCCGTGATCTTGGTCCTAGGCGCCTCTGGCGCCTTTGGAGGAGGAGCCACTGGGGCCGTCGCCTTGGCTAAGGCCGCCTTCTCTGCTCCAGCCTTGTCGGCTGCCGCTTTCTCTGCAGCTGCAACTTTATCGGCCTCCGCCTTGTCAGCCGCGGCCTTGTCGGCGCGCGCCTTCTCGGCTGCGGCGCGCTGCTGATCCGCGGCGGCTTTCTCGGCCGCGACCCTGTCAGAAGCGACTTTGTCGACAGCGGCTTTGTCGGCGGCGGCCTTGTCCTTCAGCTTCTGCTGCGCGTCGGCCTTTTCCTTGTCCTTGGATTTCTGCGCGGCTTCCTCGGCTTTCGCCACCGCAGCCTTGGCCTCGGCCTCGCGCTGCTTCACGAGATCGGCTTGCTTGGTCAGTTCCGCTTCGCGGCGCTTCGTCTCTTCGGCCAGCTGCTGCATCTTGACCACGTCACCCGAGGCTTTCGCTTCCGCCTCGCGCTGGCGGGCGAGCTCGAGTTCCTTGGCGGCACTTTGCTCGGCCTGCCGCGCCGAAATCAGTTGTTCGTTCGATTTCTTTGCGACCTCGAGCGCGGCCATCAGTGCCTGGGTGTCCGGGGAGCGCGTGAAATAATAGACCGAGCCGCCGCCGATAGCCGCTACCAACAGGCCAATGGCGACCGGCACAAGGGGCGACCCCTTCTTCTTGCGGATTTCCTTCGTGAGGTGCGCGGTCTCGGCTTCTTTCTTCTTCAGTTCTTCCTGGATGCGCGCCTGCTCTTCTTCCTGCTTCTTCAACTGCACCTGGAGGTCGGCTTCGCGCTTGGCGAGCCGCGCCTCGAACTCGGCCTTCTCGGCGATTTCCTTCGCGGCCCGGGCCTTGGCTTCCTCGGCCTGGCGCGCCTCGACCTCGGCTGAACGCTTCTGGTACTCGGCTTCGCGCTTGAGGAGCTCGGCCTCGAGCTTGGCCTTGTCCTCGGCGAGCTTGGCCTTGACCTCGGTCTCTCTGCGGGCGGCTTCTTCGAGCTCCCGCTTCTCCGCCTCGGCGGCCGCGAGGCCCTTGGTGGCCGTATCGTCGGCGACACCGCGAATCTTGGCGCTCTTGCGCTTGGCAAGAGAGGTGTAGATGCCCTCGGGGAACTGCTTGACGTACAGGTCGAAGTCGTCGGCGTCGTTGCCGTCCTTGATCGAGCGCCAGAATTCGAGCTCGACTTCCTGGGTGCTGGTCTGGCCGGTGCTTGTGGATGTACCGGCACCCGCGCTGGCGATCGCAGCCGGAGGCAGCAAGGCGTCGAAGGCCAGCGAACCGACGATGGTCTTGTCGCTTTCGTCGGTTGCGGCTTTGCCTTCGAGGGCGTTCTTCAGGTCCGAGCCAAGATCGCGCGCGTTCTGGTAGCGCGAGTTCATGTTCTTGGCGAGCGCCTTGGCGATGATCGCGTCGAACAGGGGCGAGATATTGGTGTTCAGCCGCGAGGGCATCACCGGCTCGTCCTGCAGGATCTTCTTGGCGATCGTCCAGGTGCTCGTGCCGGTAAACGGCTTTTCGCCCGTCAGGAACTGGTAGAGGATGATGCCGGCCGAGAAAATGTCCGTGCGGCGATCGATGTCGCCGCCTTCGATCTGCTCCGGCGACATGTACGCCGGCGTACCGACGATCGCGCCGGCTTGTGTTTTCTCGGACGCGGAGCGGTCTGCATCGGTGATCCGCGCGACGCCGAAGTCCGCGAGCTTCACGCGGCCCTTGTTGTCGATCATCACGTTCGCGGGCTTGATGTCGCGGTGGATGATGCCGGCCTCGTGCGCGAAGTGCAGCGCCTCGCAGAGTTCGCCCATGATGTGGACGGCTTCCTTGATGTCGAAGCGCTCGTTCGCGTCGAAGAAGTCCTTGAGCTCCTTGCCCTGAATGAACTCCATCACAATGTACGCGACCTCGCCCTCGGCGCCGAAGTCGTACACCTGCACGATGTTGGGGTGGTTCAGTCGCGCGACCGCCTGGGCCTCGCGGTCGAAACGCATCGTGTATTCACGCGCCGTGTCTTCGTCGAGCGCGCTCTTGAGAATGGTCTTGATTGCAACCTTGCGATGCAATCGCGGATCCATGCCCGCATAGACGACTCCCATCGCACCCTTGCCCAGAACGGCCTGGATGTCGTAGCGACCTAGGGTCTTTATGTCAGCGGGGGGTGTAGCCATTTGTGGTTTTCCTGGGGCCTCGTGTGGCCAAGGCAGGTACGCAAAACATTATGCCTTGAGCACGAAAAAAAAGCGCGATGCCCGGCGCCTCCACTTCGAACCGCGATGATTCTCCACTTTAGCGGATTTCGCCACTCCCGAAAAGGATGCCTGCCGCGTGATTTGACAATGGATAACACCGTCTTCAGCCCGGCGCGGCGCGCTTGGCCGCCTCGCGCGCGTCGATCGCCGCCCGGGGCTCGAGCAGCAGCCGGGCACGAGCCACGACCAGCACGTCGATCACATCCGGCCATCCAGCGCAAAAGACGCCCGCCCGGCCGCCTCGGCTGGGACATTTTCCTCAGTTACCCGCCGCGCGTAGTCCATTGCGGCTGTGTCCGGGGTGGAATGGCATCGGCCCGCCCGAGTTGGCGGCAAAGATCATCTGCCTTAGGCATCGGCAGGGTTAACTCCTCGGGCACCATTACATTCTCCAATGGAAGTCCTCGCCGCCGATGCTGCCAGTACAGTTTTCCATATCCGGCAACCATACTCGCTCAGACGCCGCTCTGGCATTGGCTATTCAAACATAAATGTTCAACAATCATAGGGTGCCGGGCGCTGCGCGGGGCGTGCGTCCGCGCTGCAGGTACCAGATGAACGCCACCAACAGGAGCGCCGGCAGGAAGACCCAGTGCGGTGAAGGCCGCGCAGGATTAATCACGCGAACTTCCACGATCCGGAAGCCTTGCTCCACACCGAGCTTCTTCGCGCGGCTGCCGAACTTGACGCTCGCCACCTCGAGGTCATCGCCAAGCGCCGCCAAGGTCACGCCGCCTGCCCGCAGGCGCTCGCGGCCGTTGGCGCCCTCGCCCAAGGGCAGAGCGACGGTCTTGCGGATGGCCTTGCCCTCGATCGACTCGCCCGCGATCGCCACCGCGAGCCACTCATCCGTGCGCAGCCCCTCCGCGACTTTGTAGATCTCTTTCGTCGGCACGGAAAGATACTTCGCGTGAAACTGGTCGATCACCCAGTCCGGGCGGAAAAACAGGAACGTGGCTGCCAGCAGCAACCCAATCTCGAGCCATGTGCAGCGCGCGCGGAACCAGCCCATGGTCGCCGCAGCGAAAAGCAGCGAAGCTACGATTGCGCTCAGTGCCACGAGGACGATCTCCCACCAGGACCCGACGCCGATCAGCAGGATCTGCGGGTTGAAGATAAACACGAAGGGCAGGATCGCCGTGCGAAAGCTGTACCAGGTAGCCTGCAGGCCGGTCGCGTTCGGGTCGGCGCCTGAGATCGCCGCAGCCGCATAGGAAGCCAGGCCCACCGGCGGGGTCACGTCGGCCATGATGCCGAAATAAAACACGAACAAATGAACGGCAATAAGCGGGATCACCAGGTCGCTGCGCGCGCCAAGCTCAACGATGACCGGCGCCATCAGGGTTGCGACAAGGATGTAGTTCGCGGTCGTGGGTACGCCGGCACCGATGAGGAGGCAGATGATCGCGGTGAGCACGAGCATGACCAGCACGTTGCCCGCCGAGATCTGCTCTACGAAGTCGGTCATCATGAGCCCCATGCCGGTCAGCGTGATCACACCCACGATGAGCCCGGCGCTCGCGCAGGCGACACCGATGCCGATCATGCTCCGCGCGCCAAGCACGAGGCCCTTCCAGAGGTCTTCGAAGCCTTTTCGCAAGCCGGCCGCAACCAGGCCGGTACGGCGGCAGAGCGCAAGCCCGGCCGGCTGCACGACCACCAGCACGATCGCGGTGGCCGTGGCCCAGAAAGCCGAGGTCCCCGGCGACAACTCCTCCACCATCAGGCACCAGAGCAGCACGATGATCGGGATGAAGAAGTGCAGCCCGGCCCGCACGGTCGGCCAGGGCTCCGGCAGGTGGAGCACGGGAGCTAGCGGATCGTCCTGCGGCACATCCGGATACCTTGCCGAGTACCAGAGCAGGCCAACATAGGTGACAAGCGTGAGGCCGGCGAGCGCCCAAGCGGCCTGCTCTCCGAAGAGCCACCGGATGAAGGTGATGCCGTAGTAGGTGATGGCGCAGGCTGCGAGCGTGCCGCTGATTCCGAGGGCCCAGCCCATCGCGCGTTGCGTGAATGTGCGTACGTAACCCCGCGGAATGACCTTGAGGTCGTACTTGAGCGCTTCCAGGTGCACCATGTAGAAGAGCGCGATATACGAAATGATCGCCGGCAACGCGGCGTGCTTGCAGATCTCCGGATAGGGTATGCCGACGTACTCCACCATGAGGAAGGCTGCCGCACCCATCACCGGCGGCATGAGTTGGCCGTTGATCGAGGAGGCGGCCTCGATCGCACCCGCCTTGACCCCCGAGTAGCCGGTTCGCTTCATCAGAGGAATGGTGAAGATCCCTCCGGACACGACGTTTGACACCGACGACCCCGAGACCACCCCGTTCAGCGCGGAAGAGACGACGGCCACCTTGGCTGGCCCGCCGCGCAGGTGCCCGAGCAGCGCGATGGAAACCTGCATCATGTAGTTGCCGGCGCCCGCGATGTCCAGCAGCGTGCCGAACAGCACGAACAGGAAGATGAACTGCACCGACACGCCGAGCGCCACGCCATACACGCCCTCGGTGGTCAGCCACATGTGCGACACGAACCGCTGCACGGTCGCGCCCTTGTGCTCGATCACCTCGGGCATCAACGGGCCGGCGAAGATATAGATGAGGAAGAGGCCCGTGGTGACGAGCATGCCCATGCCCATCGCGCGGCGCGTGGCCTCGAGCATGATGCCGATCCCGATGAGGCCGACGGTCATGTCCATGGTCGTGGGCTTGCCCGGCCGGGTCGCGAGCTCGTTGTAGTACAGGTACAGATAGGCGGCGCAGAACGCGCCGACGACGGCGAGGACCCAGTCGGTCAGTGGGACGACCTTGCGCGACGAGGACTTGAACGCCGGGAAGGCCGCGAAGGCGAGAAACACCGCGAACGCGAGGTGCACCGCACGTGCCTCGGTGTCATTGAAGATCCCGGCGCCGACCACGAAAGGAAGCGGCGATGCATACCAGATCTGGAATAGAGACCAGGCAGCCGCGACCAGGGCGAGGAAGACACCGACCGAGCCCACCGGCTCGCGGCCGCCGAGATCGGCCTCCTTGACCAGGTGCTCCAGGTCACCGGCCACGGGCCGGACTTGCTCGCTCATTGGAAGCCCTCGCCAAACAAAAAGGGCGGAACTTTCATTCCGCCCCCGTCATCGGCCTTGCTGTCCGGCTTACTTCAGCCAGCCCTTTTCCTTGTAGTACCGCACTGCGCCCTCGTGCAGCGGCGCGGACAGCCCATCCTTGATCATGCTCTGCGGCGACAGGATCGCCAGCGCCGGATGGAGTTTCTTGAACTCGTCGAAGTTGTCGAATACGCCTTTGACCACCGCGTACACCGTGTCGGCCGGCACCTTGCTCGAGGACACCATGGTCGCGAGCACACCGTAGGTTTTCGTGTCGGCCGTGTTGCCCGGGTACAGCCCGCCGGGGATCGTGGCGTAGGCGTAGTACGGCTTTTCCTTCACGAGCTTGTCGATCGCGGGACCCGTCAGCGACACCAGCTTCGCGCCGCAGGAGGTCGTCGGGTCCTGGATATTGGCCGAAGGGTGTCCCACCCCATAGAAGAATCCGTCGATCTTGCCGTCGCACAGCGCCGCGCCGTGCTCGTCGGCCTTGAGCTCGGAGGCAAGCGAGAAATCGCCAAGCTTCCAGCCCATCGACGCGAGCATTTCCTCCATCGACGCGCGGGTGCCCGAGCCCGGGTTGCCGACGTTGAACTTCTTGCCCTTGAAATCGGCGAAGCTCTTGATGTTGGCTTCCTTGCGCGCCAGTACCGTGAACGGCTCCGGGTGGAGCGAGAACACCGCGCGCAGGTCGCCGTGCGCGCCGTCCTTGAACTGCGTGAGCCCCTTGACCGCGTTGTACTGGACATCCGACTGGGTCGCGCCGAGGTCGAGCTCGCCCGCCTTGATGGTGTTGACGTTGAACACCGAGCCGCCGGTCGATTCCACCGAGCAGCGAATGTTGTGCACCTTGCGGTCCTTGTTCACCAAGCGGCAGATCGCGCCGCCGGCCGCGTAGTAGACCCCGGTCACCCCGCCGGTGCCGATCGTTACGTACTTTTGCTGCGCATGAACGGCCGGCGCTGCGAATGCAATGCCTGCCGCGGCAAGGACCGCCGCGGAAATAGTGGCTCTTTTCATGGAGGACTCCCCTGAGGATCGAGCGGGAAGCTTATCGAAGCGTGTCCTAGGCGGCAAGCGCGGCCTGCGCGCCCAAGGTGACGGCGAGGGCCTGCGAAAACTTCTCCACCAACTCGTCGAGCTGCTTCTCCTCGACGATGAAGGGCGGCGCGAACAGCACGTGGTCGCCCTGGATGCCGTCGAGCGTCCCGCCCATCGGGTAGCACATCAGGCCCGCGTCGAGGGCGGCCTTCTTCAGGCGTGCGTTGACCTTGCGCGCCGGGTCGAACGGCCGCTTGGTCGCACGATCCTCGACCAGCTCGATCGCCTGGAAGAGGCCGCGTCCACGGATCTCGCCGACCTGCGGGTGGTTGCCAAAAGCCGCGCGCAGCTTCTTCTCGAGCAATTCGCCCATCGGCTTCACACGCGCCAGAAGCCCATCCTCGTGAAGGCGCTTTTGCACGGCGAGCGCGCCCGCGCAGGCCGCCGCATGTCCCAGATAGGTGTGCCCGTGCTGGAAGAATCCGCTGCCGCCGATGATCGCGTCATACACCTTGCGCGAAGCGAGCACCGCGCCGATCGGCTGATAGCCTGCACCCAGCCCCTTGGCGATGCAGACGAGATCCGGCACCACGCCTTCGGCCTCGAAAGTGAAGAGGGAACCGCACCGCCCCATGCCGCACATGACTTCGTCGAGGATCAGGAGCACGCCATACTTGTCGCAGACTTCGCGTATCCGCTTGAAGTAACCCGCCACCGGCGTGACCGCGCCGAGCGTCGCGCCGACGACCGTTTCGGCGACGAACGCGATGACCTTGTCGCCACCCAGCCGCAGGATCTCGGTTTCGAGTTCCGCCGCGAGTCGCCCGCCGTAGGCCTCATCCGTCTCCGCAGCTTGCTTGCCCCGGTAGGCAAAGCAGGGCGAGACATGCGCGACATCGATGAGCAGCGGCTCGAACTGCTTGCGGCGCCATGCATTGCCACCCACGGCCAAAGCACCGAGCGTGTTCCCGTGATAGCTGCCGCGACGCGCGATGATGTGCTTGCGCTGCGGTTCGCCTTTCTCCACGAAATACTGGCGCGCAAGCTTGAGAGAGGCCTCCACGGCCTCGGACCCGCCGGATACGAAATACACCCGGTCGAAAGCCTTGGGCGAGCGCCGGATGAGTTCGTCGGCCAGCGCTTCCATCGGTTCGTTGGTGAAGAACGACGTGTGGGCGAACGGCAGGCGGTCGAGCTGCGCCTTGATCGCTTCGACCACGTCGCGGTCCGTGTGCCCAAGACAGGAGACCGCCGCACCGCCGGAGGCGTCCAGGTACCGCTTGCCGTCGCGGTCCAGGAGGTAGGCGCCGTCGCCGCGCACGGCGACGGGATACTCGTTTTTCGGGTTGCGATGAAAGACGTGGCTCATCCCCTCCCCTCCGCAGTGTCAGGCCGCGAGCTTCTCGTGCAGCAGGGTGCGGCGGGTTTCGAGTTCGCTGGGCAAGTGGCTGCCGAGTTTGCCGAGGAGTTCGTCGTGCGAATGCAGTTCCTCGGCCCAGGCGTCGTGCTCCACCTCGCTCAGCTCGGCGTACTGGGCCGGCGTGAATTTCTCCAGCCCTTTCCAGGAAATGTCTTCATAACGCGGCATGATGCCCAGCGGGGACGGGCTGCCTTTGGCAGTACCCTCACAACGCTCGACGATCCATTGCAGTACGCGCATGTTCTCGCCGAACCCCGGCCAGATGAATTTCCCGCCGGCATCGCGGCGGAACCAGTTCACTCGGAAGATCTTCGGCGGTTTGGCCACGGCCTTGCCGACCTTGAGCCAATGCGCGAAGTAGTCGCCGATGTTGTAGCCGCAGAAAGCCAGCATGGCCATCGGATCTCTGCGCACGACGCCGACCTTGCCGGTGATCGCCGCAGTGGTCTCCGAACCCAGCGTGGCCGCCATGTAGACCCCGTCTTCCCAGCTCGGGGCTTCTACCACCAGGGGCACGGTAGAGGATCTGCGCCCGCCAAACAGGAATGCCGAGATCGGCACGCCTGCGGGGTCTTCCCACCTCTCGTCCATGGACGGGCATTGGGACGCCGGCACCGTGAATCTCGCGTTGGCGTGCGCAGCCAGCCGGCCGCTCGAAGGCGTCCACTCGTTTGCCTGCCAGTCGATGAGCTTCGGTGGCGGCGTCTCGGTCATACCCTCCCACCAGATGTCACCCTCCGGCGTCAGGGCCACGTTGGTGAAGATGACGTTGGCGCGCAGGGTCTTCATTGCGTTCGGGTTGGTCGCTTCCGACGTTCCAGGCGCTACCCCGAAAAAGCCGTACTCGGGGTTGATCGCGTAGAAGCGGCCGTCCTTGCCCGGCTTGATCCAGGCGATGTCCTCGCCGACTGTGGTGATCTTCCAGCCGGCGTGGCTCTTGGGCGGGATCAGCATGGCGAAGTTGGTCTTCCCGCAGGCGGAAGGGAATGCCGCGGACACGTAATGCTTTTCGCCCTTCGGCGATTCGACGCCGAGGATGAGCATGTGCTCGGCCAGCCAGCCTTCGTCGTGGGCCATGATCGACGCAATCCGCAGCGCAAGGCATTTCTTGCCGAGCAGTGCATTGCCGCCATACCCGGAGCCGAAGGACCAGATCTCGCGCGTCTCGGGGAAATGTACGATCCATTTCTCTTTATCGTTGCAGGGCCAGGCGACGTCCTTCCCGTCTGCGACCAGCGGCGCTCCGACCGAATGCACGCAAGGCACGAAGGTTCCGTCTTCGCCGAGGTGGTCGATCACGGCGCGGCCCATGCGGGTCATCATGCGCATGTTGACGACCACGTACGCCGAGTCCGAGATCTCGACGCCGACCTGTGCGATATGCGAGCCGATCGGCCCCATCGAGAACGGCACGACGTACATGGTGCGGCCGCGCATGCAGCCGTCGAACAGCCGGTCGAGCGTGCCGCGCATTTCTGCCGGGTCGACCCAGTTGTTGGTCGGACCGGCGTCATCCTTTCTTGCGCTGCAGATGAAAGTGCGGTCTTCCATCCGGGCAACGTCGGTCGGATGGGAGCGCGCGAGGTAGCTTTTGGGGCGCAGTTTCTCGTTGAGCCTCAGAAAGGTTCCCGAATCCACAAGCTCGCCGCAAAGGCGCTCGTTTTCCTCGTCCGAACCGTCGCACCACACCACGCGCTCGGGCTTGGTGAGCTGCTCTACATGTGCGACCCACTCGCGCAGCCGTCGGTGACGCACGTAGGCGGGTGCATTGGAAAGGTCGGTGCCGGGCTGATCCATCAAGAGCGCTCCAAATGAAAACGGCCCTGGGCTGGCCGGGCCGGTCAATTTACTAGAATCGAATGCGCTGAATTGTAGCAGTGGGGCCCCGGCTCAGGGTCCGTCGATGGGCTGCAGGAAGCACGCGGAGTGCCGCGCAGCAAATCGCGCGTGCCCGGGCAAGCCGTTGTATCTCTACGCCTTTCGGTATCTTCCCGCGATAGCGCGCGCGACCCGGAAGAGCGTGCCAGTGCCGGTGACGAGCACGATCACCCTCGTGACATGGGCGGCTGTAACCAGGGGCACGCCAAGCTGGAGCACTTTCGCGGTGATGCACATTTCGGCGATCCCGCCTGGCGCCGTTGCAAGCACCACGCTGGGCACCGGCAAGCCATAGGCCCACGCGAGCGAAATGCCGAGCACCGCCGCCAGGCCGATCGCCAGGAGGATGCTCGCAAGCGTCGCGGCCACGAAGCGCGGCACCCGGTCGAGGAAGCTGCGTTCGAACCGTCCGCCGAGCGCGCAACCGATCAGCAACTGGCCGATGTTGGAGACGACCGGGGGCATCGCGGAAAAGTTCACTTCGCACACCGTCAGCGCGATCACGCTGAAGAGCGCCCCGAGCATGAAGGCGTTGGGTGCGCGCACTAGCGCAAGCACGCCGGCCCCGGCGGTTGCGATCATCAGGAGCAAGGCCAACTGGCCCCAGTCGAGCGTCGAGGTCGCAGGCACGTACACGTCCGCGCCGTGGACACCCGAATAGGTCAGCACAAAAGGCACAACGATGACGACGGCCAGGATGCGCATGGACTGGGCGATGGCCACCCGGTCGACGCGCGCGCCGAACTTTTCGGCGAGGACCGCCATCTCCGCCGCGCCGCCCGGGACGCTCGCGAAGAAAGCGGTCGTGGGATCGGTGTCGGTCACCCTGGTGAGGAACCATGCGCTGGCACAGGCGATGAGGATCGCAAGCAATGCTGCGAGCAGCAGCAGGTGCCAGTAGGAGATGACTTGCTGCGCGACCACCGGGGTGAAATACAGACCAAGCGCCGTGCCGATGATCACCTGGCCCGTGGGGCGGGCTCCCCATGGCGCACGCAGGCGCGCCCCGCTAAGGTTGAGCACGGCCATGGCGACCAGCGGGCCGATCATCCACGGCAAAGGCGTCTTTAGCCAGTCGAAGAGCGCACCGGTGCTCACGCAGAGCGCGACGCTCAACAACGGGTTCAGCAGCGTATCGCGCGCGGCTTTCACTTGCCGATGCAAAATCTCGAAAAAATCTCCCCGAGCAGGTCGTCGGCGCTGAATTCGCCCGTGATCCCGCCAAGCGCGCGTTGCGCGAGCCGCAGTTCCTCGGCGAAGAATTCCCATTGGTCCTGCTGTGCGGCGGCGGCTGACAACCGCTCACTCGCCTCGGCCAACGCGCGCAGGTGCCGTTCGCGGGCGACGAACAGCGATTCGCCTGACCGGTCCCATCCGGCCGCTTCGAGGAGTGCGGAGCGCAGCGATTCCATGCCCGCCCCGGTTTTTGCGGAGATCAGCACCTCGGGCGGGTCAGCGCTGCGCACACCCCGAGCCAAGCCGGTGAGGTCGATCTTGTTCCAGACGTGGATCCTCTTGGCCTCGTGCGGGATGCGAGCACGAATGGCTTCGTCTTCGGGTGTAAATCCTCTCGTTGCGTCAACCATCAGCAACACCACGTCGGCGCGGCCCAGCTCGCGCCAGGTCCGCTCGATGCCCAGGCGTTCGACCTCATCGGACGAAGCGCGCAATCCCGCAGTATCCACCAGGTTTAGCGGAACCCCTTCGATCGAAATCGTTTCGCGAACAGTATCGCGCGTGGTGCCCGGGATCGCAGTCACGATGGCTCGCTCGTCTCCGGCGAGGGCGTTCAGCAGGCTGGACTTGCCCACATTCGGCCGGCCAGCGAGCACTACGTTGATCCCGGAACGCAACAGGCTGCCCTGGCGGCTGCTCTTGTGCACCCGTTCGAGGGCTTGCCGGATCGCTGCAAGCCGCTTCGCAACCTCTTCGCGATGAAGTGCGTCGACCTCCTCTTCCGGGAAATCCAGCATCGCTTCGGTCAGCGCCCGCAGCTCGGTGAGCTTTTCCGCCAGCGACTGGATGGCGTTGGAAAACTCCCCGGTCAGGGAGCGCAGCGCGGCGCGAGCTGCTTGAGCGGTAGCCGCTTCGATGAGGTCGGCGACGGCCTCGGCCTGAGCGAGGTCGAGTTTCCCGTTGAGGAAAGCGCGGCGCGTGAACTCGCCCGGCTCGGCGAGGCGGGCGCCTGCATCGATGCAGGCCGCGAGCACCGCGCCAAGCGCGGCGGGACTGCCATGCCCCTGCAGCTCCAGCACCTCTTCCCCGGTGTAGGACCCTGGCGCCGTAAAGTGAATCGCAAGGCCTTCTTCGACCTGCATCCCTCGCGCGTCGCGCATAGCCACCAGCGTGGCTTGGCGGGGAGGGAGCGCCCTGCCGGTCAGCGCGCGGGCAATGGCGGGGACGTTAGGCCCGGAAACCCGTACTACCCCGATGCCACCGCGTCCGGTCGGCGTGGCAATCGCTGCAATCGTGTCGCGGGCCGGGTCAGCGCTTTCCATGGGCAGGTTTGCCGCGCTCGAACATGCGCTGGATCTGCCATTGCTGTGTTATCGAAAGGATGTTGTTGACCAGCCAGTAGAGCACCAGCCCGGCCGGAAAGAAGAAAAAGAAGATGCTGAACACGAAAGGCATGATCTGCATCACCTTCGCCTGCACCGGGTCCGGCGGCACCGGGTTCAGCTTGGTCTGGATGATCATGGTGACGGTCATCAGAATCGGCAGCACATAGTACGGATCGAGCGCAGACAGGTCCTGGATCCAGAGCATGAACGGCGCGTGACGCAGCTCGATGGCCGCGAGCAGCACCCAGTAGAGCGCAATGAACACCGGGATCTGCACGAGGATCGGGAAGCAACCGCCCAGCGGGTTGATCTTCTCGGTCTTGTACAGCTCCATCATCGCCTGGTTCTGGCGAGCCCGGTCGTTCGCGTACATCTCCCGGATCTTCGTCAGGCGCGGCGTGATGACCTTCATCTTCGCCATCGACTTGTAGCTCGCCGCCGAGAGGGGGAAGAAGACGATCTTGATCGTGACGGTGAGCAGGATGATCGCGACGCCCCAGTTGCCCGTCATGCTGTGAAACTTCTCGAGCAGCCAGAATAGCGGCCACGCGATGATCGTGAGCCAGCCGTAGTCGACGACGAGGTCGAAACCCGGCGCGACTTCCTTGAGCCGGTTCTGTTCCTGCGGCCCCGCATAGAGGGGTGCGACAACCTTCGCGGTGGCGCCCGGGGCGATCGAAGGCACTGGCAACACGACGCGTCCGCTATAAAGGCCGTCCGGCCGCTTCTCGATTACGTAGTCGCGCGACCCGGTCGCGGCCGGCACCCACGCGGCGACGAAGTAATGCTGGATGAAAGCGATCCATCCGTCTGTAGCCTGCTTGGCGTGATCGACCTTGCCCTTGTCGATGTCCGAGTACTGGACCTTCTCGAAATTCTTGACCGTCGTGTACTCGGCAAACCCATTGAAGCTCTGCGCACCGAAAGACTGCGCAAGGGAACTCCCTCCGGCGGGCTGCTTGCCGTCATGCGTGAGCTGGAAATAGGCATGCGGCGCGACCGGGCCGCCGCCGGCATTGCGCAACTCCAGAGCGACATCGACGATGTAGCTGTTGCGCTTGAACGTGTAGGCCTTCTCGACCGTGAGCCCGTCCTTGCCCTCGGCCACGAAGCGCACTTCGAGCGAGTTCTTGCCCTCGGCGAGCGACCGGTCCCCGGGGAGCGCGCGCCAGGCCGTGCGATGGTTCGGCCCGCCCTCGCCCGTCAGCCCGCTTTGCGCGTAGTACTGGTGCTCCGGCCCCAAGAGGACCAAGTTCTTCGTCTGGTCGTTCGTTTCCTTGTGTTTCAACAGTTCGAGTCGGACCAGGCTCGCGCCCAGCGTGTCGATGTCGGCCACCATCAAATCGGTGCGGACCTGAACGACTTCGCCCCTGGCCGTTGCCGCCGCGGGCACCGCCGTGGCCGCGGCGGGCGTTGGCGCGGCCGTCGTGGGCGTAGGGACGGCCCCGGCGGGCGTGGGAACCGCGCCCGGAATGGCTTTCACCTCGCCCGGTTGCACGCTGCCCGCTGTTACCAGAACGGGTTTCGGCCGTTGCTCTTTCTCCCATTCGGTCCACAGCAAGAGCAGCGAGAAACTGAAGACGAAGAACAGGATGAGGCGTTGGGTGTCCATGGATTTCAAGATTCGATCCTGCCGGGAACCGGGTCGTAGCCGCCGGCATGCCACGGATTGCAGCAGCCCATCCGGCGCGCAGCCAGCAGCGAGCCCCGCAGTGCACCGTGGCACCGGATTGCTTCATCGGCGTATTCGGAACAGCTGGGGAAGAAACGGCAGCGCGGCCCGAGCATCGGGCTGAGAAAATAGCGGTAGCCGCGGATCAGGGCGCGCAGGACTGTTTTCAAATGGGCGCTTTCACTTCACAAGTCTTTCAAGGCAAGAACGCAGCACGCCGACCGTCCCCGTGGAGGTTTTAAGGCCGTAAGGCGGGCGCACCAGCAGGTCGACCGGGCCCAACACGTCCTGGGTTTGCCGAAACGCCTCCCGGATGCATCGTTTGATGCGATTCCGATCGGTGGCAAGCGGGGCGTGCTTACGTGATATCAGGATGCCGAGCCTGGCCGGTCCGGCCGGACGTGATGCGAAAAAAAACGTGAATCCCTGCATGTTCCGGCGCTTGCCACCCCGCATCAGCGCTTCAAACTCCGCGCTTGTGCAAATGCGCTTGTCCCGGCCAAACCCTGCCATGCGCAATGCGCCGGCGCCGGGCACTCGTAACGACGGATTTAAAGGGTCAGACAGCCAAGCGCGCGCGGCCGCGCGCACGGCGGTTGTTGATAACGGCACGGCCACCGGGAGTACTCATCCGGGCACGGAAACCATGGGTGCGCGTACGGCGCGTTTTGGAGGGTTGATAAGTTCGCTTCATGACAGCCTCGGGCGCAAAAAGGCGCGTATTACACGCTGTAGCTAACCCCTTGTCAACTTTCCGGGATTTTTGGTAATGTCTCACTTTGAACAGTGAGTTATCCACAGATTGGCCACGCAGCAAAGGATCATCCCAACATGCCGCTACCAACACGGAGAACTAATCCGGGTTCATGTTCGTGGCGCAGTGCCGCAATGGGCACTACCTGCCGCCGGGAGCCTGGAGCCATCTGGTTTTGGATTTCAGGTCGGGCTATATACCTGCCCAACATGTGGCTACATTGAACTGTTTGATCTGGAAGTTGAAAGAACCGTCGATAATGAGTCGCCGCTTCCAAGGACTGTTGATTCACCTTCAAAATGAGCGTGTCCCAACATCCAACGGCCTTCCGCACGCCATCTGGACCTACTGACGGAGGCAATATGGAAGCACGCATTGCAAAAGTAGAGTCAGATGTTGGACACCTATTGCGGGACCTGACGGACATCAAGACTGATATTCGTGAAATTAAGGGTCACGCGAGAGACGATTTCAGAATCCTATTTGGCGCTCTTATTATTGTCGCCATTGGCTTGGCTGGTCTTCTTGCAAAAGGATTCAATTGGCTTTAGTTGTCTAGGCCAGCAATCTCTTCCAACGTCCAAACGTGGTCGCTGACTCCGGCCTCCATTGCCGGAGTAACCCGAAGTGTCTTGTGAACACGCCCGAAGTTGTAGTGCATGAAATGCAGGGCTACGGCGTGTTCGTGGTTCTCGACTTTTTTGCTGAATCCGTTGGTAAGGCGCGTGAACCGGCGCATTGACATACGCATTGTGAGGTTCTGGCGCTCGACATAGCTCGTCGATACGTCTTTCATCTCCGGATTACCGCAGACCGCCCCCTTGATCGTTCCGCAGCACTCTCCGGGCGAATAGCGCCCTTCCGCGCCGTTGGCTGAGTTGCCGTAGAGCTTCACCAGCATGGCGTAGTCAATGTCTTTGGCGAAGGCCGACTCCACCGCATTGATGTAGAGCTTATGGCCGTCAGTCGTAAGTTGTACGCGATTGGCAAGACGCGAGGCAAGATCCTTGGCGAAGAAATGCGCGTACTTGGAATCACGCTGGCCAACCATGTAAGAGGCAATCAACTTGGTGTCGGCGCAGATCGCTGTCCACGTCCACACGTCGCCAAAGCCGTAAACGCCCTTGAGTTCGCGGGGGACGTTCTTCTCTTTGGAGTAGCAGAACGACCAAATTTCATCGCACTGGATCTTCTTGCACGGCAGATTGCGGAGCGTCTTGTATTGGTAGTCCGAGCAGGCTTGGCCAACATCTACCAGCAACTTGGTAACCGTGTTGATGCTCACGTCGCACATGCGGGACGTGGACCGGAGAGAGTTGCCCTCAACAAGGCAGCTAAGGATTTTGGCGCGGTCTTCGAGGCTCAGGCGGTTCATTACTGGCTTCCTCAAGCATTTAGTTCAGTTAGTGTGCCTGAGTACTTATTGTGAGTCAACAGTTTTTTTGTTATTCTTTGACCTGATAAACAAAAATCCCGTCGGAGAGTTTATGCACGCCAAAGACATTATTGACCTGTTTGGAGGCCAAACCGCTCTGGCAACTATGGTTGGAAAGGGCCAAAGCACGGTTGGATACTGGGCGCGTACCGGTATCGTCCCTGCCCGTTGGCAGCCCAGGTTGCTGGAGCTAGCGCTGGAGAAAGGAATCTCGCTATCGCCAAATGACTTCATGGGGCCCCGGGCTCAGCCTTTAAGGGTCGAACCAGCCTTAATGCATGTCGATGACGCCCCGACGAGTACCGCCTTAGAGCCTATCCCGCAGTCCTCTCCATTTTTATTCTATGAGTCGGAAGACGGATCAATAAAAGTCCAAGTTTTATTGAATGAAGAAACAGTGTGGGCGACCCAGCGAGGCATGGCCGAGATATTCAATGTAGATGTTACGACAGTGAACCAGCATCTAAAAAACATCTATGAAACTGGTGAGTTGGAAGAAGAAGGAACCCTTGGGAAATTCCCAATAGTTCAAAAGGAAGGTGACAGAGTAGTTCGACGCGAGGCCGTTCAGTTTTATAGCTTAGATGTAATAATTTCAGTTGGTTATAGAGTCAGCTCATACCAAGCCACTCAATTTCGTAAGTGGGCGACTAAGGTATTGAAGAGCTACTTAATCAAAGGCTTTGTTTTAGACGACGACCGTTTAAAGCAAGGAAAACAATTATTCGGGAAAGACTATTTTGATGAACTCCTTGAAAAGATCAGGGAGATCCGGGCTTCAGAAAGGCGCTTCTATCAAAAGATCACCGACATTTATGCTCAATGCAGCGTTGATTACGACAGGCATTCACCAATCTCGCAGCAGTTTTACGCGCATGTCCAAGATAAGTTGCACTTCGCAATTCATAAAAAAACGTCTGCTGAATTGATAGAAACACGCGCCGACGCGTCCAAACCCCACATGGGCCTCACGTCTTGGAAAAACGAAAAAAAGGGAGGGAGGGTCGCCAAGACGGATGTAATCATCGGGAAAAATTACCTCAGTGACACGGAGCTGGAAGAACTGAATCGGCTTGCCTCAATGTTCTTGGACTTCGCAGAGAACATCGCCAGGAAGCAAAAATTGATGGCCATGCGGGACTGGACCGAAAAGCTTGACGATTTTCTAAGGTTTAACGGCTATGAGGTTCTCGCCGACTACGGCAGGGTTAGTCGCGTCTTAGCCGAACGACATGCAATTCAGGAGTACGAAAAGTTTAAGGTCGTACAGGACACCGACCACAAATCGGACTTCGATGAGGTTGTGGACTCGATCAAGTCCAGGCGGCAGCTACCGAAAACAATTGCAGCCAAAGCAGGCTAACTATCGCCTCCAGCGCTTGGCGGCGGCCTTTTTGGCGATGCTAGAGCGTTTTTTGGGGGTAAGAGCCTTGGCCCTAGCTGCGCCACCCTTGAGGCCCCCTGCGCGGCCTGCTAGCTGCTTTGGCGTCGGAACTGCTTCGGCAGACTCGCCCGTAGCCAACTCCAATATATTTTTGGCTAGCTGATTGGCGTCTCTAGGGCGTTTCGGGCGAATGGGCATGGCCCATTCTAGGGCTTGTGGAAAGTGCTGTTAAGGCCCTGAATATTCAAACTGAGACACTACCGGATTTTTGTGCCGAGCCTGTGGATAACTCGTCCCGGAAAGGGTAGAATCGGGGTCATTAAATACGGTCTTTTTCCGGTTGCTC
>Ga0163152_10004066_pt1 | contig 18479 bp, 14 predicted proteins | sample OliLakLV19MP8IB2_FD_148635 | JGI IMG/M metagenome (GOLD analysis project Ga0163152, IMG submission 148635) | Freshwater microbial mat bacterial communities from Lake Vanda, McMurdo Dry Valleys, Antarctica - Oligotrophic Lake LV.19.MP8.IB-2 | ecosystem: Environmental > Aquatic > Freshwater >...
GTCCTCGAGCTCTCCGAAGGCGTCTTCGAAGTGAAGGCGACGTCGGGCGACACGTTCCTCGGCGGCGAGGACTTCGACCAGCGGATCATCGAGCACCTCGCGATCGAGTTCAAAACCGAGACCTCGATCGACCTGAAGTCGGACCGCCTCGCGCTGCAGCGCCTCAAAGAGGCCGCCGAGCGCGCGAAACACGAGCTCTCGAGCTCTCTCGAGACCGAGGTGAACCTCCCGTTCATCACGGCCGACGAGTCCGGTCCGAAACACTTGAACGTGAAGCTGACGCGCTCGAAGCTCGAGGCGCTCGTCGGCGACCTGATCGACAAGCTCACGGGCCCGTGCCGCAACGCCCTCGACGGCGCCGGCCTCACCTCGAAAGAGATCGACGACGTCGTCCTCGTCGGCGGCATGACGCGCATGCCGAAGGTGAAGGAGAAGGCGAAGGAGATCTTCTCGAAGGAAGCCAACGATCGCGTGAACCCCGACGAAGTCGTCGCGGTCGGCGCGGCGATCCAGGGCGGCGTCTTGAAGGGCGAGGTGAAGGACGTCCTCCTCCTCGACATCACGCCGCTGTCGCTCGGCGTCGAGACGATGGGCGGCATCTTCACGAAGCTCATCGACAAGAACACGACGATCCCCGCGCGCAAGGGCCAGGTCTTTTCGACGGCCGTCGACAACCAGCCGATGGTTACCGTGCACGTCCTCCAGGGCGAGCGCGAGCTCGCCGCGGACAACGTCTCGCTCGGCAAGTTCGAGCTCGTCGGTATCCCGCCCGCGCCGCGCGGCGTGCCGCAGATCGAAGTCACCTTCGACATCGACGCGAACGGCATCGTCAGCGTTTCCGCGAAGGACCTCGGCACCGGAAAGCAGCAGTCCATCCGCATCACCGCGAACTCCGGTCTCTCGAAAGAGCAGATCGATCGCATGGTGAAGGAGGCGCAGGACTTCGCCGCGCAGGACAAACTCCGCAAGGAGCTCATCGAGGCGCGCAACGACCTCGAAGGCATCCTCTTCACGACGGACAAGGCGCTCGAGGAGTTCGGCTCCAAACTCGACGACAGCACCCGCGCCGAGATCAAGACCACGATCAACGACTCGAAGAAGGTCATCGAGTCGGACGACGTGAAGGTCCTGAAGACGTGCTTTGAGGACGTGACCCGAGCCAGCCACCGCCTCGCGGAGGCGATGTACGCGGACGTCTACGCCGAGGCCGCGAAGGCCGACAAGCCCAAGTAGTCGGGCGAAATCGCCGTGGATCTCTACGCGCTACTGGGGATCGAGCCGTCCGCGACCGCAGAGCAGGTGAAGGTGGCCTATCGAAAGCTCGCGGTCGAGCTGCATCCGGATCGCAACGACGACGAAAAGGTCGTCGAGCGGTTCAAGGAGATCACGGCCGCGTATCGCACGCTCTCGAGCGAGCCGAAGCGCAAGCGCTACGACGAAGAGCGCAAGCGTGCGGCGAATCCCGCGCGCAAGTGGATGGGGCCGCCCAAGAAGGAGCGCGGAGTCGACCTGCGCTATCGCCTGGAGGTGGATTTCGAGACGGGCGTCCGCGGCGGCGAGCGCCAGATCGAAGTTCCGCGCCAGCGTACGTGCGAGCCATGCCGGGGCGCGGGCGCTGCGCGCGTCGCCGCGGGCAATGTCGCGCCGCCCTGCGACGACTGCGACGGCGCGGGCAAGATCGTCGCGGGAACGCGCCTCCGGCCGTGCGAGCGCTGCGGCGGCCGCGGCATCGAGCCGCTCGAAGCGTGCCGCACGTGCGGCGGCACGGGGCGCGTCGAGCGCCGCGAAACGCTCGGCGTCGAGATCCCCGCGGGCATCGGCTCGGGACGCCGGTTGCGCCTCGAAGGGCACGGCGACGAAGGCACGAGCGGCGGCGCGATGGGCGATCTCTTCGTGCTCGTGTCCGTCGCCGATCATCCCCTGCTCCGCCTGGCGGGCCACGACGTCGAATGCGACATCCCCGTAGGCTGGGCACACGCGATGATCGGCGTCGAGATGCCGGTGCCGACGGTCGACGGCGTGGAGATGATGCGGATTCCCGCGGGCACGCAGGACGGCACGATGATCCGGCTGCCTGCCAAGGGCGCCCCGCAGCTCGACGGGCGTCGCGGCGATCAGCTGGTCTACGTCGAGGTGCTGCTTCCAGAGGACTTGAGCGCGGAGGAGCGGAAAGCGCTCGAAGCGTTCGCGGCGGCGCATCCTCCGGAGAGCGAGCCGAGGATCCGCGAATACCTCGCCGCGATCGGGCGCCTGCCGCCCAAGAAGAAGCGATGACGGCGGCGCCGCGAAAGCGCCTCGGGGAGCTGCTCGTCGAAGCGAGCCTCATCACCGAGCAGCAGCTGCGGATGGCGCTGCAGGCGCAGCTCATCTACGGCGGTCGGCTCGGCACGAACCTCGTCGAGCTCGACTTCATCAGCGAGCGGTTTCTCGCCGGGTTCCTCGCGAACAAGCTCCAGCTGCCGTCGGCCTCGCCGGACGAGCTCGAGGATGTTGCGGAGGATGCGCTCGCGTTGATCCCCGGCGACAAGGCGCAGAAGTACGGCGTGATCCCTCTCGCGCTCGACAAGAAGGTGCTGCACGTCGGGATGATCGACCCGTCGGACCTAGCGGCGCTCGACGATCTCGCGTTCGTGACCGGCTGCCAGATCCGCCCGAAAGTCGCGTCGGAGGTGCTCGTCGTCGCGGCGCTCGAGCGCCACTACGGCATCGTCCAGAAGAAGCGGTACCTTCTGCTCACGCCGGCGGTGCCAGCGGCCGTGCGGCCGCCGGAGCCCGACTCGCCCGAACCGGAGCCCGAGCTGCCCGCGCTCGACGATTCCGCGCTGCGCCCCGCCGACATCTCGGAGCTGACGGGCGATCTCGCCGCGCTCACGATCACCGGCGGCGGCGTTCCCTCCGCCGATTCGCTCGCCGCGATCGCGGCGCGCATGGGTGCCTGCCAGACGGCGGAGGGCGTCCTCGACGCCGTCGTCGCCGCGTGGGATCCGCACTTCGATGGGAAGGTGCTCGTGTTCGCGCTGGTCGGGCCGGCGCTCGCAGAGGTCGTGATCGCGACGGGCCCGCTGGAATTTCGCTCGCGCATCGCCGGCAGGAGCGTGCCGATGGACCGTCCCCACTTCCTGCAACTCGTCTACGAGACGCAGTCGGCGCACGCCGGCATCGCGTCGGACTCACCGGAGAACATCGAGCTGTTCACGACACTCGACGACGAGCCGTCCACGCCGCTGCTCGCGATGCCGCTCCTTCTACAGGGACGCGTCGCGGTCATCGTCGCGGGGCTCGGTCCGCGCGCGTCGCTCGACGAGGGCGTGCTGCGCCTCCTCGGCATCGTGCTCGACAAGGCGGCGATCGCGATGGAGATCCTGGGTCTGCGGCGACGGCTGCTGCGCATCCCCGAAGACGTCATGTGAGGGCGACTCCCGGACCGCGACATCCCGGTGATCACGGCTTGCACTTCGCGGTCCTCTACGGATCGGTCGCGAAGAAGACCGATCGTGCGACCAGCGATCTGGACGTGCTGATCGTCGCCGACTGCTCAGAGACAGCGTTCGCAGGTCATGAGCAGACGATCGTCGTCGACCTCATCGGGCAACGAATAGGCACGGCCGCAGACGGAGCAGAGCAGCGTGAGGCCACCGACGGGCGCGAAGGCATCGATGACGAGGACTTCCTCGAGTAACGGTTCGCCGAGCTCGATCGGCTCCGGATCCGCGTAGCCACCGACGAGTGGCGGCGGCTCATCGGTGTCCAGGTCCGGGAGAGCCAGCGGCGGCGGCGGGGGCGCCGCAGCCTGCGACGTGACAACGGGAAGCGAGCGCAGCGCTTCCTCGATCGCATGCAGGATCTCCACGCTGCTCGTCGCGTCCTTCACGTCGAGGTCGCGCGACCGCGCTCCGAGGATCCGGCCCGTCGCGCTGAGCAGCCGGAGGGTGCGATCGTCGATTGCCGTGAAGGTGATCTCGTCACGACCTGCCTTCAGGCGACCGAAGAACCGGCAACCAGCATCGTCGTATTCCGTTTCGATCCGCCAGCTCTCGAGAATGGCTTTTTGCTTTTTCCGGACACGCACGTGGACGTGATACGCGTCGATGATGGCCTGCTCGAGGCTCGCGTAGTTTGTCAGGTGCACGATCGGGATCGGCGCGAGCGTCGACATGTGGACCGGCTCGGTGATCCGCAGTTGTTCGTGATCGAAGTTCTCGACGGCGACCGACGGGATCGGCGCTCGCGTGATCGAATTCACGAGCCGGCCTTTCGGAAGCGGAATGTCAGCCATCAGAAGGGTCCCGTCCGGGGACGCGCGAAACTTCACACCGAGAGTGCCCAGTCGCCGCGCGATGACCTGGACCTCGAGACGGCGGCGGTCGGCGGCCCCGGTTTCCGCGACGATCTCGTTGACGAAGGCCAGGAGCTTGGCGCCGTGAACGGGCTTGCGGAGGAACGCACGGGCGCCGAGCTCGCGGGCCCGAGCCTTGTCCTCGTCGCGAACGCTCGCCGTGACGAAGCAAAACGGAATGGCCGCCGTGCGCGGCTCCGCACGCACCCGCTTGCGGAGCTCGAACCCGTCCATTCCCGGCATCTGCAGGTCGGAGAGGATCAGGTCGAAGGGCTGCAGCGCCAGATGCGCGATCGCATCCGCGCCGCTCGCCGTGGTGACGAGGGCAAACCTGCCGGACGACAGCGCATCGACGATTTGTGCGAGTACCAGGACATCGTCATCGACGACCAATACGCGTGCGGTTCCCCCGAGCATGCGAGGGACAGCATAATCGACACCGGAGACGCCGGGCGTCCTCGGATTCCCTGGGGTGTGGACCCCTCGTTGGCGGATTTCCTGGAAATCGCTACATTGGTGAAGGGCCATGAGGAAGAAGTCACGACCACAAACCCTCGACGCGGAAATCCGGCGCGAGCTTCGCGCGATCGCTCGTTGGCAAACGGCCTTGCCCTGCAATCGGCCCGGGAGCGACAAGACCTGGGTCGTCAGAGCACTCCAGGATTCTGCGCTCTTCTACCGGCGAGTCTCGAAGGCGGTTCGGGTCGATGTCGCTGACCACGCTTGAGCTCGCGCTTCAGACTCTCGCTCGGGAAGGACTCGATTTTCTCGTCGTGGGCGTCGGCGGCATCAATTTCTACGCGCCGACACCGGCCGATGCCGTCGTGACGCAGGATCTCGACGTCCTCCTCCGGCCGAACGTCGACACACTCGGTCGCGCGCTGCGTGCACTCGCAAAAGAGGGTTTTTCGTTCTGGTCGGCCGGCGAGCCTTTCGTCGATCTCGATGATGACCCGATTCTCGCCAACGTGTTGCGGATGACCTCCAACCTCGTTGCCGAGCGCGACCCAGATGAGCCAACCGGAGGCCGCATCGACCTGATGGTCGAGATGGCCGGTTTCGCCTTCGAGGAATTGCACGCGAGGTCAGCCGTCTTTCAACTCGACGGCGTACCGATACGTGTCGCGCCCCTTGAGAAGCTTCTCGAGGCGAAGGCGATCGCCGGCCGCCCGAAGGATGTCGAGTTCCTGCGCATGCACGCGGCGAGGTTCCGCGACTACGCGAAACCGAAGCGGAAGCCCGCAAAGAGCCGAGCCAAGAAGAAGACTCCCAAGAAGTAGCGCTCGGCTTGACCCCGCACGGAAAGCCTGCGAAAGAGGATGCATGGTCTCGAGGCGGTCGCTCCGCGTTTGGATGCTCTCCGTGCTTTCGCTGGCGGCGCTCACCGGCTGCCCGAAGACGCGCACCGTCGTCGTCGACGGCAAGGAAGTTCCCTACGAGGAAGCCGCGAAGAGCGCGTTCGACGCGGCCGAGGCTTCCTTTTCCAAGACGAACTACAAGCCGGCGCTCGACAAGTACGAGGCGTTCCTCAAGGACTTCCCGAAGAGCTCGCTCGCCGACGACGCGATCTTCCGCATCGGCGTCATCCATGAGGCGATGGGCGACGTGCCCAACGCGGGACGCGCGTTCGGCCGCATCGTGTCGGACTATCCGGGGAGCGATCTCGCGAGCGAGGCGCGCTTCAAGCTGGGCGTCGCGTATTTCCGCGCGGAGCGTTGGAACGACTGCGCCGAGATGCTCAAAGGGTATGAGAAGCGCGCGAGCGCGCTCGATCCGAAGCGGCTCGCGAACGCGCGCACGCTGATCGCGGAGTCGCTCGAGCGGCAGGCGAAGCCTCTCGAGGCGGCGCCGTATCGCCTGCGCGCGGCAAAGGGGCTCGACGACGCGGTGCTCGCGCAGTGGTCGCGCGAGCGCGGCCTCAAGGCGCTGCACGGCGCCACCGACGTCGCGCTTCTCGATGGACTCGCGAAGGAGTTCGCCGGCGATCCGGCGGAGCCCGAGCTCATGATCAAGCTCGCCGAAGCGCGCTACGCGGCGAAGGATTACGCGGGCGCACTCTCGATCGCGAACACGCTCCTGCAGATGTTCCCGGACTCGCTCGTTGCGCCGGCCGCGCAGTCGATCCTCCGCCGCGCGGGCGCGCGCGAGAAGGTCGATGCCCGCACGATCGGCGTGATCGTGCCGCTCTCCGGCGACTACGTCGGTTACGGACAGAAAGCGCTCTTCTCGATCCTGCTCGCGGCAAACGTGTTCGGTCCCGACGAGCCGCAGGGGCGCGTGCGCATCGCGATCCGCGATTCGGCAGGCGATCCCGCCCGCGCGGCCGCTGCGGTCGACACGCTCTTCGAGGAAGACGGCATCGTCGGCATCATCGGACCGCTGCTTTCGAACGAGACCGAGGCCGCCGCTCCGCGCGCGCAGGCGCTCGGCGTTCCACTGATCACGCTCGCGCAGAAGAAGGGCCTCACCGAGATCGGGCCTTTCATCTTTCGCAACAGCATGACGAATTCGATGCAGGCGAAGGCCGTCGCCGGCTACGCCTGCGACAAGATGGGGTTCCGGCGCTTCGCGCTGATGTATCCGCAGAACGCGTACGGGGAAGAGCTCACGAACCTCTTCTGGGACGAGATCACCGCGCGAGGCGGCGAGGTGGTCGGCGTCGAGGGGTACGAACCGAAGGAGAACGACTTCACCAACGAGGTCGAAGATCTCGTCGGACGCTCGGCGAGCTTCATCCCCGCGCGGAAAGACGAGTGGGACAAGCTCCGGCAGCAGGCGAAGGCCGATCAGGTGCGCACCGGAAAGAAGCCGAAGGATCTCCACCTCCCGCCCATCGTCGATTTCGACGCGCTGTTCGTGCCCGACGACTATCTGCGCGTCGGACAGCTGCTTCCGTTCTTCGCGCTCGCGGACGTGCCGATCGGCGGCTACCTCGCTCGCAACCCGAACCAGCGTCCCGTCGTCCCGTTGGGCACGAGCGGATGGAACAACCCGCAGCTCATCCAGCGCGGCGGCCGCTACGTCGAGGGCGCGGTCTTCGTCGACGCGTTCTACCCGGAGAGCCCGAGCCCAGAGGTGCGGACGTTCGTCGAGAACTTCGTCGGCGTGTATCTGCGCGTGCCCGACATCCTCGACGCGCTTTCCTACGACAGCGCGGCGATCGTGGTGACGAGCGTCCGCGCCGGCGCGAACAATCGCGACAAGCTGCGCGAGTCGCTCGACGACGCGAAGGGTTTCAAGGGCGTCACCGGCCTCACCGGCTTCAGCAAGGAGCGCGACGCGATCCGCGAGCTCACCGTGCTGACCGTCGTCGACAAGGAGATCAAGCCGGTCTCCGCGCTTCCTGCACCCGCTCCGACGCCGTAGGCGTGACGCCGATTCCGTTTGCGGGGCGATTCCTGCGTGGTATGCAGACAGGAGTGCCGGCGGACGACGATTCGCTCGAGAAGTTCCTCACCTTCCAGCGGGAGGTGAACCGCCTCTTCCGGCGGATCTTCGAGGAGGGCTCGAGCCCGCGCCCGTTCGATGGAGACGGCGCCGCGGCGCGCGCGAATGTCGCCGAGCATGACGACGAGCTCGTCGTCGAAGTGGAGACGCCGGGCGTCTCGCGCGACTCGCTGACGCTCGAAGTGAGCCGCGACCTCATCGTGGTCGAGGGCGATCGACTGCGCCGGCGCGCGAGGGGCAACGAAGGCTCCGTGCGCTTCCACGCGCTCGAGCGCGAGACCGGCCGTTTCCGCCGCATCCTCGAGATCCCCTGCCCCGTCGACACGCGCGGCATTCGCGCGCGCTACGACGCGGGGCTTCTGACGATCACCCTGCCGAAAATCGAGGACCGACGCGGCGAGCGCCGCAAGGTTCCGATCGAGACCTCTGCTCCGATGAAGCGCCCCCGCCGCACCTGAACGGGAGAAGAGCCATGGCCGAAAGCGATCTCGTCGAATCCGAACAGTTGGAGATCCCGGACACGCTTCCCATGCTCCCCGTGCGGGACGTGGTCGTTTTCCCGTTCATGATCCTGCCTCTCTTCGTGGGCCGTGAGTCGTCGATCCAGGCGGTCGATGACGCGCTCTCGAAGGACCGCCTCATCTTTCTCGCGGCTCAGAAGAACGCGTCGCAGGAAGAGCCGGAGGAGAGCGAGATCCACGAACACGGCGCCGTCGCGATCATCATGCGCATGCGGAAGCTGCCCGACGGCCGCGTGAAGATCCTCGTGCAGGGTCTTCTGCGCGGGCACGCGAAGAAGTTCGTGCAGACGAAGCCTTTCTACCAGGTGGCGATCGAGCGCTTCGGCGAGAAACCGCCGGCCGGTTCCGAGATGGAGGCGGAAGCGCTGATCCGCACCGTGCGCGAGAACCTCGAGAAGGTGATCTCGCTCGGGAAGATCCTGTCGCCGGATCTGCTGACGATCCTCGACGACGTGCACGACACGGGTCGCCTTGCGGATCTCGTCGCGTCGAACCTCGGGCTCAAGGTCGACGACAGCCAGGAGATCCTCGAGACGATCAATCCGATCGAGCGCCTTCGGAAGGTGAACGAGCACCTGCTGCGCGAGCACGAGCTCCTCTCGATGCAGGCCCGCATCCAAACGCAGGCCAAGGAGGAGATGAACCGGATGCAGAAGGAGTATTTCCTTCGCGAGCAGCTCCGGGCCATCAAGAACGAGCTCGGCGACGCCGACGGCAAGAGCGACGAGCTCGACGAGCTCAAGAAAAAGATTGCCGAAGCCGCGATGCCCGAGGAAGTCGCGCGCGAAGCCGGCAAACAGCTCGCGCGACTGGAGTCGATGCACCCCGACGCGGCGGAAGCGTCGATGGTGCGCACCTACCTCGACTGGCTCGTGGACGTGCCGTGGTCGAAGTCGACCGCCGACCAGATCGACTTGAAGAAGGCGAAGCGCATCCTCGACGAGGATCACTTCGGTCTCGAGAAAGTGAAGACGCGCATCCTCGAGTTCCTCGGCGTTCGCAAACTGAAGAAGAAGATGAAGGGCCCGATCCTCTGCTTCATCGGGCCCCCCGGCGTCGGCAAGACCTCGCTCGGGAAATCGATCGCGCGCTCGCTCGGCCGCAAGTTCGTGCGCGTCGCGCTCGGCGGCGTGCGCGACGAAGCGGAGATCCGCGGACATCGCCGCACCTACGTCGGCGCGATGCCGGGGCGCGTGATCCAGGGCCTGAAGCAGGCCGGCACGAACAACCCGGTTTTCATGATCGACGAGCTCGACAAGCTCGGCCAGGACTTCCGCGGCGATCCGTCCTCCGCGCTGCTCGAAGTTCTCGACCCCGAGCAGAACGACACCTTCCGCGATCACTACGTGAACCTGCCGTTCGATCTCTCGAACGTGATGTTCATCGCGACGGCGAACCAGGCGGACCCCATCCCGCCGGCGCTGCGCGATCGCATGGAGATCCTCTACCTCAGCGGCTACACCGACGAAGAGAAGGTGAAGATCGCGCGCCGCTACCTCATTCCGAAACAGCTCGAAGAGAACGGGATCACGGACAGCCACCTCTTCTTCTCGGACAAATCGCTGAAGGCGATCATCGGCGGTTACACGCGCGAAGCGGGGCTCCGCAACTTCGAGCGCGAGCTCGCGTCGGTCTGCCGCAAGGTCGCGCGCAAGGTGGCCGAGAAGACGCCGGCCCAAGCCGAGGCGCCTCCCGCCGCGAAGACCGCGCGTCCGAAGAAAGGCGCGAAGGCCGCGAAGGCCCCGAAATCGGCGCCGGCAGCGATCGTTGCGCCCGCCCCCGTGCGCGCCGTCGTCACGTCGAAGGGCGTGCCGCGGTATCTCGGCCCACCGAAATACCAGGAAGAGGACGCGATCGAAGTTGACGAGGTCGGCATGGCCATCGGACTCGCGTGGACGCAGTTCGGCGGGGAAGTGCTTCACGTCGAGACGACGACAATGCGGGGCAAGGGCTCGCTCACACTCACCGGGCAGCTCGGCGACGTGATGAAGGAGAGCGCGCAGGCGGCGCTCTCCTACGCGCGCTCGAAAGCGAAGGACCTCTCGCTGCCTACGGACTTTTTCAGCGAGCTCGAGATCCACGTGCACGTGCCGTCCGGTGCGATTCCGAAAGATGGTCCGTCGGCGGGCGTCACGATCTGCACCTCGCTCGTGTCCGCAATCTCCGGGATCGCGGTGCGGCGCGATATCGCCATGACCGGCGAAATCACGCTGCGCGGACGCGTGCTGCCCATCGGCGGCCTCAAGGAGAAGGTGCTCGCGGCGCGTCGCGCCGGCATCACGGAGGTCATCATTCCCGACGGCAACAAGAAGGACCTCGAGGACGTCCCGCCCTACATCCGGCGCAAGATGACGTTCCACGCGGTCCGCTACGTCGACGAAGTTCTCGAGCTCGCGCTCGTCGGCGGCGTGAAGGAGCGCCCGAAGGACCGGGATCTCCTCCGCGGCCCGAAGGCGTCCGGCAAGGCACCCTCGGTTTCCGTCACTCCGCATCGGTAGTCCGATCCTCCGTTACGGGACGGACGGATGTAGAATCCCCGGAAGCCGAATGGCCGACCTCCGCAAAGACGATCCCCCGCGGCGTGATCTGGCCACCCGGGTCGAGGAGCAAGGCGAGCGCATCGCTGCCCTCTCCCGCGAGCTGGACACGCTCAAACAGGAGCTCACGCGCCGCGAGGCGGACGTGCGCAACGCCGCCGAGGAGACGCTGCGCGTTCGCGGCGAGCTCGTCGAACTGCGGAACAGCGCGACGAATGCGCGACGGCTCGCCCAGGACCTCGCAGAAGCGCGAGAGGGCCTGCGGGTCGCGGAAGACGCGCTGGCCGAGCACGGCCACGCGGCAGCGTCCGGCGCGAACGCCGTTGACGTCGAGCGCCTCCGCGACGTGGCGGCCGAAGCGGAGCGGCTGCGCACGGAGTTGGCCGCAGTGAAAGAGGCCGCCGGCACAGGCGGCGCGCGGCGCATCACCCAGGAGCTCGACCAGACGCGCGAGAATTTGCGACTCGCCGAGGAGGCACTCGCGCAGCAGGCGCCGCTCCCCGACGTCGCCGCGATGAAGGGCGAGCTCGACGCCGTGCGCGAAGACGCGGCGCGGCTGGCTCGCGAAGTGGTGCGCCTGCGCAAAGACCTCGATGCGCGTGACGCGGATCTCACCGCGGCTCGCGAGAAGGGTGCGAGCGGGCCGGGCGTCGACGAGATCCGCAAGGACCTCACGCACACGCGCGAGGAGATCTCGCGGCTGCACCGCGAGCTCGCGGAACACCGCACGACGAACCGCGCGGTCGAGGCCGAGCTCCTCGCCCTGCAGCGCGCGTCGAACGAGATGATCGCGACGCAGTACCTCGACGAGGTGCTGCAGAGCATCCTTTCCGGCGTCGAGGACGGCCTCGGATACGACCTCGCGATCCTGATGGTGCTCGACAAGATGAGCGGGCGGTTCTTCCCGCAGGCTCGCGCGGAAAACGCGCTGGTCTCGGGTGCGCGGAGCGATCACCAGATCATCGTCGACCGCATCCGCATCCCGCTCGGGGCGGAGGGCAGCGCGCTCAGCGCCCTCATCGACAACCCGGCGGTGTCGATCCACAGCTCGCCGCACGCGCTCTTCGCCGGCGCCGAGCCGGCCGAGGACGCGGCGCGACTCGGGCAATACCTCTCGGACATGGGGCAGCGCACGTTCGCCGCGGTGCCGATGGTCGTGCGCGGCGAACGTGCGCTGCCCCATGTCTGCTCGCGGCCGCGCGACTCGATCAGCCCGCGCGAGCGGGAGAGCCTCCAGAACTTTTCGAACCAGGCCGGCATGGCCATCGAGAACGCGCAACTCGTGAACGACATGCGGCGCGTGCGCGATGAGCTGTCCCGCAAGAACGACGCACTCGGCACGACGAACGACAAACTCGTCGAAGCGGAACGGACCAAGGAGGCGTTGACCTCCATGATGGTTCACGACATGAAAAACCCGCTGACGTCGATCCGCGGGTATCTCGAGCTGCTCCTCGACGAGCCGAGCGAGAAGCTTCCCGACGAGCTGCGCCGCCACGTGCGGATTTCCTACGACTCGTCCGGACGGCTCCTGGACATGGTGCGCGACCTCCTCGACATCTCGAAGATGGAGGATCGAAAGCTTCAGCCGGCGTCCGACGTGCTCGATCTGAAGTCGCTGATCGAGGCGGCGCACATTGAGCAGTCCGTGCTCGCGAAGAAGTCGAACAAGACGATCGAGCTGGACGTGCGCGCCGACCTCCCCGAAGTGAAGGGCGATCCGGATCTCATCGGACGCGTGCTCACGAATCTGTTGTCGAACTCCGTGAAGCACACGCCGAAGGGCGCGGTGATCCGGCTGTCCGTGTTGCCGGCCGAGGGCCATCCGCTCGCTCCCGTCGGCGCCGCCGTGCTCATCGGCATCGCTGACAACGGCGAGGGCATCCCGAAGGAGTACCACGAGAAGATCTTCGAGAAGTTCGGCACCGTCGAGCTGCGCAAGGGCGGAGCGCCGAAGCTGTCGACGGGCCTCGGCCTCACCTTCTGCCGAATGGCGATCGAAGCGCACGGCGGAAAGCTCTGGCTCGAGAGCGAGCCCGGAAAGGGCGCGACCTTCTACGTCTCGCTGCGCCCGGCCCCTCCCAGCTGACCTTTGGTATGATCCTGCCCTCACCCTGAGCGAGAGCGCCGCTAAGTCGAAGGGCGTGACGGACTCCCCGGATGTGGGTCATGGACCCCCCGGAAACGGTTCGTTACTTGGGTAATCGGCCCTGATTTATCAAGCGCTTAGCTTCCTTTTGAACGGTTCGGAATTGGCGTTCCCGTTGCAGATCTCTGGGGTTGGCGGCCCCCGCTGGAGGACTTGAACGTGCGTCAACTTGGCTGGATCTCCCTGTTTGCCGTCCTCCTCATCGTGGCCTGCGGCCCGCCCGAGGTGCATGACATCAACGGCGGCAGCGGCGGAATCTCCGACGACGACGACAGCGGCGATGACGACGACGACGCGGGAACCGGCACCACGACGCCGACGCCCACGGGAACCGGGGCGCAGCCCACCCTCACGAACGTCCCGTCGTTCGCAACGTGGCAGGCCCAAATCAAGCCGATGCTTTGCAGTGGCTGCCACAGCGGATCGGCGGGTGGATTCTCGTACAGCGGAATCGCCGACAACGACAAGTTCTCCTGGTTCTCATCCATCTGCAATCGAGACGGAGGTGCCCTCAACGAAGGAATGCAATCCTTCAACCCTCCGACGGGTCGCTGGCGAAACTACATGGCTGGCCAGGTCGTGAGCCATGCCGCCATCAGTGCGAACCAGACGACGCTCAACAACTGGTATGCCCAAGGTGCAGCGTCGACACCGCCAGACTGCAATACCTACTACGACCTCGCGAACAGCAACTGACAGCGCCTGTTCGTCCGCGCTCCCTGCTACCCGCACGGAGCGCGGTTTTGCGTTCGGAGCAGGATCCGGGTTCCGTGGTAAAACCGTGACCTAAGTCATGGTCCAGTTCAACGTCGCCGCGAAAGAGATCAACATCAAAATCGTCTACTACGGGCCGGCGCTCTCGGGGAAGACCACCAACCTGCAGATGGTCCACAAGCTCATGAACCCCGACCAGCGCGGGCGGCTCATGAGCCTCGACACGAAGGACGACCGCACCCTCTTCTTCGACCTCCTGCCGGTGCAGTTCAAGACGAAGTCCGGCTACCAGGTGAAGCTCAAGCTCTTCACGGTCCCCGGGCAGGTCATCCACAACTCCACCCGCAAGGTCGTGCTCGCGGCGGCCGACGGCGTCGGGTTCATCGCGGACAGCCAGAACGACCAATCGAAGAACAACGCCGAGAGCTTCAAGAACCTCTCGGACAACCTCGTGCAGAACAACATCGACGCCGAGACGTTTCCGATCGTCGTCCAGTTCAACAAGCGCGACCTTCCGAACATCAAGACGCCCGACGAGATCAAGAAGGCGTGGGAAGGCAGCGGCACGCCGGTCTATCTCGGCAGCGCGTTCAAGGGCGACGGAGTGGTCGAGGTTTTCGTGCGACTCGTCGAGGAGACGTTCCTGAACCTCGATCGCAAGCACAAGCTCTCCGATCAGTTCGGATTGGAGCCGAAGGAGTTCATCAGCAGTCTGCTGAAGACCTTCGGACGCGAGGGAGACGCCGCTCCGCGCGGACTCCTGTAATGAGCGCCGAAAAACCGCACGGCGAACCTGCCGAAAGCGGAGCGCTTCCGGGCGCGCTCGATCGCACCCCTACGCTGCGCGAGATGGCGGACGCAGAGACGCTCCGCGAGCTTTGCGAGAACATCTCCGGGGTCTGGGGCGTGGGCATCGCGCTCTACGACCTCGAGGGGCACGCGGTCGTCCCGCCGCCGCCGATCCCCGCGTATTGCGCGCGCCGCTGCGCGAAACATGGCGACGAGCCGCGCTGCGATTCGACGAAGGCGAACGTCGCGCTACCGCTCTCGTTCGACGACCGGACCGAGTCGCGTGGGTGTTTCACCGGCTTCCGGTATCTCGGCGTGCAGGTGCGCAGCAGCCTCGACACCGTCGGCGTCGCCGTCATCGGGCCGTTCCAGGATGCCGACTCGGCGAATCCCGGCGATCCGCCCGAAGCCGCGAGCGCCGACGACAAGGCCGAGCTCCTGCGCCTTCGCGAGGACGTGCGCCGTCTCACCGCCGACGAAGCCGCGAAGCTCGCGCGCTTCACGGGGGCGACCTTCGAGCTCTTCCTCTTCGCGAGCCTCAAGAGCTACCTCACCGCGAAGGTGCACCTCGAGAGCGTGAACGATTCGTTTCGCGAGCTGCAGGCCAAGAACCGCGAGCTGCGCAGCTCGTTCGAGAAGCTCAAGGCGCTCGACGTGATGAAGTCGAACTTCCTCGCGACCGTCAGCCACGAGCTCCGCACGCCGCTCACGTCGATCATCGGCTACGCGGAGATGGTGCTCGAAGGGATCGGCGGCAAGGTCCCCTCCGGCGCGAAAAAACACGTCGCGCTGATCGTGGCAAAGGGCGAGCAGCTCCTCGAGCTCATCAACTCCGTTCTCGACATGTCGAAGATCGAGTCGGGACGCATGGAGCTCTCGATCGACCGAGTCAGTCTCGAGCAGATCGTCGAGGACGCCATCGCGAGCGTCACGCCACAGGCCGCCAAGAAGGACCTCAAGGTGACCACCAAGGTGGAGGGCGTCCGCGATCTCCTCGCGGACAAAGACAAGCTTCGCCAGGTGCTCGTGAACCTGCTGTCGAATGCCGTGAAGTTCACTCCGGCCGGGGGCAAGGTCCGCGTCAGTGCGAAACGCGCCGGTGCCAAGGGTCCCGAGGGAAAAGTGATCATCCACGTCGCGGACTCGGGCGTCGGAATCCCCGCCGAGCTGCAAGCGAGGATCTTCGAGCGCTTCTACCAGGTGGACAATTCTTCCACCCGGCAGTATGGAGGGACCGGATTGGGGCTTCCCATCGTGCGCAGCTTCGTGGAAATGCACGGCGGAACGATCCGCGTCGAAAGCGAAGCCGGGAAAGGCACCACGTTCATCGTGGAAATTCCGGTGACGCCGCCGGCGCGCGGTTCGGTAAAGCCCTCCACCCTTTAGGAGAATCGATCATGCCCAGCACCAATCGTGGAAAGTCCAAGCGTTACCGCGCCGCCATCAAGCGCAAGCAGTGCAAGCGGCGCGAGCGCGTGTCCGGCCAGAAGAAGGTCAAGAGCGGCAAGCGCAGCCCCTGCCGGAAGAAGTAGCCCTTCGACTTCGCTCACGCCGCTCAGGGTGAGGGAATCAGCGGTCCGGATCGGAGCCCGGGTTCGCGATGGTGGTCAACACCTCGGCGAACGTCGGGCTCGCCGGATCGGCGTCGATCACTTCGATCGTGTGGTCGAAGTAGGTCGCCACGTAGACGCGCCGGCCGTCCGGCGCCATCGTGAGCGCGAACGGTCCGTTCGCCGTCGGGATCATCTTCACCAGCGTCCGATTGACCAGGTCGAGAACGTCGACCTGGTCCGCGTCGATGCAGCTCACGAACGCGTAGCGTCCGTCCGGCGTCACCGCGATCTCCGAGCCGCCGAGGTTGATCCCGATCGAGTCGACGACGCCGTCGACGACGATCTGCTGCTCGAGCCGGTCCACCATCGTGTCCGGGTCGATGAGCAGCAACGAGCTCGGCGAGCGGTTCACGACGTAGAGCATCTCGCCGTCCGGCGACAGCGCAAGGCCGCGCGAGTCGATGCCGCCGACGTTGCTGACGATCGCGAACGCACCGAGATACCGGTAGTCCTCGACGTCCCAGGCGTAGACGAAGTTCGTCCGCCGGCTCGTCGCGTAGACGCGTCCACGGAACGGGTCGTGGATCATCTGGCCGACGCCGCGTCCGAAGATCGTGCCGCCGGGCAGCGAGCGATTGAGGCGCAGGGCCGAGGGCTCTTCGAGATCGCCCTCGTACGTCTCGAATTCGAAGCTGTCGCCGTCCGACGGCGGCAAGCCGACGACCACGCCGTCGTCGTCGGTCGCGCGACGCACGGTGAACGTGATGCGCAGGCCGTCTCCGATGTAGAGGAGGCCGGTGCACGCGTGCGACTGCAGCAGGCCCGACGCACTTCCCTTCACGCGCCAGTACCCTGTCGGGATCTCGGGGCTGCCCGGAACCGGGCACACGCCGGGAGCTTCGATGAACGTGACCGTCCACTGCTCGTTGCGCGTGATGCCGGGCGCGATGCCGGGACCTTCGAACACGAGCTCGGCGGGATCGCCGAAATCGAGAAACGCCGGCTCCGTCGCGCGCGGCGGCGGGAACATGTCGTCGACGCACGGCGTGGGAGCGCCGCCCGCACAGAACGTCCCCTCGGTGAGGCTGAGCAGCGAGATGGTCCCTTCCGTCGAGTTCGCGACGAAGGCGCGGTCGCGCACGGGGCGGCCGGGGCCGATCGGCGGGAGGCGCACCGGGAGGATGCTGTAGGGATCGCGGCCCACGATGAGTGCGTTGCCGGACGAGGTCGCGAGCGCGGCGGGATTCGACACGTCGATCGTGAACACGCGATCGGGGGCAGAGCGCGTGTCCTCCTCAGAAAGACGGTTCGTCACGAACGCGCGCGCGCCCGCAGGGTCGACGGCGATCGGCCCGGAGAACGACGGGATTTCGAGCGCGCTCGCGATCACGTCTTCGCCGAAGTTCACGCGCTGGGTCTCGTCCACCAGCGAAAGGTCGATCGCCGCGAGAGAGCCGCCCGAGTAGCGCAGCTGGAAGTTCGCGTTCGATACCAGGAGGTGCGACGAGCCGAGGACCGCGATGCCCGCGGGGCTGTCGAACCGCGTGCCCATGGGACCCTTCTCGATCTCGGCCTTGCAGGCGCCGAGGAACAGGGAAACCGCGAGGGCGGAGGCGGCGTATCGGAATGGCGGCATCGGGCGACGGACACTAGCCCAGGGGCCATAAAGCTCGCAAGTCCCTGTCGTTACGAGTTTTTGCGGAATCCGCTCTCGGGAGGCTAGAATGGTGAACATGCGCGTTGGAGCAACGCTTCTGGCCTGCGCCGCCGCCGGTTACATCTTGTCGTGTGGCGCCGAGGACAAATCGGGCGCGTGCACCGGCACCATGAACGGCGCCTACTTCCGGCTCGAGATCGGGAACTACCTGATCGATACGGGCATCGACGTCCGCATCAACGGCCGGTTCATCGGCAAGGTCGGCAAGGGCACCGTCGACCCGAACACCCAGCTCCTCGTCGCGAGCGTGAAGCGGCTCGGCGAGTTTCCGGTGTGCGACAAGATGGTGATCGACGCGCGTGGAAGCAGCGGCACCTACACGCAGAAGATCTGTTCGAAGCCGCAATTCCTTTCGCCGAGCTGCAGCGGCGGTCCCGACTACGACTTCTGCTGGGAAACGATTTCGATCGTTCCGGATCTTCCCTGCGACGACTGCGAGTTCTTCGTGCAGGCGTCACCGACGTGCCCGTGCGGCATCGGCGCCGACCCGGCCAATTCGTGGGAGAGATGCTGACCTCGATGCGCACGCTCGTTCTCGCCGCCTCGTGTCTCCTCGCCGTTCCGGCGTTCGCCGACGAGCCCCACACGATCGCTCCCGAGCGCGGCGAGATGAGCTTCCTCGAGTCGATGGAGCTCGATCGCTTCACGCCGATGACCGACGCGGAGATCCTGGTCCTCGCGCGGCATGAGGCAGGGGCCAGCGCGGGGCCGGACAT
>Ga0163152_10004067_pt1 | contig 18473 bp, 16 predicted proteins | sample OliLakLV19MP8IB2_FD_148635 | JGI IMG/M metagenome (GOLD analysis project Ga0163152, IMG submission 148635) | Freshwater microbial mat bacterial communities from Lake Vanda, McMurdo Dry Valleys, Antarctica - Oligotrophic Lake LV.19.MP8.IB-2 | ecosystem: Environmental > Aquatic > Freshwater >...
CGTTCGTCTCGGGCGACCATCTCACGATGGGCGACATCCCGCTGGGCTGCCATGTACATCTTTGGATGAGCATGCCGATCGAGCGTCCCGCGCACCCGAGCCTCACCGCGTACCACAAGCGCCTGCTGGGGCGTCCCGCATTCAACGCTTGGGTGAACACTCCTCTGAGCTAGGCGCCCTGGCGCCCGGCAGGCCTGTCGTCAGCAGGCGGCAGCGCTCCATCTTCGGGAGTTTTGCAATGCCCTTTACCGCGGCATAAAACCGCGGCAGGTCGTTGCCCTCGCGCTCGAGCATCCTCTCGAAGCCGGGCACGTACTTCGAATACGCCGTGATCGACGCCAGCAGGGCGTTGCCGGGCGCCGCGCCCATGATCCGGTCGTAGCCGGCAAAGCCGCCCCAGCGCGCCTTGAGCGCGTCGTACTCATTTCTAAGCTGGTCGAACCCCGCGCGCTTGGCCTCGCGCATCTCTTCCGGCGGCAGCTTGCTGTCGTACACCTTGTCGAGGCGCGCCTTGGCCGCTTCGACCAGCTCGACGAACTCTCGCTGCCGTTCGCGCGCGGCGAAGAAATTCTTGAGCTCGTCGGTCTGCTTGCGCTCGGCCAGCCACCGCCGCACGCCCGCGCGCTCGACCGCGACGGCGAAGGATTCGTTGAACACCGTGTCGCCCTTCACGTACAGCACGTGATGCGCCAGCTCGTGGAACACCAGCCGGGCGAGCTCCGCGTCCGGATAGCGGATGAACGTCGAGAGCAGCGGATCGTCGAACCAGCCGAGCGTGGAGTACGCCGGAATGCCGCTCACCTGGACATCGAAGCCCTCGGCGCGCTGCTTCGCGGCATACGCCTGCGCATCGGCTTCGGCGAAATAGCCGCGGTAGCTCACGCACCCGGTCACCGGGAAGCACGACTCGACCGCCTTGGTCGAGAACTCCGGCGCGACAAAGAGGTTCCACACCACGAAAGGCCGCCCGAGGTCGGCGTACTGGCGATAGCTCCCGCCGTCTGGCAGGCCAAGCTCGCGCGTGGCGAATTCGCGGATGTCGTGCGCGAGGCGCAGCTTGGCGCGCAGCACATCGGGCGTGGACGGATCCTCGATCACGCTGTCGAGCGCGCGCGCCTTCGAGGTGAGCGAGAGTTGCCCGCCCACGGCCTGCGTGTAATAGGAGAGCGTCTCGCAGCCCGAGAGCAGCGCCGCGCACAGCGTTACGCAGGCCATTGCGGCAAGTCGCCGGCCGGTCCTATGGAGTATTGCCATCGTCCTGGAGGAATTTTCCGTGCGCAAGGAACTGCGCGGTCTGGGATTCGACGCGCGCCGAGAAGATAAGTTCGGTATGGCTGACCGGCAGCACGATGCGCCCGGCCATGCCCTCGAGCGTGGTTTCGTCGAGCCTGACCACGCCGTCGTTGACCCCGGGCAGCCGGCCCAGCAGGCGCCCGAGCCCGATGGAGGGGCGGCTTCCGGCGATCACGCCGAGCGGCGCGGGCCCGGCCCATTTCACGCCCGTCTTCTCCTGCCAGAGCGTCCGGCTCTCGCCGAGCATCCAGCGACCGGGCGCCACGATACCCAGGCGCCGTCCGGACATGCACCCGAGCACCGGCGCGCCCAGCAGCACGACGCCCGTGACCTCGGGCGCATCCGGGCGACCCAGCGTCGCGAGGACCACCAGCCCGCCGAAACTGTGCGCGACGAACTGCACCGGGGCGGAACCCACTTCCTCGCGAACGAACCGCACCAGCCGATCCGCATGCGCCTCCAGCGGATGGCGCCTGCTCGCATAGCCGAAGACACGCGGCCGGTAGCCGCGCGCCCGGAGGCGCGAGGCCATCGGCCGCATGACGACGCCCGGCATCCACAGGCCGTGCAGGAGCACGACGTCGCGCGTCGTCGTTGCGTCGTCGCGCGTCGTCGTTGCGTCCTCCCGTGTCACGGGAGTGCAGTCCGCGCGGGCAAAGGGTCGCGCCGCACCGCCAGCATCCACACACCCGCCGCGAGCGCCGGCACGCCAAACAACGCGTACGCGCCCGCATAGCTGCCGCCGAACGAAAGCGCCTGCGAGAAGAGCGGCGGGCTCACCACGACGCCCATGAACGTGAAGAACATGCAGCCGCCGGTGTACTGGCTGGTCTGCCCCGGCGGCGCGATGCGCGCGACTTCCGCGAGGAACACGCCGTTCCATCCCACGGCTGTCGCCCCGAACACCGCGGCAAAAACGAACAGCAGCGGCAAGGGCCACGAGGGGTTCGCCCAGAACGTCGCCAGCGCCGACAACCCCATGCCCACGCCGAGCAGCCCCAGCATCACGCGCCGGCTCAGCAGGCGGTCGGCCGCCACGCCCCAGAGCACGCGGCCGAAGACGCTTGCGACCTGCGAGACCGCCATCACGAACCCGGCCAGCACCAGCGACATCGAGAACGACTCGGTCAGGAAGATCACGAGGTAGGCGACGAGCGTGATCTGCACGCCGCCGAAGATGAACGACACGATCGCCATCTCGCCAAGTCGCCGGTCGCGGAACACGAGCCCCAGCGGCGCGAACGCCGAGCGCATCGAGATCGGCGCCGACTTGTTGAGGTCGATGTCGTAGCGCTTGCGCGTCGGCTGGATCGCAATGGCCAAAGCGAAGCACACCAGGCCGATCGCGACCGCGGCCCAGCGCCAGCCGAAGAGGAGGATCAGCGTCGGCACCAGCGCCCCCGCGATCGCGCCGCCCAGCGGCACGCCGGTCTGCTTGAGCGAGAAGGTGATCGAGATCAGCGAAGGCGGCGTGGCGCGCATGAGGATCTGCGAGCTGGCCGGCGTGGTCGGGCCATAGCCGAGGCCGACGAAGAACGCGCCGAGCGCAACGACACACAGAGACGAACTCGAGGCCCCCAGCGCGAGGCCGATCAGGCAGGACGCGAGGCCCGCCTGGCTCACGCGAAGCGGACCGTAGCGCGCGACCAGCCCGCCCGCGGAGACCGAGCCGAGCATGCTGCCCAGATAAACGAGCGCGATGTAGTAGCCGATCCAGGACGCGGACACGCCGAAGTCCCTGGGCGCCGCCACCGGCGCCATGACCGGCGCGGAGTACACCGCCAGGGCGACGAGCGTCTGGATTGCCAGCGTCACCCCTACGGGCAGGAGGAGCGAACGCACCCCGGGCGCGCTCGCAACCGCGCCCGGCGACCCCGGCTCAGCCACTGTTGCGCAGGCCCGCGGCGATGCCGTTGATGGTGATCAGCAGCGCGCGCTTGACGCGATCGTCGTTGTCGCCCGCGCGCATGCGGCGCAGCAGCTCGATCTGCAGGTGGTTTAGCGGATCGATGTACGGGCGCCGGTTGCGGATCGAGCGCGCAAGCGTCGGGTTGCCCGCGAGCAACTCGCGAGTGCCTTCGATCGCAAAAAGGTGCTTCATCGACAGCGCCTGCTCGTCCTCGATGCGCCCGAGCAGCGTGGTCGCTCGTTTTTGGTCGCGCGCGAGGCGGGCGTAGCGGGATGCGATTCCCAGGTCCGTCTTCGCAAGCAGCATGTCCATGTTAGAGAGCATCACGCGAAAAAAAGGCCATTCGACGCGCATCTCGCGTAGCAGGCGCATGTTCCTGGTGCGGTTCCTGGCGAGGAAAGCCTCCACCGCGCTGCCGAAGCCGTACCAGCCCGGCAGCATGATGCGCGCGAGCGACCAGCTGAACACCCACGGGATCGCACGCAAGTCCTCGATGCGATCGGAGGCCTTGCGCGCCGCCGGACGGCTGCCGATGTTGAGCTCGGCGATCTCGCCGATCGGCGTCACGTCGCGGAAGAACTCGACGAAGCCCGGCGTCTCGTAGACCAGCGCGCGATAGGCGGCAAAGGACGATGCGCTGATCTCCTCCATCGCCTCGCGCCACTCGGGCCGCTCGGCGGCGGCCCTGGCCGGCTCGAGGAGCGAGGCCTCCAGCGTCGCGGCCACCAGCGTCTCGAGATTGCGCAACCCGATCTCGGCATCGGAGTACTTGCTCGAGATGACTTCGCCCTGCTCCGTGATGCGGATCTGCCCGTTCACGCTGCCCGCGGGCTGCGCGAGAATTGCGTCGTAGCTCGGCCCGCCGCCGCGGCCCACGGTGCCGCCGCGGCCGTGGAAGAGCCGCAGCTTCACTGCGTGCTTCTCGCACACGCCGACCACGTCCAGGGTCGCGCGGTGGAGCTCCCAGTTGGAAGTAACGTACCCGCCGTCCTTGTTGCTATCCGAGTACCCGAGCATCACTTCCTGCAGGTTGCCGCGCGCCTTCACCAGAGCGCGATAAGCAGGCAGGCTGAGCAGGCGGTCGGTCATCGCACCGGCGCGGCGCAGGTCGTCGATGGTCTCGAAGAGCGGCGCGATGTTGAGGTCGAGCTGGGGGGGCGCGTTCACGTCGGGACCCGCGGGCCGGAGCATGCCCGCCTCGCGCAGCAGCACCGCGGCCTCGAGCACATCGCTGACCGAATTGGTGTTCGAGATGATGCAGGTCGGCAGCGCCGTCTTGCCGAAGCGTCGTTGGATCGCCTTCGCGGCATCGAAAATCGCCAGTTCCTTCGAGGCCAGCTCGCCATACTTCACGAAAGGCGAGCGCAGCAGGCGCGCGTTCGAAAGCTCCGCGGCGAGGAAGTCGATGCGCGCTTCCTCGTCGAGCTGCGTATAGCTCTTTACCGCTCCGGAGCGTTCGGCCAGCTCGGCCATGACGGTTTCATGGATGCCGCTGTGCTGGCGCAAGTCCACCGAGGCGAGGTGAAAACCAAAAACCTGCGCCGCGTGCCGCAGGCGCATGAGGCGCCCGTAGACCACGCGCGCGCTGCCGTGCGTGCGCAACGAATCGATCAGCGTGTCGAGATCCGCCAGATAGTCTTCGCTGGAGGCATAAGGCTTCGCGGCCGACAAAGGCCGCCGCACCGCTTCGCGTTGCCCGAGGGCGGCGGCGGTCGCGGCGAGCCGCGCATAAACGCCGGTCAGCGAGCGCCGATACGGCTCGTCCCGGCGCTGGTCCGAGACATCGCCTGCCGCATCGGCCAGGCGCTTGAGCCCGGGAGAAATCTCGACCCGCTGCAGCGAAAGGCTGAGCTCGCGCCCGAGCTTGTGGGTTTCCTCGAGGTAGTGCGTGAGCGCCATCGCGGACTGGGCCTCCACCGCATAGGTGAGCGTCTCGTGCGAGACGAACGGGTTGCCGTCGCGATCCCCGCCGATCCAGCTCCCCATGCGCAGCATCTGCGGCGGCGGCAGCCGGCTGCGGTAGCGCGCGTGCATCTCGGCATCGATCTCTTCGAGCAGGCGCGGGATCGCGGCAAGAAACGTATAGCCGTAAAAGGAAAGTGCGTTGTCGATCTCGTCCTGCACCGTGAGGCGCGCGGCCCGCAGCATGCGCGTCTGCCACAGGATCAGGATCACGCGGCGCAGCGCAGCCTCGTCGTCCTCGGCTTCCTGCGGCGTGCGGCGCAGGCGGTCGCGCGCATCGAGCAGGCGCGCGATCTCGATGTGCGCATCGAGGATGCTTTTTCGCTGCACCTCGGTCGGGTGCGCGGTCAGCACCGGCATCACGAGCCCGCCGGTGAGGAATCCGGACATCTCGGCCGCATTCACGCCCGCGGCCGCGGCGCGCTCGGCGGCAAGCGCGATCGAGCCGTTCTGCGGCTTGGAGCCCGCGAGCTGGTGCGCGCGGCGGCGCCGGATGTGGTGCCGGTCTTCGGCGATATTCGCGAGCTGGGAAAACTGCGTGAAGGCGCGCACCACCGTCATCACCGCATCGGGATCCAGCGATCGAAGCGTGGCAGCAAGCGAGGCGCCCGCGCGCGGGTCGCCGCTCCGCCGGAAATCGACCGCGGTGCGGCGAATGCGCTCGACCAGGTCGAACGCCGCATCGCTTTCCTGCTCTCGCAGCGTGTCCCCGAGGATGCGCCCCAGCAGCCGGATATCCTCGGAGAGCGGCTTGTCCTTGTCGTTACGCGGCGTGGCCGCCTTGGCCTTGCCGCGCGGCTCGGAGGGCCCGGGGCGTTTGCTCACAGGCGCTTGCGCCGGCTCCACTCCGGCATGGGCAGCACCGGCTCGGCGCTTCGGTAAGCCTCCGGCCAGATGACTTCACGCCGCCCGTTGAGGATCTGCACGAGGAAAGCCGTGGCCGCGAGCTGGCTGCCATCGGGCGCGACCTTGTAGGCGCCAAGCACCGTGGGCAGCTCGAGGCTCGTGAACGCCGCGCGCAGCTTCTCCTGGTCGAGCGACCCTGAGCGCGCGACCGCGGCTTCGATGACCTTGCCCGCGGCCCAGCCGCAGGCCGCGTGGAAATCGGGGACGAGGCTGTACTTGGCGTAGTAGGCCTTCACGAAATCCGCGTTCCCGGCCGTGGCCGCGCGCGGCTCGTAGTTCGAATATCCGACCGAATACTCGGCGTCCTGGCCGACCAGCCGGATGTATTCCGGGTTCACCACGCCGCTCGCGATAAACACCGAAGGCGTGTAGCCAATGGCCTTGAACCCGCGCAGCAGGCTCGCCGCGTCATGCGGCGACGCCGGGCTGAGCACCACGCCCGGCTCGGTCGCCGCGAGTTTCCTGGCGAACGGCGTCAACGCCCGCATCGGGTCCATGAGGTATGGCATCGGAGCGCGGATTTCGACGGCGCGCTTGGACGCGTCCCGGCGCAGCTGCTCGAGCAGGGGCGCAGCCGTTCCCTCAGCGGTTGCGACGACGACCACGGACTTCAGGCCGAGCTTCGCGGCCAGCGGCACGACGCCGGAGAGCGTCATGTTCGAAGGCGGCGGCACCTGGAAGAGGTAGCGGTAGATCTTGCGGTGGATCTCAGGCGACGGTCCGGTCGCGTTGACCATCACGCGCCGGTTGCGCTCGGCCACGGCTGCGGCCATCGAAGTCGCGGCCGATCCGAAGGAGCTGACCAGGATGTCCGCGCGCTCCTCCTTGACGAGCTTTTCGTAGAGCTCGGTGGAGCGCAGCGCATCGCTCGCGTCGTCCATCAGCCTGAGCTCGACCTGCTGCCCGAGCAGGCCGCCCGCCGCATTGACCTGCTCCTGCCAGAGCTGCAGCGCCTTGAGCGTGCCGGCCGCGAGGTCGGCGAGGTAGCCCGTTTGCGCCAGCGCGGCGCCCACGACGACCGGCCTGGTCTGGGCGGCCGCCGGCAGCGAGAACATCAACCCGGCAAGCAGCAGCGCAAGGCTTTTCATTCGAACCCCATGAACTGCGCGAACTGTTCGACGGGCTCGCGCACCGTAACGAGGCCGTTCTCGATCGCATCCGGGTCGGCGTAGCCGAGCGCCATGCCGCAGACGATGTTTTCCGACTCGGGAATCGCGAGGACCTCGCGCACCACCTTATGCGCCGCTGCGATGGCCGCCTGCGGGCAGGTGTCGAGCCCCTTGCCGCGCGCGGCGAGCATGATGTTCTCGAGGAACATGCCGTAGTCGAGCCAGCTGCCGAGCTCCATGTCGTGGTCGATCGTGAAGATCATCGCCACCGGCGCACCGAAGAACATGTAGTTGCGCGCGTGCTGCCTGGCCATGCCCTCTTTGTTGTCGCGCGTGAGGCCGAGCAGGCCGTAGAGATCCCAGCCCACCTTGCGGCGCCTGCCCAGATACGGCTCGCGCCATTTCACGGGGTAATAGTTGTACGGGTACTTGAAGCCTTCCTCGCCCTGGCTCAGGTAGGCATCGACCATGGCCTTGGAGAGCCGGTCGCGTTCGCTCCCCGCGAGGACGCGCACTTTCCACGGCTGGATGTTGGTGCCCGAGGGCGCGCGGCTTGCGAGCGCGAGGATCTCCGCCACTGTGGCGCGCGGCACCGGGTCGGGACGAAATGCGCGCAGGCTGCGCCGGGTCAACAAGGCTTCCTCGATCGTCGTGGCGCACACACCGGCGGCGAAAGGAAGGGCTCCGTGGGCGGGTTCGCCGCGGAATGGATTGCTCAAGTGAGGACTCCGGAAGGCGGAAACGCGATAATACCGGATGGCCTCCGTCCCGCAGCCCGACTTCAACGTGGAATTTAATGCGCGTCTCGCCGCAATCGTCGGCGCCCAGAACGTGCTCACCGCAAAAGACGACGTCGCGCCCTACTACACCGACTGGCGGCACGTTTATTCCGGCAAAGGCATCGCGGTGGTGCGCCCTGGTTCGACGCAGGAAGTGTCCGCAGTGGTGGGGCTCTGCGCATCGGAGGGCACCGCGATCGTGCCGCAGGCCGGCAACACGGGCCTGGTCGGCGGATCGATCCCGACGGGACGGCGCAAGGAGATCGTGCTGTCGGTCGGCCGCTTGAACCGCATCCTCGACCTCGACGCGCTGAACGACACCATGACCGTGCAGGCCGGCTGCATCCTGCAGAACCTGCAGCAGGCCGCCGACGACGCGGGCCGCCTCTTCCCGCTTTCGCTCGCGGCCGAGGGCAGCTGCCAGATCGGCGGCAACCTCTCGACCAATGCGGGCGGTGTCGGCGTGCTGCGCTTTGGCAACGCGCGCGATCTCGTGCTCGGCCTCGAGGTGGTGCTGCCCGACGGCCGCATCTGGAACGGCCTCAAGGCCCTGCGCAAGGACAACACCGGCTACGACCTCAAGCATCTCTTCATGGGCGCCGAAGGCACGCTCGGCATCATTACCGCCGCGGTGCTCAAGCTGTTCCCCAAACCTTCTGCGAGCGCAACTGCATGGATCGCGGTCGAGAGCCCGCGACGCGCGGTCGAGCTGCTCGCGAGCTTGCGCGGCCTCATGGGCGACCGGCTCACGGCCTTCGAGCTGATCTCGCGCGTGTGCCTGGACGCGGTGATCAAGTGCAAGCCTTCGATCGCTGATCCGCTTCGCGGCCGGCACCCCTGGTACGTGCTCGCCGAACTGACCGACGGCGGCAAGCAGGAGGACCTGGCCGCGCGCGCCGAAGCCGCCCTCGTGGAATGCACGGAGCGCGGCATCCTCATCGACGTCGCGCTCGCGCAAAGCGAAGGGCAGTCCAGGGCGCTCTGGGCAATCCGCGAAACGATTCCCGAAGCGCAGTTCACCAACGTGAAGCACGACGTGTCGGTGCCGGTGTCGAGCATCCCGCGCATGATCGACGAAGGGCTCGCGGAACTGGCCAAGGCTTTTCCGGGCTGCGTCGGCCTCATCTTCGGCCACATTGGCGACGGCAACCTGCACTACAACATCGCGATGCCCGACGAAGCCGGCACGCAGGCGCTGATGGGGAAAAAGAAGGAAGTCAACGAGATCGTCTACGAGGTGGTCGATCGGCTGCGCGGCTCGATCTCCGCCGAGCACGGCGTCGGCCAGCAGAAGCGCGAAGCGATCAAGGCGCGGAAATCCCCGGTGGAGATGGAGTTGATGCAGCGCGTGAAGGATGCGCTGGATCCGCAGGGGATCATGAATCCGGGCAAGGTGCTGTAGGGGCAATGCTGCCAATATTGGGGTAAAGGCCGCGTCTGGATTGACTGTCCGGTTAAATTGCTGCCAAGCTCAAGGGGCAGGCCAAAGCATTGTGGTCGATCCGAGAGACGATTTCCGAGGCGTATTTCACCAAGGTAAAGCACGACGTCTCGGTGCCGGTATCCAGCATCCCGCGCATGATCGATGAAGGGCTCGCAGAACTCGGCAAGGCTTTCCCCGACTGCGTGGGGGCTTATATTCGGTCACATCGGTAACGGCAACCTGCACTACAACGTCGCCATGCCCGACGACGCCGGCACGAACCCTGATGGCAAATCGCAAGGAAGTGAACGAGATCGTCTATGAGGTTGTCGCGAGGCTCTGCGGCTCGATCTCCGCCGAGCACGGCGTCGGCTAGCAGAAGCACGAAGCCATCAAGACGCGGAAGTCGGCCGTGGACCGGGAATGGTTTGGCCAAGTCCCCGAGATTTGCCGATAAATTCAAGGCAATGCCTAGGAATCTATGCCTTCGAATCGCTCCATCTCACGTGCCAAGCGAAATAGTCAAACGCGAACAAAGGTATTTTCGCCTCCTTACATACCTCGCGAATCTTGCATTGATAATGATCGTAGTCCATTTTGCTTTTGACCGAACCCATCTTAGCCTTCTCGTGAATCTCATCGCCGTTCCGATCTTTTTTCCCAAGGTCCCTTAGAAGCGCCAAAGATTGTCTGTCCAGCGGTTGAAAGGCGGAGTTCAGTAGGCGCCGTCGCTCCTCCAGCGACATATTCCATTTGTGCCAGACGCAAACCTTCACTTGAAGGTCGACGAGTTTGGCTGCGTATGGATACGTTTTGAGTTTTTGCCCGCCCTTTTTTCTAGAGTTCCAATATTTCACGAGAGAATCGCATGCGCGAGCGTGAAATGAATCGTACTTGCGACAATGCTTTGCCAACTCGCGCTTCTTCGCGAATTCCTTTCTTACCCAGCCTTTCATCAAAGTTCCGGGCTTTGATTCTTTGACAAAGTTTCCGTACGCGCGATAGGTTGAACTCCCGGGACCTATCGGCGGCTCCTTATTCTCTCGAGTTAGCCCAAATTGAAGAACCACCTTTCCATGCTTCTTCCAGTACCTATGGACATCTTTAAGGAGTCTTTGCTCTCTCTTATTCATATTGTTCTCCTAAATCGACGGGATTAACTATTTCGATCCTCTCACCTCAGCATAGGCTCTGTCCGCAGACGCGACACTACACTTACCGCCAAGAATCTGCAGGACACAGCGAGTTCTAAGTAGCAGACGCGGGAGCGCCTAGGATGGCACGCTCAAGAAAAGACGTTGAATGCAGTCGCGTCTATGCTTCATTGGAGAAACCCGATAGCAGCCTTCGCGCCCTCCTTCACAGCGCACTCCTCCTCTAGCGCGGCGACCAGTGAGGCGCAAGAGGTGATTGGCCGAAACCGGCTCTGGCGAGCCACCGCTGCAAAATCGCCCGGTGTCAGTTTCTCCAAACGCGTCAACATCGCCAACCGCTCGGGCGACGGCGGAGAGATGGCGAACTTGACGCAGTAGCGCCGCAGCAGTTCGCATGCCTGTTCGGGCTTGAGAAAATCAAACCTCACCTTGAGGTCGAAGCGGCGAAGCGCCGCCTGATCAAGCCCTTCCATCAAGTTGGTCGAAGCGATGAAAACCCCAGGGAATGACTCCATCTGCGTAAGCATCTCGTTAACGAGGCTGACCTCCCAACCGCGCTGGGCACCCCGGCGGTCTTGCAGGAAGCTGTCCACCTCGTCGATCAATAGCAGGGCACCGTCCTCTTCCGCCTGCTTGAAGGCGCGCGCAATGTTTTTTTCGTTTCCACCAACCCACATGGACATCAGATCGGAGGCTCGTTTCACCAGGAGCGGGGCACCTATTTGGTCGGCGAGCCATCGCGCATACGCGGTTTTCCCTGTTCCCGGCGGACCGTACAGGCACAGCCGTCCCGATTTAGACCGCACCAGCCCGGCGGCAACTCGAGTCAAGTCGGCGTCAGCGTGAATGAAGGCCGGATCGTAGATTTCCGGAAGCCGGTTTGGATCATTTTTTCGAATTGGCTTGTGACCCTGCGCCTCCAATGTGCTGCCGATCAGGAGTTCGATGGCGGATGCTGCCCTGGATTCGCCAAGTTCATCACGAATCGAACGAACAACGGACGCTGCCTTGGCAACCACTGCCGGAGCCAACGATTCCGACTCGGCAATGCGCGCCACGCTGGAGGTGTCGAGCAGATCCGCACAAGCTGCCTGGATGATGCGCTCGCGCTGCTTCTTGGGGGGCACCGGCAGTTCGAAGACCATGTCGAAGCGGCGAATAAATGCCGGATCGATACCTTCGATGGAATTGGATAGCCACAGGGTCGGCACCGAATTTTCCTCGAGCGTTCGATTGATCCACGCTTTGCGAGTCTGTGCGGTGCTTTTGCGGCCCAAAAATCCGTCGCCATCGTTGAAAACGTCTTCTACCTCGTCGAAGAGGATGATTACCCGGCGTTGCGCGAAGAAGCTTTGCGCGGCACGGAAAGCACGCAGTCTGCGATTTCCATCTACAGGATCCCCATCGCTGTCCTCGCTGGCCACTTCGAAAAGTTCGCAATGGAGTTCTTTCGCCAGTGCCTTGGCCAGTTGGCTTTTCCCCGTCCCGGGATCGCCATGCAGAAACACGTTGACCCCCTTGCGGCCGGAGGCGATCGAGTGTTTCAGGTAGGGATGCAGAACAGACAGCCACGAGTCGATGTGCCCGTAGTCGGCAATCCCAAGCTGCGGGGGAGAGCTAAGGACCACCGTGTCTCGCAGCAAACTGATCGGATCAGCATCGGAAGAGGCTATGAGATCGGCAAAATTCTCCGACAGCAGATCGAGTTTCGTACGCAGCGTAGAGGTGCCATTTCTATCCACCGAAACCAAACCCGATCTATGCAGTATTCCTTGCGTACTCAGCGATGAGCGAATTTCGCGTTCGGGCAGATCGAGCAGCGCCGACAGGGCATGGAACACTTTTACGGACGACAATTGCCCCAGCCAGTCGGCAGTGTCATCAAGCAGCCGCTCGTTTTGAATCAACACCACGAATTCAAGAATGCGGCAGTCGTTGTCGGACAGACCGACAAGCTCTGCCAGCCGCTTCACATTGCTGCTCAGGCAAGAGGGCCTTTCGGCGCCACGCAGCTTGCGTTCACCCGCCTGGTAGAGCTTACGCAGTTGTGCCCGAACCGCTTTCGGATAGAAATCACGGGGTGCTGGATTGATCCATTCGCCCAGGCCGAGTACCTCTGCAAGCTTGTCGTTGCCGAAGCCGTCCCGATTGATGAATTCCCGATGCCCTCCCAATGGAACGAGCAACCGAAGAAGCCACAAATGAACGATTGGTAGCATTCCGGGCGACCTGTCGCAGGAGCGAGAGCGACGACCCATTGCCATGATGATCTCCTATGTTCGTGAGATCATTTTTGCGCAAGTGTGCGACAGGAAGTGTCGCAAGTGGGCAACTCAATCCGTCGGGCGTCGAACGTGATGCAGCAACTTTGCGTCAAGGCTGAAACGCGACCAAGTTCGACGAGGCCAGGATGCGTCTACGTGATCATCCTATTCTGCGACTACGAGGATGCAACAACCGGGACGGCCCCTGAAGAGCGCGATGGAGTCTCCACCCAACACGATGCCATTCGATTCCAGCATTGCGTTGCAAACGCCGGAAACCGTCTTCAGTTCTTTGATCCAGCGATTCTGCCCCCCGCCCAGGCGACAAAGGATTGCCGTGCACCTTCGCCCGGAAACTCGCTCCCTGATGCGCTCCAGTGCCGTCCTGACCGCCTCGTGGTTGGGAAGCTGCGACCATTCGAGATACAACTCACCGGGAGAGGCCAACAAATCCATGACGTCGCCCCAGTCGGTGCAAACAGCTACCTGGGGCTGGCTCTCGCATAAAACCGACGTTAAAAGGATGAGTGCCTTCCGCAGGTCTCGCTCCCATCTGCCGGCCCTAAGCCTGAGCACCCCATTTGCCGGTGCTGTGGCCTTGTTTGGGTTCCCGCCGCATATGCCTATGGCTGTCTGCCCCACTGCCCGATATCGGTCGACTCGCCTCGCCACCAACCGGACAGAATCGTTGCTGCCCGTCGGAAAAAGGGGATCGCCGCTTGCCACGACAAAAATGATCGTCGCCTTCCGTAGGGGCGTGCGCGCATGAGTCTCGAAAATGGACCAGCCCAGATCACCTTCGTAGATCGGCAGATTGAAGCGGCGTACTGCCGTATACGCGATGGGGTCGAGCGCCTCGACAGTGGCTGTGGGACACCAATCCGTGGCTTTTCTCTCCCGGCTCATGAGTACAGACGCGCCATGGCCCGGACATGCTTGGCCATGGCGTCCCGCAGGGATTTCGGGCGCACCACTTCAACTCCTTCGCCGAATCCGAGCAGCCACCACCGCAACTGGGGTGTGTTGACGACCGTAGCTTTCAGACGCACGCGCTTGTCCGCAACGGGCGAAAGCGCCTGATCCGAGGCAAGCGGTGTCTCCTCAAGATGTTTCGCAATTCCGGGATCTATCAGAACCTCCAGCGCAATGCGGTCGCCTTCCCCACCAAATCCGAGCGCGCCGGACTCGATGTACGCATCGATTTCGAACCCGTCCACGTTCCTTGCCGGCTCTTCCATGCACTCCGCGGCAGAAAACCGGTGAAGCGCGAAGAGCAACGGATCCGAATGCTCATTGACGGTCGCCACCAAATAGGTCGCCGCGCCCCGCTGTACAAGAGCCTGGGGATTCAGAACGTAGCTCTTGGGTTTCTCGTCGCCACGACGCCGGTAACTGACTTTTAGCTGATGTTCGGTAAGCAAGGCCTCGGTCACGGCCGCGTACGCTCTCGAATCAACCTTGGGCGGGATAAGCGGCTGGGTCGCGGGCACGACCCTCACCTTGCTCGCCCACGCCCGGGCCTGCGCCGTCGCGGCGAGCTTTCCCTCGGCAACCCGGAAGTGCGACGAGAGCGCCTTCAGCATCGAGGCGGGCAGGAGCGGCTGCAGGTGCCGCGCCGCCAGATGAAAGATCAGCGCCTCCATCGGCGAGAGCCCCGGCAGACTGAGCGCGGGCGCGTCCTGCTTCCAGCTCCAGCCGTAGGGCTTTTCGCGCTCATCACTCAAGAGCGGAAAGGGTGTGGCAAGGGACTGCAGATCGCGCTCGATGGTGCGCTTGCTGACATCGTGCCCGTCACCTTCAAGTCGCGATTTGAGCGTTGCCGCAGTGACCTTCTGAGGGTAGCGCGGAAGATGCCGCAGCATTGCCCACTGCCGCGCGATCGCGTCCTGGGCACTTTGCTTTCCAGCCGGTCGGGTCACGACGCCCGGCCCTGCAAATAGCGCGACAAGACCACCAATGCCTCGGTGTCTCGCTTGCAGTACTCAAGGAGTGCGTCCCGGAGGGCGCCCTTTCGCGCAGGTGTCGTGCTGGGGAGAATGGCCTCCGCGAACGCCAATTGCGCGGCGCCAGCCTCCCGCACCTCCTCGAGGTCCGAGTAGTCTTTGCCACCAGGAATGGTCGGCAGCACCGCCTTGAGCGACCAGGAGCCGTGCATGTCCGGGTGGTAGTAGTGGTCGCGCGTCGGCTTCAGGAGATCGACAATGCGCGCCTGTACACGCTCCACTTTCCGCCTTCGGGTCGGCACGAGGTCCGCCAGTGTGCCAAGGCAGCTCTTCTCGAAACTCGCGCCATACGCAAATATCGGTCCATCGTCCGGGAGTGCCTCGAGGAGCGCCCGCAGGAGCGGGTCAGCCGGAAGATTGCCTGAAAGATCCAAAAACTCGCGATGCTGCGTACGTGCGCGCGGGCCTTCCACATGAAGCGACCACTGGAAAGCGATCTGCTGGTAGGGACGCACCCCTTTCCAGATTGGAATCGCAAAATTGATTGTCTCGAAATCGAGGAATGCGCGCGGATAGTCGAATCTGCGCATGATCTTCTTCACCGCAGGATCGAACTCCACTGCATCGTTCACATGCGCGCGCCGGACGCGTTCCTGCCTTTCGCTGCTCAGGCGTCCTTCGGGAATGTCCTTCAGGTCACGGTAACCCTCGGCAATGAGTCCGAGCATGGTCTTCCCCGCATTCGGCAGCAGCCTGAGCGGAAATTCCGTCTGAGGCGCAAGAGACTCGCAGCGGTCGGTGAATGGGCAGGGATAAGGGTCGGTGCAGTGCTTGCCCATCTCGATCCTCGGCTCGGGCCCATCGAGGGTATCCCGTGCTGCCGAGATCCACTTCGGAACCTGTTTCACCAACGGCTTGATTTCCCGATTGACCGGCACCCTGGCAAAGAGCCCCTCGTATTTCCCGTCGCCTGGATACACGAACCGAGTGTCGATGTGCTGAATCGCAATGGAATCGACCTTCAGCCCGCTCTGTTCTACTACCCAGGCCTGGATCGCGGCATCGCTAATGTGGTACGGCTTGACCTCGGTCGATGCCTTTACCTCGTTGATTCGCACACCCGCGCGCCCCACGGTGAGGACATCTGCCCGGACCAACACGCCATCGTGCTGAAATGTGGGCTCAAAGAGCACCTTCGTCCCTGACTTAAGCTGGTCTTGCGTCTGGGCGAGTGCTTGCGTGAGGTTTTTGTCCGATCCAATCAGAACGCCACGCGGTTCGAGTTGCCTTGCGACATCGCCGACGTTGTGCCCGATCGCGAAGCGCCGCTCGGCGGCCGCTGAATGCTCCAACAAATCCGGGCGATGGACCTCCAGCCAAAGGCGCTTGGCGCATTGCAGCGAGGAAAGTAGCTTGCTTTTGGAGAGGCCGCGCGGTTTCACACCCCCAACGATACGCCTACATGCGACAGAATATGTCGCATCAATAAATTCACAATATTTTCCACTTCATCCCCTTCTGTCAGAATATGCCGAAATGTAAAATGCATCAGAGGTCCTTCAACGAGGAGAGGACATGGTAGACACGAAAGAAATAAAGAACTTTCTGAATCTGAGCGGACAAATAATCAAGGGTGTCGAGAGCGCCCAAAAGAGCCATAGGAAAATGTCGTGCGTTCGTTTTGGGGAGGCGCCCGAATATCTCGTAACAACAAAGATTGGCGAGGAACTTGCGAAGAAGTTTCCAGGATGCATAAATATGGAACCGTCGGTCGTCAACGTGTTGTTAGGCGCAAAGTCCAAGGGAAAGAAACCCACATCCGGAAAATTTGACATCGTGCTGAACTGGAAGAATGAAGCACCACGCGCAATTGTAGAAGTCAAGCACCCTGGACGCCATGCCAATCAGCTTGTCAATGATGCGGCCCGCATAGGTTGTGCTTTGACGAGTACCAAAGAGCACAACTTGCTGCGTGTTGGATACCTTGCGTTCTACTCGCAAACTCCTGCTTCTACTAAAAGTCGAAAAAACGCCGAGGATTTGATTGAAAAAAAGTCGGAGCAGATCATCGCTGGTATCACCAAAAATCTGGATAAATGGAAATGTACGGTGATGCTCAAACAAGGTAAGTTCATAAAAGACAAGGGGACAGCCAAGAATCAACAGAGATGGGGGCGCGCGTTTTGTCTAGTCCTCAAAAGAGCCAAGGAAACGTGACTCCGCTCGCCGAACTCGTCGCGATTCAACGCAAGCGCAAACGGAACCTCGACGACGATTCGCTCCCGCTCCTCGCACACCTGCGCGAAAACGGCATCATTGACGACGAGGCTTGGAGCGCGATCAAAGCCATGATGAGTGACGCTTTGAAATTTCTCAGCGTGAAGCCGAAGAAGTCAGACGTCTTAAGCCCCGATTCCGACCCACGCGGCGCAGATTGGATCAAGATCGTTCGGGTTCGCCGGGCGAGCGGGCGTCAGATGGCTAAGTGGGCTAGCCTTTGGTTGAACCGGCTCTATCACGACCGTGGCAAGGCCTTCTGGACTCGTGTTGGGAAACTCGCCGAGGAACTCAATGTCGCTCCTCTCGCTGACCGGCGCGCGCGCCGGTGACTCCTCCGCCTACAACTTCGGTTTCGACCCGATTTGCGCGCATCGTCGATTCAATGATCCTGATTTCCTGAACGCTAGCGTAAACTGGAAGTCGGGCTCCATCGTTAATTACGATGTGACGTACCGTTTGAGCCACGCCGCGGAAGGCCGGAAAACGGGGGTAGCCATGTCAACCTTCAAATGCCACGTCTGCGGCGGCGAAACCGCCAGCGACGAGTTTGTAAGCGAGGTGCTGGAGGTGGATGCCCGGCGCGTGTTGGTCGAGCATATTCCCGCGCGGGTGTGCATGCGTTGCGCAGAGCCGGCTTTCTCGCGCGAAACCACCGAGCGCATTCGCCTGCTGGTCCATGGCGCCGGCCACCCCGCCAGGACCGTTCCATTTGACGTGTTCGAGCTCGCATAGAACCAAACTGCGAATTTCCGGCCCCACTTTTTCACCAAAGAAAAACTGGATTTCAAGCCGCAAGCGTCAACCGCAAACTCTTTCCCAGCGCGGTTGCAGCCTTGCTGATCGTCGAAAGCGTGATCGACGAATCGTTCGCATCAAGCAACCTTCGAATCACCGCACGACTGGTGTGCATGCGCCGAGCCATCTCGGCCTGGCTGATATCGGCCTTGGTCATCGCCTGCTGGAACTCCCAGGCGAGCACGCGCTTGATCGCAAGCGCGGTTGATTCTTCCAGACGCCCCTCGTCTCGGAGGAAATCCTCGAAATCGCTCCCGACATGCGGATTTGCTTTCTTGCGTGCCATGTTCATTTCTTTCCGGACTTCAATAGTTTCCTGCGCTGCATTGGCGTAGTGTATCAAAATAAATACACTTTTGAATTTGGAAAGTCGACCTCATCGCCGCTCTTCGGTTCGCGGATGAAAATCGGAACCAGCGCGCTCGCATCGGGGGCTCGTATGCATGTAGACCGTCAATAAGGGGTACCGCGTCGCGTCGCGTCGCCGGGAGCGGTAACCCCGCAGCCGAATACTGCCACTTTTGTACAAGCCACCGCGTCCTGCTTGGCTCTCCTGTCGATATGCTGCCATTGGGCCGAGTCGGCTTGATCCAAGGGTTCACCAAACGGTCGAAACCTCTTTAACCTTGCGCAACGCCGCGTCCGACGTCACCAGC
>Ga0163152_10004068_pt1 | contig 18464 bp, 7 predicted proteins | sample OliLakLV19MP8IB2_FD_148635 | JGI IMG/M metagenome (GOLD analysis project Ga0163152, IMG submission 148635) | Freshwater microbial mat bacterial communities from Lake Vanda, McMurdo Dry Valleys, Antarctica - Oligotrophic Lake LV.19.MP8.IB-2 | ecosystem: Environmental > Aquatic > Freshwater > Lake...
GGCGAGTCGGGGCTCGATGCCGTGGCGGATCGCGTTTTCCGCCAGTGGCTGGAGCAGGAACGTGGGCACGAGCGCGGTACTCGCCTGGGGATCAATCTCCCGGACAATGTGCAGTCGCGATCCCAAGCGCGTCTGCTCGATGGCCAGGTAGCACTCCAGAAGTTCAAGCTCACGGGCGAGCGGAACTTCATGATCGGCGGTTTGCAACGACAGTCGGAGAAGTTCACTCAGGTCACCGATCAACTCATCGGCCGCTGCCGGATCGCGGTGGACCAGCGTGGAGATCGCATTGAGGGTGTTGAACAAAAAGTGCGGCTGAAGCTGCAGCCGCAGCGCATCCAGCTTGGCTCGCGCGAGACCGGCGTTGAGCGCGACCGCTTCAGTTTCGCGGAGCCGCGCGCGGCGGTAATAGGAAAACGCGTGCGCGAAGCACGCGATCATCAGGTAAACGGCCGCACTCACATTGGCCCGCAGCACCAACCCGCTGAACGGCGGCCAAAATCGGCCGAAGAAAGAGGTGCGTAGCCCGACCGAACCAGGTCCGCCGCCGCCCGGGACCCCGCGGTAGCCGCCGCGACCGTCCTTCCCCCAACGCTCACCGATCACACGATCCGTCCGCACTTCCGCTGGCCCACCCAAACTGCCGTCGACATTACCCTGCTCCCCGACCGTCTCAGAACGCACCAGCTTCGAACGGTCCCGCCGCTCCCGCATGATCCGCTCCATCACCGCGGGATCCAAGGGCGGCATCGACTCCCGTCTTTCCCAGGAAAACGCCCGTCCCTCCGGGGTGCCCGGCCGACCGCCGCGCGGCCACGGCGCGAAGTAGCCACTTATCCCCAACATGAGGAAACAGCAGGCCACGCAGGCAACCACGTGCACCGGCACCGTGCGCCAGAGGCGGCCACGCTCAAAGGAAAACCGGTTCGCGAGCCAGAAGACCAACGGTCCCAAAACGATCCACGGCAGCCAGTTCGTCGCCGAAAAAGAAAGCGCCTCCTTCCACGACGACAATCCGGCGACCTGAATGAGCGTGGCAAACGCCAGCGTCAGCAGAATCCACAGGACCGCCTGCCCGGCGAGAATCGCCGCCGTTCGAAATCGGCGCTGGGAAGGGACGAGGGCCACGGCGGGAGTGTGCAAATTGGGGAGAGACAATCTCAACGGCTAAAACGGCGCACGTGCCACCAGCCGCACCAAGACTGGCGATGAAGATAGACCACGCACCCACTGAACCCACCGGGTCGCCCACGACCATCCTCAAGGGACCAAACCCCACAAATTTGGAGCGAAGCGGTCGGTTTTCGCCCAAACCACCGAATTCACCGCAACGTGAATGATGATAAATTCCGCAGACGAAGTAACCACTGATGAGCAGTAATAAACACTGATTAAATAGATCCGGATCGATCGGATAGAACTTTCCCTTCACTTACCGGGTGAACGGCCCCCATCGCGCAACTCTGTTTACATCAGAGGTCATCAGTGAAAATCAGTGGTTCACCTGCGTTTTTTTTAGGATGATGCCAGTCTATGCCGACCGGGTTTGTGCCGAAAGAAAGTGGGATGACGTGTGCCCATTTTTCTTCGCGCCCGAGGTTCGGACCAATTTTTTTCGCTTTCCGCCAGACCCTTTTCCTCCTCCTGCAGCAGACAGCCTGCCGGGTCGCCGCCCGCACGCACCTGAGAGGCAGGCGCTTAAGCCCCACTCTACACCCACTCAACCTCACCAACCCACGCGGAGCCGGCGCTTCCTCCGCCAGCGATTTTCGCTGTTCGGTCGGCGATCGCCTCGTCAACGTGAACGCCATGGCTCATGTGTTCGCTGCTGTCGTTCGCTTCCCGGGTTGGCGTGCCTGGTCTCTCGCCCTAGCGCTGTCCTCCAGCGCCCTCAGCGCCCCGGTCATCAACGAGATCATGTACCGCCCGGGCACCGGCTATCCGGAATCACCGGCGCTGGAATTCATTGAAATCCACAATCCGGATACGACCACGGCCAATCTCGCGGGCTGGAAACTAACCAATGGTCCGGATTTCACGTTTCCCGCCGGGACCTCGATTCCGGCCGGCGGCTTTCTCGTCGTCGCCGCCAATCCCACCGCCCTCCAAGGGGCCGTTTCCATTTCCTCTCCGGTCTTGGGCCCGTGGAAAGCCGGCGACGGTCTAAGCAACCGGGGCGAAACCATCACTCTCGTCAACGTCGCGGAAGTCATCGTCGATTCCGTTGACTATGCGGACGAGGGCGATTGGGCGACGCGAACCCGTGACAGTTTAGGCGGATGGTCCTGGGTGACGCCCGCCAACGGCGGCGGCCGCTCGCTCGAGCGGCGGAATCCCAAACTGCCCTTCACGAATGGCCAGAATTGGGGCGCATCGAACGCGGTTGGTGGCTCGCCCGGCGCGACCAATTCGCTGCTTACCGCCAACGTCGCTCCCCTCATCACTCACGTTAAGCACGCACCGGCCGTCCCCACCAGCGCAAACCCGGTCACCATCAGCGCCCGCATCAGCGACGAATCAACCGCGTCGAATTTGGCGGTCACACTCTTTTGGCGCAATGCCACCACGGTTTCTCCGGGCGCGTTTCAGTCTGCCGTGATGAGTCATCTGGACGGCGGCACCTTCACCGTTGGCCTGGCGCCTCTGCCCGACAAGTCCGTCGTCGAGTTCTATATTTCGGCCAACGACGGCACGAACACCCGCACGTGGCCCGCGGCCACCAATGAAGGGCAGAATGCCAACGCCGCGTATCAGGTGGATAATGACGTTCCAGCCGGCAACGCGCCGGTTTATCGGCTCGTCCTGACTGCGGCGGAGAACGCCGCCTTCAACACCTACATCACCAGCGCCACTCCACCCGGCCCAGGCGGACCGGGTGGGCCCGGCGGTCCGGGCGGTCCCGGAGCCACGATCGGCGACCGCCGCTTCAACGTGACTCTCGTTGCGACCCGAGGTGAAAACACCACCGTGCGTTACCGCACGTCGATGCGCGTGCGGGGCAACAGCAGCCGCAATTACACCCTGAAGCCCCTGCGGATCTCGATGCCGACCGATGACCGCTGGGATGGCATCAGTGACTTCCTGCTGAACTCGCGCGGATCCCCGGTCCAGTTTCTGGCACATCGCATCATGCGGGCCGCCGGGCTCGTCGCTGCCGACACGACGCCCGTAAAATTGCGCCGCCAGGGTTTGGACGCGTCGGTGACAAGTGGCAGCGCCGCCGATCACGGGTACTACGTCCGCGTCGAGGAAATCAACAGCGACTACCTCGAGCGCCACTGGCCGAGCGCCGTCAATGGTCAGATCTATCGGAAAACGGCCGTCTCGTCGTGGGCTTACAGCGCCACGGCTCCGACCACTTCGGAATTTACGTGGAGCGGTTGGTCCAAGGAGAGCAATCACGCCCGGAACGACTGGTCGGACGTGATGAACTTCACCAAGGTGTGGCAGGACGCGGCTGCGCCCTACTTCACTGGCGCCGCCGCTGGGAATGTAGCCGCGGGCACGTGGAACGGCACTCCGTTTTCTGATGCGGATGTCGCGGCGTTGGGCAACGTGGCGGATCTCGACTACCTGGCGCGATGGCTGGCCATCATGACAGTGCTCCCGAATAACGAGCCCAACCTGTCCACCGGCGAGGACGACGATTACGCCGCGGCCTTCATCAACGACGGCGCGCGCACCCGGATGATTCTTGTGCCGCACGACTTGGACACCACGTTCGGCTTGGGCGAGGAAACCGTCTCAGCCACGGCGATCGGCCTGTACGATGCCACCGAAGTGGACACCGTCCCGCGCGCCGACATCGGCCCCGTCACGTTGATGAAACCGCTGCTCCCGCTCCTGGGTGACAGCACGCGCCCGGGCAACGCCTCATTCCGCGCGCGCTATCTCCTCGCGATCCGCGAACTGTTCGGCTCCGTGCTGGATGCGGACACCGCGAGCAATCCGGATCCGACTTTCCACCGTTTCGTGGAGAACCACCTTGGTGATTGGACCCCGGAATCCTACCGCACGCAGATCAAGACCTTCATGACCGAGCGGCAGAACCATCTGCTCGGCTTGATTGGCGCGCCAAAGGTCGCCCCCGGCGCGCCGACTAGCACGGCGACCCTGGCCGCCGCGGTGACTCCGTCGTTGCGCATCAACGAAGTGCTCGCGACCAATACGCGTATCAACTATTCGGGCACGTTCCCCGACTTGATCGAGTTGCACAACGCCGGCGCCAGCGAGATCGACGTGAGCGGAATGAGTCTCACCGACGACCCCGATCTGCCGCGTAAATACGTTTTCCCCGCGGGCACGCGATTAGCGGCTGGCGAGTACCGGATCATAATCGCCGACAGCACGACCTCTGGATCAGGCCTCCGCACCGGCTTCTCGCTTGATGCCGAGGGTGATCGCGTTCGCCTCTACGACACGCCGGCCAAGGGCGGTGTCCTGGTCGACTCGATCCGCTTTGGTTTCCAGATTCCGGATACATCGATTTCGCGGACCGGGAGCGACAGCGCCACGTGGGCGCTGACCAACCCAAGTTTGGGCGCGGTCAACGGCGCTGCATTGCCGGTGGGAACCCCGGATGCCGTGCGCATCAACGAGTGGGCGGGACACATCACCTGGCGGCTGGATCACGACTTGGTTGAGCTCTACAACCCCGGTACCCGTCCCGTCGCCCTGACCGGGGTTCGACTGACCGACGACATTGCCACCCGGCCCACCCGCTTCACGTTTCCCAACCTTAGTTTCATCGCGCCCGGCGCTTTCCTGGCACTGCTTGGCGCGGACTTTGACTTCGGGCTGAACGGCGATTTCGACTTCGTCTTTCTCGTCGGCGAAAACGGCGCTCCCATCGATCAGGTCGATCTCGCCTCGCAGCCCGCGGAGCAGTCCGCTGCGCGCGTCCCGGACGGAAGCAACATCTGGAAAACGCTAACAACGCCGACGCCCGGAATTTCGAATGCTACGCCTCTGCCGGCCAGCTATGTGCAACTCATGGCGCAACTGCGCATCACGGAATTGATGTATGCGCCGAGCGGTGGCGGTGATTTCGAGTTCATCGAACTCCGCAATATCGGCGGCACCCCGCTCGACCTCAGCGGCGTGCGTTTCACGAACGGACTCGATTATACCTTCGCCAACGGAACGTCGCTGGCTCCGGGCGCCTACACCGTCGTCGCGAAGTCGCGCAGCACGTTTCTCTCCCGCTATCCCTCCGCGTCCGGCGTGCTCGCGGCCGGTTCCTTCAGTGGCTCGCTCGACAATGCCGGTGAAAACATTGCGCTGACGCTGCCGGCGCCATGGTACGTGCATGTCGTCCGTTTTGCTTACCTCAACTCCTGGCATCCTCTGGCTTCCGGCAACGGCCATTCGCTCACCGTTCGCTCGCCCGCCACCACTCCCGTGCGAGACTTGGGCGACCGCACCGCGTGGCGGCCGTCGGCCGCCGTCAATGGCAGCCCGGGCTCGGCGGACAGTAGCAGCGTAACCATTACGGCCGCGCAAGCTGCGAACCTCTCCACCGCTTCGGGCCAAAGCACCACGCTCGCGGTGCGCGTCACGGCCACGAGCCCCGTCACGTATCAATGGCAGAAACTCAACAACGGCACGTGGGTGAACATCGGCGGCGCCACCACGGCGAGCTACACCATCGTCAGCACCCAGTCGTTTGATGCCGGGACCTACCGAGTACTCGTCACCGTTGAGGGTGAAACGCTCGCGAGCGACACCACCACGGTCACCGTAACTGCGTCCACCACCCCGAGTACGACGCGGCTGGTGAATCTATCGACCCGCGCCCTCTCACTCACGGATGCCAATGCCGTCGTGCCCGGCTTCGTGATCAGCGGCAGTGGCAATAAACGTCTCCTCATTCGCGCGATTGGTCCCACCCTCACCGGCTTCGGTGTTCCCGGCGCACTCGTCGATCCCAACCTCACGCTGAAGCGCTACAACCCAACGAGCCAGGCGTACGACGACGTCACGACGAACGATAACTGGAGCTCCGCGGCGAACGCCACGACGCTGGCGAGCACGACCCTCGCGGTGGGCGGCTTCCCCTTGGCGGCAGGCTCCGCCGACGCCGCCATGCTGGTGGACCTTGCACCCGGACAATACACCGCCGTCACCGGGGCCGCGAACAATGGAACGGGCGTCGCGTTGGTTGAGCTCTACGACACCGATGCTGGGTCCAGCACCCGCCTCGCGAACATCGCGACGCGGGCCTTCGTCAGCACCGGCGACAACATTATGGCGGCTGGTTTTGTCATCGCGGGGACCGGCACCAAAACGCTGCTCATTCGCGCCGTCGGCCCGACCCTCGGCGTGTTTGGCGTGAGCGGCGCCCTCCTTGATCCGCAACTCACCATCTACCGCGGCTCTGAATCCATTTTGAGCAACGACGATTGGGGCGTTAGTCTCTCCAGCGCGACCAGCGCCAGCGTCGCGGCTCAAGTGGGGGCATTCGCACTGCCGGTCAGCAGCAAGGACGCCGGCTTCGTGGTAACCCTTCCCGCCGGCAACTACACCGTGCATGTCACCGGCGTCGGCGCGACCAGCGGGGTCGCACTCGTCGAAGTCTACGAGGTCCAGTAACCCGGGGCGCCGACGGTGAACCCGACGCGCATTTCGACGCACGCAGGGTTCCGGCTCTCTGTCGAAAAACGGCGAGCGCAATTCGCGCGGTGACACGATTGTCGCTCGCCTGTGACGGAAGAATTCACCTGATTGAGGTACCTTGAAGCATCGCGTTTCTTCTGCGCGATGTTCTCAAGGAACATCCATCTCCATGTCCTCTCCTGTTGCGATTGTCACTGGCGCCGGTTCCGGCGTGGGCCGGGCCACTGCGTTGAAATTTGCCGCTGAAGGCTGGCGAGTCGTCGTGATCGGCCGCCGCGCCGACGCGCTCGCGGCCACCGTCGCTGCCGCCGCTGACTCGATTCGCGGTAATTTCCTCGTGCGCCCATGCGACCTCGGCGACGCGGCCCGGATTGCCACGCTGATATCGGACGTAACCAAACAATGGGGACGAATCGATGTCGTCGTCAACGCCGCCGGCACGAACATCCCGAAGCGTTCGCTGGCAGAATTGTCCCACGCAGATTACGCGGCGGTGATGGACGCCAATATCCATGGCGTGCTCTATCTCGTGCAGGCCGTGCTGCCGACGATGCGTCAGGCCGGTGCGGGCACGATCGTCAACGTGGGCTCGGAAGCCGGTAAACAAGCGTCCCCCAAAGCGGGCGCGGCCTATGTCGTTTCGAAGTTTGGCCTGACAGGCCTCACGCAGACGATCAACGCGGAGGAGCGTCCAAATGGCATTCGCGCGACGTGCATCTTCCCCGGCGACATCGATACCGACCTGCTGCAACGCCGGCCGGTGCCGCCGCCGGCGGAAGCACGGGCGCGGATGATGCAACCCGAGGATATCGCGGCGTGCGCCTGGTTTGTCGTCAACCTGCCCGCCCGCGCCACGATCGAGGAGATCCTGATTCGGCCCTCCCGCCCGTAGTCCAAAAGAGAGCGGGTGGGCAAAATCTCAAATTTCAAATCTCAGATCTGAAATCTCTCAGAGGGGTCGGGCGACCAATTCCGGCGTCGCATTGGAGACCGACCCAACGCACAACCCATTCAGTCCCGCCCTACTCGATGCCTTCTCCCCGTATGCGCTTGAGTGCCGCCGTGCTCATGACAGCGGCCCTCACGTTCGTCGCCTATCGCGCGCGGCCAACGTTTCCCTCCTCCCTCCCCTCTGCGGCGTCGACCCGGCCGAACGCCCAATCACCTCTGGTGCGTTCGACGCCGCCCACCGCGGTTGACAGGCTCACGCCGGGTGCACGCGAGGAAATGCGCAACCGCCTCTCGTATTCGCAATCCTGGGACGGCCCACTGCCGCCCGCGATGGCGGCATTTCGCGGCTGGATTGAGCAGTATCGGAGTGGGTCTGCCGCCCTTCGTTCCCAGCTTGAGCCTGAGGGTGTAACCCTGGCGCGGGCCCGACGCGTCGAGATGAAGCGCATGATCGTGGTGGATCCGCAGCGGGCGCTCGCCGTCACGATTCCGGCGGCCACGCGGGCTTGGCTTCCTGCAGCCATCCTCCGGGAAATCGAAACCCGTCACGTCGGACGAGGCGACTACGCCTTGCTCGCCTCGCAACCCGAACCGGGATCGCCGTCCGGCGAAGCCACCCTCCGCCGGATCGTTTATCTCGGCGGCGTTACTTACACGGCTCGGCCTTACGGTCGCCGCGAACCTCAACTCACCAAGGAGGGGGCCTCCCTCCACGGGATTGCCTTGGACGGAGAGTTCGCACTGCACGAAAGCCCGCTGCGCGCGCTCGAAGCCGCCGAGGTCCCGGCGCAAATCGCTGAACCGATTTGCGCCGCCTGTGCCCTGATGATGGCACCGGTTGATGCCGGGCTGGGAGTAAATGTTACTGCGCTCGAATACGTCGAAGCCGACGGCCGGCTCTGGCGAGTGCACGAAGGTGAACTGGCGGTTTTCGAGCAACGCGCCCTCGCCGCTGAAGATCAGCCGGGTGCGCGAGTGCAGCCTTTGAGTCTGCTGGACGGCAACGGCACGAGCCCGCCGCGCGCGCCGGCCGCCCCGACGTCCCAAACCATTGGAACCAAGCAGGTGCTCGTGATCCGCATTGATTTCAGCGATTTTCCCGGAGAGGCCGTGACTGAAGCCAGCGCCCAAGCACTCCTGGACGGCGCCGTGAAATCGTTCTTTGAGGAAAACAGCTACGGCCAAACGAGCATCGTGGGAACGGCCAGCTCACGCGTTTACCGGATGCCCCGCACGGGCGCATCCTACGCCACGACCAGCGAGACCAGCGCGCTCCACAGTGATGCCCGGGCCGCCGCAGCGGCGGACTTCACGCTCGCGAATTTCGCCCGGATCATTGTGGTGTTTCCCAACCTCGGCCGCGTTGCGGGCTCTCGCATTACGTTTGCTGGCCTCGGGTCCGTCGGCGGCTCGAGCATCTGGATCAACGGCCCGAACGCGTTCGTCCTGACTACCGTGTCCCATGAGCTCGGCCACACGTATGGCTTGCTCCACGGAAATCTCTGGCGAGTGACGGACAACAATCCGGTGTCTCCGGGCGGCCGAACGCTCGAATACGGAGATCCCTTTGACATGATGGGCAGCAGCTCCGCCACTGGGGTCACCCGCGATTCCCGCCATCACTTCAACATCTGGGGCAAGAACCTTCTGGGCTGGCTGCCGGATGACGCCGTGACCCGGGTAACGCGCAGCGGCACGTATCGTATTTATCGTTTCGATACGGGAGCGTCCCCCCGCACGCAGCCGCTCGCGTTGCAGATCTTTCGTGACGGCGTGCGGTCGTACTGGGTGGGCCTGCGCCAAAATTTCTCCAACGGCACGCTCCGCGCCAACGGTGCCTACGTGGTGTGGGGGCACAACCAGCGCCTGCAAACTCAGCTGCTTGATCTCACCACCCCCGGTACCAGCGCGAACGATGCCGCGCTCGGGGTCGGCAGCACCTTCAATGACGCTGACTACGGCGTCATCATCAAACCCATCGCCGTGGGCGGCGATGAGCCGTCACAATGGCTCGACATCGAAGTCACCGTCCCAACCACTCCACCCAACGTGGTCACGGCGTGGGGCCGGCTCGGTGCGACTTTCTATGATACGGAAACCGGGGAGAACCGACTCCCGGCGCCCGAAACGAACGTGCCAATGGGGCTCACGCGCGTCCAGGCCATCGCGGCGGGTGACCAGCACGCCATCGCCCTAAAAGCGGATGGAACGGTGGTTGCATGGGGCGACCACATCACCGGCCAGATCGATGTCCCCGCCGGCCTAACCGACGTTACGGCCATCGCCGCGGGCGGAGACAACAGTGCCGTGGTTTTCCGCAACGGCACGGTGCAGATGTGGGGCTTGGCTTCGGCTGGCGTTACGACGCCCCCGGCAGGACTGGCGAATGTCAGTCGTCTGGCAATCGGTCGCAACCATGCGCTGGCGCTGAAGAACGATGGTACGGTGGTCGCGTGGGGCGCCAACAATGTCGGCCAGGCCACCGTACCCGCCGGCCTCGCCGATGTGATCGCCATCGCAGCCGGCGCGGAATTTTCCCTGGCGTTGAAACGTGACGGGACGGTGGCGGTTTGGGGAGCCGCTGGAGTTCGAACCACCATCCCAGCGGGACTCTCAGGCGTAGCGGCCATCGCCGCGTGCGGCGCGTTGAATGGCGGCCAGTTTGCCGTTGCCCTGAAATCCGATGGCACCGTGGTGGCATGGGGATCCAATGCCAACGGACAAACAACGGTCCCAGCCGGCACCAACAATATCGCGGCCATCGCCGCGGGGGCGTTCCATACCGTGCTGCTTCGTCGGGACGGTACGGTGACGGTTTTCGGCGCGACCGGAAATGGACAATCAACCGTGCCCCCCTTACTGCCCAGAGCGATTGCGATCGCCGCCAGCTCGGCCGCCACGTTCGCCCTGACCGGCAGTCTCTTCAACCTAATCACTCAACCCGAAGCTCAGGTCGCGCGAATCGGCGAGAGCGTCATGTTCCGCGTTGGTGCCAGCTCCGACAGTGCGATCGCGTATCAGTGGAGGAAGGACGGCGTCGCCATCCCCGGCGCCACCGCCAGCACCTATGCGATCACGTCGGTCACGGCGACCAACGCGGGCGGCTACGACGTCGTCATCACCTCGGGAGGCAACACGCTCACCAGTGTCAGCGCCCGCCTCACGGTCGATGTTGCACCGGCGACGACGGAAATCTCGCGGATCGCCAACCTTTCCATTCGCACGCAAGCGGGCTCTGGCTCCCAGACGCTGATCGTCGGCTTTGTCGTGGGCGGCGCGGGAACGCTCGGAAGCAAACCCCTGCTCATCCGCGGAGTCGGTCCAGCTCTTGCCGCCTTCGGCGTCACCGGCGCCCTGCTGGATCCCAAGATTGAACTCTACAATAACGCGTCCGCCAAGTTGACGGAAAACGACAACTGGAGCGCCGCCGACGCTCCCGTGTTTTCCCGCGTCGGGGCCTTCGCGCTCAATCCGGCAAGTCTCGATGCCGCGCTCTACAATGGTGCGTTGGCGCCGGGGGTCTACACCGCCCGACTCTCCGGATTCGGCGGCACCAGTGGAATCGCTCTCGCCGAAATCTACGACGCGACCGCCGGCACCTTTTCCGCCGCGATCCCACGGTTGGTCAATGTTTCCGCGCGGACCTTCAGCGGCACGGGCTCCGAAGTACTGATCGCGGGATTCGCCATCTCGGGCGTGAGGGCGAAATCAGTTCTCATTCGCGCCATTGGGCCAACCCTTCAGGTGTTCGGTGTGACTGACGTCCTCGCCGACCCGAAGCTGGAGTTGTTCAACAGCGTGCAAATCCGAATCCAGGAAAACGACAACTGGAGCGGAACGGCGACGCTCACGACCGCGTTCGATTCCGTGGGTGCGTTCCGCCTTGAAAGCAATTCGCGCGACGCCGCCCTCCTCACGTCCCTCAATCCGGGCACCTACACCGTTCAAGTCAGCGGCGTGGGTGGAACGACGGGCGTAGCACTCGTTGAAATCTACGATGTGCCCTAGTTCGATTGCGGGTGAAACAAACATTCCTGTCTGTACCTCAATTATCCGTTGCTGAACTCGGCGTTTCCTAGGCACAGACAGGAATACCGGTGTCACTCAGGGCGGATGCAATCCACCTTAAACCTCCACCCTACTTCTTCTGTTTCCCGCGGCCCGCGTTTTCACCGCGCGGTTCCGGCGCGATCGGAAGCGGGATGAAGTCGCGCTCCAAGATCATCCACTCTTGCAGCGCCGAACTGAGTTCCTGCTGCACTTTCGCCAAAGCGGGTCGACTGTGCAGGTTTTCGAGTTCGGCCGGATCCGCCTGCAGATCGAAAAGTTCGAACATCGGCCGAGGCGAAGCGAAATAAAGCTTAGCCAGCTTGGGATCGAGTTGTCCGTTTTGCTGCGCTTGTACGATCTCCTGCCAGAAGGCCTGCCCGCCGAAATCCACCGGCGCGTACGGCAGGTGACCGAGGGCGTTATACACGAGCTTGTGCGTCTTCGAAACCACGACGCGGCTCAGGTCAAAGGCGGCGGTGTTGCCGGGCAAACTCGAGGCGTGCGGCCCGCGTTCTGCGAAAATAAACGCGCGTCCAGTATACGGCTCACCGCGAAGCAACTTCGCAAAGCTCTTGCCGGTCATTTCGCGCGGGACAGGCACGCCAGCTGCCTCGAGGAACGTCGGGGCGAGATCTTCGCCGCTGATGAGTTCCGTCGTGCTCGAGCCGGGTTTTGCCTGGCCCGGCCAGCGCACCAGCAATGGCACATTGATCCCGAGTTCATACAAGGTGCCCTTGCCGCGGAACTGTGACGCCCCGTTGTCACCCATGAAGGCCACGAGCGTGGTCTGCTCCAATCCGCGGCGTTTAAGCTCAGCCATCACTTCACCAAAGAATACGTCGAGGTGCGCGATTTCGTCGTAGTAGCGGGCGAAGTCTTCGCGAACCTTGGGCGTGTCCGGATAATGGGCGGGCAGCTTCAGTTTTGCCGGGTCGTGTTTCCGCGGGCCCTGCGTCGTCAGCGGACGATGCGGATCGCTCGAGCACAGCTGCAGGAAGAACGGTTTATCCGCGGGTTTCAGGTCGAGAAATTCGCGAAATTGCCCCAGCGCCGCTGCATTCTCCGGCGTTGAATTCACATAATCGAGGCGGTCGCGGAACGTCGTAAGATTGTGTTTGGCAAAAACCGCCCGGGACTCCGCCGTCGTCGGTGCGCCTTCCAGATGATACGTCCGCCCCGCCACGCCCGTGAACCAGCCCGCCGCCCGCATGGCCTCGGGAAACGTCTTCACGTCCCGCGGCAACGGCGCCGAGAACCGCGTCATGTCGATCGCAACGGGCGAGCGCCCCGTCATAATGCTGGCCCGTGACGGCACGCATTGCGGGCTCGTCACGTACGCGCGATCGAACCGCATGCCTTGAGCGGCAAACGCGTCGAGATTCGGCGTCATAATGTCCGGATTCCCATAAGCCCCCACATGCGGGGCACTGTGGTCATCCGACAAAATCAGGAGCACGTTCAGCTTCCCGGTAGCCGCGGGCGCAGCGAGCCCCGTGGCCGACACCAAAAAGCCTAATCCGACCGAAAGGAACAGCGAGCGAGGTAATGGCATAGCGGGAAGGGTGATTAATTTGATGGGACGAGGTGGAGCGTGTTGTCCCCAACGCGCTTGGCTTGCCGGCCACGTTCAAACCACGCCGACAAGTGAGTCAAACCAGCGGCTTGGGACAAGCCGCTCCACCTTTGGTACCGGGATTCCGAATACGGGTTACTTTTTGGCCGCGAGAAAGTGCACCAGCGCCGCGAACTCCTCGAGCGAGAGCGCATTCGCCAAGCCTTCGGGCATCATCGAAATCGGGAGATGCTTCTCCTCCTTGATGTCGGCCGTCTGCACCGTCGTCACCACTCCGCCCATGTCGCGCAAAACGATCCTGTCTGTCGTTGTTTCCGTGGCGAAGCCGGTGCGGACCGTGCCGTCCTTCATGGTCAAACTCACCGTCTGGAACCCCTGGGAGATGGTGTCATTTGGCCGCAGAATCGCCGTCGCGATTTGGGCCGGGTTCATGATCGCCCCGATTTGGCCCATAAATGGACCGAGGGCCGTGCCACCCGGCGTGAGCGCGTGACACGCGATGCAACCCTGTTGGGTGAACAGTTCCTCGGCGCGCGCGTGATTGGGCTTCAAGCGCTCGACGGCGAGAATGATGTCCTCCAACGGCGTGGTGGCGACGGCCCCCTTTTGCGACGCGATCTTGCTCAAATCCACGGCCGGAGCCGCGGCGACTGGCGCAGCGACTTCGCGCGTACCCAGTTTCTTGAGACCGAGACGGTGCGAGTCATTCAACTCGGCGAGGAAATCGCGATGTGACGGCAGGGTCGTGTTCGCTTCGGCCTCGAGCACCGCGGCAATTCGCGGCGATGCGGCCCACGTCACTGGCTTGTAATAGGGCCCGCGCGTATCCGGACGCGTGCCCCACCACCAGGAGCCGTCAAACGGTGCTTCTTTTTGGTAAAGCCGGGCGAGGACGGTGAGGAGCTTGGCGCGCCGCGCGGGCGCCTGATCGAGCTGCACGCGCTCCAGCAGGCCGGACACCGCGGCCTCGTCATGCATGCCGGAAAGTGCCCACAAGGCGAGGTCCTCGTGCTTCGTGCCCACGGCGGCGAGAGCCGTATCCACCGCGCCGAGACGGATCAAGGCGTGCGCGGCGACATGGGGGAGCACGATGGCGGCATTCGGCGTAGCGTGGCGGGGGGCATAGGAAACCTCCGCTTCCTCAGCTCGGCCGGTGGACGCGAAAAACTCCAGTGACGCTTCCGCGTCGTTGCTGCCACTCCGGCGAGCCTGCGCAGAGAACGAGACCGCGTCCGCCGGCACGGTGTACGTGACCATCGGCGGTCCATCGATCACCAACGCCGGGCCGCGCGGCGCGGCCTTCTTCCCTTTCTTGGCGGCAGCTGCCTTCGCGCTCTCTGGCTCTTCCTTGGTCGCGGCCGGTGTTTCCATCATGGCCCGACCCATGCCGGGCCGCAGCGACGCGAGCTCGACCTGCTTGCCGTCGCGCAACATGAAAGCCGCATTGGTCAGGGCGACTTGCACCGCTTCGCGCGTGCCGTCGGTGGAAACGAGATGCAGCCGCAGCTGGTCTCCGGGTTTAGTGGCAAGAGTCACCCGGGCCTCGCGCGAACCTTTCAACGTTTCCTTTTGGGTGAAGTTACTCTCGTTGAGAACGTCGGGCTTGGTAAACGGAACCGCGACCAGCGCGGCCGCGGCCTCGCGATTTCCGAGTCGGCCCAACGCTACGGCGGCGGCGACACTCTGACGCGGCGTTCCGGTCTTGAGCGCGGCGACAAACGGCGCGATCGGCAGTTGCGCGCTCTTCAGACGCGGCAGGCGATCGGTGGCCGCGCGGAGCGCAAACTCGCGGAGCGCATCATCCGACGCGAACGCGAGTAACACCTGGGGATTGGTTTCGATCTGCGCCAAGGTGAACAAGGCCGCCACGCGCACGGCCAACGGATGCGAGGCCTGGCGGATGATCGCCGTGATCGCGGGCTTCGCGGCGGCAGCTTCCGCCGAGCGAGCCAGAATTTCCTGCTGAGCGTAGAAACGCGTGGAGGCGCTCGCCGAGGTGAGCAACGCGACGAGCTCGGACAGCTTCGCCTGCTCCAGCGACGGCAAGGCGCGATGGGTCCAACCTTGCGGAGTGATGCGCGCAACATAGCCCTTGCCCGGGTCGCCCTTGAAGCCAGCGCCGTCCCAAGCGCCAACGAACATCTGTCCCGACGGATCGACGTCGAGATCGGTCACTTGGGAAATGCGGGCAAACTCCTCGGCCTTTTGCGTGAACGACGGGCCGTCGGGGGTCAACCGGTGGAGAAAAATCGCCTTCCGCCCCCAGTCGGCCATGAGCGGCTGGTTGTTATACTTCTCCGGCCAAGTGGGCTCACTCAGGAAATACGAGCCGACGCCGGAGCCGCCACCCACGTCTTCCAGTGCCGGCAAGATTTCCGTCGAGAAGTTTTTAAATAGCCGTGGATAACCGAACTCGCCCGATTGGATGTGATGGAGAAAGCGAACGTTCCAGCCCCCGCCGTCGTTGGTGTTGCCGCGCGTGAAGGCGTTGAGAAAAGGATCGATCGCCACGTCATAGATGTTGCGCGTGCCCGTCGTGTAGAGTTCCAGCTCCGTGCCATCCGGCCGCACCCGGGCGATGCCGCCACCGAGCAGGTTGAGTTTCGTGCCATCGGTCCCGATCGCCTCGTTGAATCCGAAATCTCCCACCGCGATGTAGATCCACCCGTCAATGCCCATGCGGATTCCATTGGTGGAATGGTCCGTGCCGCGATCATTGATCGCTTTGGCGACGCAGATCCCCTGCACGAGCACCTTGGCGGGACCATCCGCGACGCCATCGCGATTCATGTCTTCCAACACGGCGAGATTCATGCCCGTGGCCTGGCCTTCAGCGCCAAAGGCGGTGTGGAGAACGTAGACGCGCGGTCCCACGGCCAGCAGGCCGCGGGCGTTGTCGATCGCCGCGTACACCGTGTGTGAATCCGCGACACCATCCCGGTCACGGTCGACCAAGCGGACGATCCGGCCCTTGCCCGGACCTTTCCCCAGCGAACCATTAAGATCCACCCCGACATAAACCTCACCTTGGGCCGAAACACACAGGCAGGCGACGCAGGGCGTGATCTCGGGGCCAGAGAAACGCTTCAGCTCCAAATCGTTGGGAACGGTATCGGCCAGAGCGAACGAGGCGCTGCGGCAAACGAGCATTAAAAACGAGAGTCGAGCGAAGAACGGAGGGGTCATAGGGCGTTGATCAACGGTCCAGAGAAAAACAGCGATCGAATCACGGCGGAGCAAGGTGCCGAGACAACTTTAAATTCAGGCCGTTGCGGTAAGCCGGCACACGTTAAAAGCCCTCTGGCTCAGCGTTCAATGGGACGACTTTTCACAAGCGTCATCAGACGAACGGACCTATCTCGGGCATTGACGCGGATTTTCCTCAGCCGTTTCCTGCCTTTTATGCGCGACTCCACGTCAGCCGATCCTCGCACTTGCTATAAACGTATCATCCTGAAGCTCTCGGGTGAAGTGCTTCGGGGCGGTAAATCCGGCGATCCGATCGATGGCGCAACCCTCGACAAGATCTGCTCCCAAGTTAAGGAAATTTACGACTTGGGCGTCCAAGTCTGCGTCGTGATCGGCGGCGGTAATATCTTCCGCGGTCTGGCGGGCGAGAAACGCGGCGTGGATCGCACGACCGGCGACTACATGGGCATGCTGGCGACGGTTATCAATGGACTCGCGATCATGGATTGCCTCGAAAAACTCGGGGTCGACACCCGGGTGCAATCGGCGATCCCGATGAATCAAATCGCGGAACCCTTTATCCTGCGGCGGGCAATTCGCCATCTGGAGAAGAAACGCGTCGTCATCTTCGTGGCCGGCACGGGCAATCCGTATTTTTCCACGGATACGACAGCCGCTCTGCGCGCTTCCGAGATGCATGCGGACATCATCATGAAGGCCACCAAGGTGGACGGCATTTACGACAAGGATCCGAAGAAGCACCCGGACGCGGTCAAATACGATCGCATCACCTACATCGATGCCTTGAAGCAACGACTCGACGTCATGGACTCGACCGCTTTCTCCCTCTGTATGGACAACAATGTCCCGATTCTGGTGTTCGACCTCAACGATGAGCACGCCATCCGCAAAGCTATCTTCGGCGAGAAGATCGGCACGTTGGTGCGCAACTAAGCGTAGCCTCCAACCACGGGGCGCCGCGCCCGGCGGTCGCCGTTAACGGAGCAGGGGGATCCGGATAAAAGCGCAAGGCGGTCGAGTGCTGGACGTTTGCGCCCACGAATCTTCCCCTCGCCTCCGCGGTCTGATTCCTTCACCTTTAATCCCAAACTCTCCAACGCCCGCATTTAGCCGATGATCGCCATGACCCATCCTCTCGTTACCGAAGCCCAGGCCAAGATGAAGAAGTCCCTGGACCACACGCTGCATGAGTTCAGCACCATCCACACCGGCAAAGCGACGCCGGCGATGGTGGAAAACGTCATGATCGATGCGTATGGCTCGATGGCCCCGCTGAAGCAGAACGCCGCCATTTCGACGCCCGACGCCCGCCTGATCCAGATCCAGCCGTGGGATACCACGCTGGTCAAAGCGATCATCAAAGGCATTCAGGAGGCGAACCTCGGTTTCAACCCGGTCCCGGATGGAAAGGTCATCCGCATTCCGCTTCCGGAAATGAGCCGCGAACGTCGCCAGCAGTTCGTGAAAACCGCGCAACAGCTCGCCGAACAGGGTCGCGTGAACATCCGCAACATCCGTCGCGATGCGATCGAATCCGCCAAGCGCGCCAAGTTGCCGGAGGACGAAATGAAGCGTCTCGAAAAGGACATTCAGACCGCGACGGACAAAACGATCGCCGAAATTAATTCCCATCTGGCGCACAAAGAAAAGGATTTGCTGAACGTTTGAACGCGCGCGGTGCGCGGGTGACTGCATGACGCCTTTTTCCCCGGCCCCTGTTCCTGCTGCGCCCCGCCGCGTGGTCGTCAAGCTCGGCACCGGCGTGCTCACGACCGGTGTTGGCCAACTGGATACGGGCCGCATCGCGAGCCTGTGCGACCAGCTCGCGCGCCTGCACCAGCAGGGGTGCGAAGTCATTGTCGTCAGTTCAGGCGCGGTTGGCCTCGGCATGGGCCGGCTCGGCCTGACCCGGAAGCCCAAAGAGGTAACGAAGAAACAGGCCTGCGCCGCCGTCGGCCAGAGCCTGCTGATGCAGACGTGGCAGGAGGGATTCGATCGCCACAAACTCACGGTCGCACAGGTGCTGCTCACCCGCGAAGATCTCCGCGAACGCAGCCGTTTTCTC
>Ga0163152_10004069_pt1 | contig 18463 bp, 16 predicted proteins | sample OliLakLV19MP8IB2_FD_148635 | JGI IMG/M metagenome (GOLD analysis project Ga0163152, IMG submission 148635) | Freshwater microbial mat bacterial communities from Lake Vanda, McMurdo Dry Valleys, Antarctica - Oligotrophic Lake LV.19.MP8.IB-2 | ecosystem: Environmental > Aquatic > Freshwater >...
AGATCACCGGCCAGGAGCCTGGACACTTCGGAGGGGGGTCGAGGCGGCGTCTCTTCGATCGCATGCAGGGCATCGAACAGATTGACCCGGTTCACTTCATACGGCAGCCGACCCGTCAGCATTTCATAAAGCAGGACGCCCAGCGCGTAGACGTCGCTGCGCAGATCGATGTCGTCGCGCGCGCCGCGGGCCTGTTCCGGGCTCATGTAGGACAGGGTTCCCTGGATGGCGTGCGTGGCCGATCGGGTGGCTTGGTCCGCATCGTCCGCATCGGTGAGGCGAGCCAGGCCGAAGTCGAGAAGATTGACCCGGAATCGCGTTCCGGTGGTGACGCGCTCGCCCGCCGGTTCGTCAATGACCATGACGTTCGACGGCTTCAGGTCGCGGTGGATGACGCCGCGCTGGTGGGCGTAGGAGAGGACCGCGGCGATATCCAGGAAAAGCGAGAGGCGTTCGCGAATTTCGGCCCGGTCCGGCGCCCCCATGGCCGTTCTCGCTTTCAGGTAGCCGTCGAGGGGCGTGCCCTGCACCAGCTCCATTGCGAAAAAATGGTCGCCGCCGTCTCCGACGCCTGCCTCGTAAATGGCGGCGATTCCCGGGTGTCGCAGACGTCCCAGCGCATGAGCCTCGCGCTGGAAAAATCGAAGCCGCTCGTCGCCGGCGAACGGCCCGCCGCGCACGATCTTGAGCGCCACGCGGCGGCGGGGCGATTCCTGCTCCGCCTCGTAAACGATGCCCATGCCACCTTCGCCGATCTTCCGCAGGATGCGATAGCCGCCCAGGGTGCGTCCGGTGTAGGAGGGATGGGGCGGTACGAGCACCTCACGGGCCAGGAGCCGTCCGGCGGTGATCGGTTTTTCGAGGATGTCGTTCCAGGGATCGCCCGATTCCAGGGCCGCGTCGGCATCGAGAAACCCCTGGACCTCGGCGCGCAATGTCAGATCGGCCCGGCACTCACGGTCGAGAAGCGCGCCTCGCTCGCCCGGCACGGCATCGAATGCCGCGTCGAGGACGGCGCGAATCCGGGCCCAGCGTTCGGGGTCATGAGGCGGTTTCGGGTTCATTGATTCCGTTTCGAGCGCATGAGTCGAGTCATGTCCTTTCCCATCGGTTACCCCGATTCGGGGCCGGACGGGACAGCGTGTCGGCGAGGCGTCAGGCGACCGGTTCGTCGGGGTGGAGTTCGCGGTAAAGGAATGCCCGGGCAGCCTGCCAGTCGCGCTTGATGGTGCGATCGGTGACGCCAAGTATTTCTCCGACCTCGACCACCGACAGGCCGGCAAAGAAGCGCAGTTCCACGACGCGAGCCAGCCGTTCATCTACCATCGCCAGCCGGGAGAGCGCCCCATCGATCTCCATGAGGCGTCCAGCCTCGACTTCGACCGCCACGTCGTCATCGTTCAACGTCAGCGGCCGGCCACCTCCCCGCTTCGCTGCCATGTGGTGGCGCGCGTGGTTCAGCAGGATTTGACGCATGACCCGCGCCGCCACGGAGTAGAAGTGAGACCGATCCTCGAACGCCAGTGAGGGACTCTTGACCAGCTTGAGATAGGCCTCATGCACGACCGCGGTCGTGTTGAGTGTGTCGGCGGGGCCGGTGCGTCGGAGCTGAGCCCCGGCCAGCTCACGCAGCTCGGCGTAGACCCGCTGGAAAACCGCGTCGAGGGCTGCGGCATCGCCGCCGCGGGCTGATTTCAGGAGTTCCGTTATCGGTTCGGATTCAGACACGATGTCGACGGGGCGGCGGCGACCCGGCTAGTCCTCCCGCAAGTGGCGACGGCCCAACCACGACGGTTTCCGATCGGCCATTAAATTCGACCACGTCGCCGGAGCGCAGCTTCTTCCGGCGACGTGTTTCGACCTCGCCGTTCAGGCGGACCTGCCCCCCCTGGATCACCACCTTCGCCTCGCCGCCGCTCGACACCCAATGGTTGAGCTTCAGCCAGTCCTGTAATTCGATGACAGGGTCCTGAATCACAGTAGTTTTCTCCCCGATTGACTGGAAGCCATCATGGCTGTTGCACCATCCTGTCGAGTCAACTTTGCCAGCCCCTGCAACTTATCAGACTGTTCCGCTCCGTGGCTGTGCCCGGGCGATCGATTTCATGCAAATCGTTCATTCGTCAAATGGGCCTTCCTGGGGCCAAAAACTCATTTGGATGCCAATCAGGGCCACCCGGGCGCCGATACCGCAAGTGGGGATCGACACTTTCGTGAGGGCCGTCACATGTTGACACGTTTCTTGAGTCTGATTGGGATGATTCTGTATCTTGGAAGCGCCCGGATGTCAGTCGCCGGTTCGGAACCGGTGGATCCGTTCGAGTTCGAGGCTCATGCGGGCGGGGCGACGCTGCGATCACAACCGTTATCGGAGGTCCCCGCGTCGGTAACGGTCATCACGCGCGAAGACATTCGCGACTTTGGATTCCAGTCGCTCGCCGAGGCGCTTTCGCAGGTTCGGGGCGTCTTCATATCAACCGATCACAATTATCACTACGCCGGAATGCGGGGATACAGTCCCCTCGGGGATTGGGGCACGCATCTGCTGGTGATGATCGATGGCCATCCATTGGTCGGTGGATTCTATCTGGATGCGCCACTCGGCAGCGATTTTCCGGTGGAAATGAACACGATCGAGCGCATCGAAGTGGTGCGCGGCCCGGGTTCGGCACTCTTCGGCAGCAACGCACTGCTCGGTGTTATCAATGTCGTGACGCGCCAGGGTTCGGAACGAACCAGCGGCAGCGTCGAAGTCAGGGCGATCTCGAACCGACAATTTTGCGCCGCGTCCGACCTGGGTGGTACGACATCCAGAGGATGGAACTGGTTCATCAGCGGCTCGGGATTCGGCGGACCGGGGCCTGACTTTCCCCTCGGCGGATCGAACGCCGGCCCCCCGATGACCGCCGGCGCCGATGGAGACCAGGGCGGACGGTTCTTTGCCTCCCTGACGCGGTCCGGGTGGTCATTCCAGGCGGTGTTCGGTTCGAGGACAAAAGAGGTACCGACCGGCGCATGGAGTACCGAGCCCGGCGACGACCGCACACGGACGCGCGACAGCTGGGGACTGGCGAGCGCCGAGTTCCTCCACGACATCGGTTCGACGAGCGCCGTCCAGGCGCGACTTTCCCTGGGCCGCGATCACTACGAAGGCGATTACTTCAGTCTTGATGACTCCACCGGGCTGCCGGCCCGGTTGTCGCAGGACGAATCGACGAGCGGGTCGGGAGAACTGGATCTCCGAATGATCCTGCAGCCGCTCGCGACCGTCGGGGCCACGATTGGTGTGGCCCGGCGTGATCATGTCACGGCCAGAGGCAGTTCATGGCTTTCGGATCCGTACGAACTCGTGGGTTCCGTGGATCGTCCATGGCACCGGCAATCAGCCTACACGCAACTGGACTGGCTTCCCGCCCGACAGGTCTCCGTTCAGGCGGGCCTCCGCCTGGATGATGCGTCGCCCGGCGGCGCCGTCCTCAATCCGCGCCTGGGCGCAAACTGGCGTCCCGCCCGTGATTGGACGGTGCGCGCCCTGACCGGCAGGGCCTATCGCCGACCGAATCTTTACGAAACCTACTTCACCGACGGCCTGACCTCGCGCGCGAACCCGGATCTCAAGTCCGAGAGCCTCTGGACATGGGAAGCCGGGCTTGAGTGCCGCCGGGATGGAATCACGGCCACGATCAACACGTTTCAGAATATCTTCGACGACCGCATCGTCATCACCCGGCATCCGGTCGACAGCCTGCTTCAGTACGCCAACGTCGGGCGGCTCCGGATCAGCGGCATCGAGTCGGAACTGGCGGGCAATCCGGGTCATGGTGTCCGCTGGCGCGCCTCCTGGACGTATGCCACCTTCGGCGAGGACGACCACGCAGCGGTCAGCACCGTCAACTTCGCCGGTCATGTCGGACAGGCCTCGGCCGTATTTCCCATTCCGGCGGGGCCGGGTCACGCGGCGGTGTTTTTTCATGCCGTTGGGCCGCGCCGAAGCGCCGCCGGCGATCGCGTCCCCGGTTACGGCCTCACGGACATCGTCTGGTCCACCGAGCCGCTTCCGGGGCGGCTGGAGGCGGCGATCCGCGTGCGCAATCTCCTGAACCAGTCCTGGAGCGATCCTGGTGGCGAGGAGCATGCAACCTCCCGCATTCCGGGATGGAGCCGGACCGCGGACCTGGTGGTGAGGATCAAATTCTGAGCAACTCGATGACGCCTCGAACCCTTTCGGCCATGGCGGCCGCCATCCTGCTTTGCCTGCCCGGCGTGCCGGGGTCAGCCCTGGTACCCCCGACACTGACGCTTGTCACCGTGGACGGCGTACCGGCGTTCGAAGCCGCCGTCTCCGGATTCCTGGCCGAGGAGCCAAATGCCCGCGTCATCCGATTCGCGGCGGATCTTGGGAATGCCCGCTCGTCACTCGAGCAGGAGGCGGCCCGCTCGCCGGCCCGCGTCGTTGTGCTGGGTAGCCAGGCATCGCTCGCGGTGAATCGGTGGCTCGGGGGTTGCCCGGCCATCTTCGGCTTCATCCTGACGCCCTCGCGTTTGCCGAAACCGACCGACGATTCCATCTGCTACAGCCTGACGCTCGATCCGGAGGTACGGATCGAAGCGCTGTCCGGACTTTTTCGGCCGCCAGCCGAAATCACCGTGCTGGCCGGTCCCGACGGCGCCGGGGAGGCCGCCGCACTGGCAGCGGCCGGGACTCATCGAAACATGGCGATACGGGTCATTTCGATCCGCCAGGCCAGTGAGATCGGCCTGGCCCTCCGCTCGATCGGCAAGAATACACAGGCCATCCTTCTCACCACCGAGACGCTTTTCCTCAAGGATGAGTTAATCGAGGCGATACTCCTCGCCACACTCGAGCGGCGCATTCCGGTCATCGGGTTTTCCGAGAAGATCACAAGGATGGGTGGCCTGGCATCGCTGGAAATCGATTACGCGGACCATGCCGCGGAGATGGCGCGGGCGGCCCGCGCGATGGCCGGGTCTACAAGCCGCCGGGTCGGCGGACCAATTCGTTTCCCACGCAGTTTTCGCTGGGTGGTGAATACGGGCACGGCGCGAACCCTGGGTATCAGTATCCCGGGCGAGATACTTTCCGCCGCCACCGTGTCGGGGGGCGCGGCGCGATGAATTTTTCGAAAGGAACTGTCCCGACCCGGAGATACGGATCGCCCGGCTTTCGAATCATCCTGATCGTGTCGAACATCCTCCTCGGCCTTCTTTTCATGGGTACGCTGGCAACGGTGATCGGCATTCCCGTCCGCAGCTCGCTCATGGACACGCTCGTGCGCCGGGGCGCATCGTACGCCGCTGATCTGGCCGGCCGTGGCCGGCTGGCCCTGGCGGTCGGCGACACCCTCCGGCTGGCCACCGACGCGCGCGCACTGCTCCAGGACGAGGAAATCGAGCGGATTATCTATCGTGGCGCCGACGGGGCGATCATGCTTCGAATCGAGGGGCGGGGCTCCCGCCATGCGCAGCTCCCCGGCACTGAGTCGATGGCCTCATCGGCCCGGATCAAGTTGACGGCCAGTTCAGATGGCGATCTCTTTTTGCACGAAGCGGGTGCTGACGAATTTCGCGGCAGCCGACTCGGCTCGGTCGAAGTCGTCATGAACACGCACCGAATCGTGATCGGTCTTGTCCGAACGACCATGCTTGTCATGGTGCTTCTCGTTTCAGGTCTCATCCTCCTGGTCCGCGCCGCAATGCGCCGATTTGTCGATCCGGTCATCCGCCTGGCCGAGGCCGCCCAGCAGGTGAGAAACGGTGTGCTTGACATCCGAGTGGCCGAAACGGCGCCGGCCGAACTCGGACAGCTCGAAATGGCCTTCAACCGGATGGTCGAATCGCTCACCGAACAGGAACAGTCGCTGCGAGCCAAGAATGACGAGTTGGAGGATTCACTCCGGCAGACGGAGTCGCTCGTCGAGGAGCTGAAACAGACCCAGGACGCCATGGTCCGTTCCGAGAAGCTTCGAGCCATCGGCGAGATGGCCTCCGGCGTGGCACACGGATTCAACAACGTGCTGGCGGCGATCACCGGCCGCACTCAGCTCATGGAGCTGAAACTCCAGAAGGGTCAGCTCGATGAGGAATACCTGAGGCGCGGTCTGGACATCGTCCGGCAGGCGGCTTCCGACGGGGCCCGCACGGTGCAGCGGCTGCAGCAATACACCCGTGGAGCACTGCAGAAGGAACTCGTGGGCGTCGATCTCGAAAAGTTGACGCGGCAGGCCATCGATATGGCCCGTCCGCGCTGGAGCGTCTCGGATCTGGGGCGGATCGGCACAATCGAGGTCCGGACATCATTCCATTGCGGTGGGCTCGTAGCGGCCGACGAGAGCGACCTGCGCGAGGTGATCCTCAATCTGTTGTATAACGCCGCGGACGCCATGCCGGGCGGTGGCACGCTGACCCTGGCCACCGAGCCCCGGGGGGAACGGACAGCATTGACCATCACGGACAGCGGCGTTGGGATGGTGCCCGAGGTCATGCGCCGTGTCTTCGATCCATTTTTCAGCACCAAGGGGGTCAAGGGAAACGGCCTGGGCCTGTCAATCGTATCGGGCATCGTCAAGCGATTCGGTGGCGAAGTGCATGTCACCTCCGAGCCGGGCAAGGGGAGCCGGTTCACGGTATTGCTTCGTCCGTGGGAGGAGCGATCCGCCATACCGACTGCCCCGGCAACCGATCGTGCCCCGAAAGAGGCCTCACGCGCGGTTGTCGCCTGCCTGATTGCCGACGACAACACGACGGCGCTGGAAAACCTGCGTGAAATCCTCGAGTCACTCGGCCATCGGGTGACAGCCCTCGAGACTGGCCGCGCGGCCGTCGACGCGCTCCGGGACGGCCACTTCGACCTGGTCATCACGGACCTCGGGATGCCCGAAGTCAACGGCTGGGATGTGGCCAGTGCGGCGCGCCTGGCCAACGGTTCGCCCCCGGTTGTCCTTTGTACCGGCTGGGGGGATACCCTCGACCCGTCCGATTTCGACTCTCGCGGCGTCTGGCGATCGCTGACAAAGCCCTACACCGTGAGCCAGATCGAACGTATTCTCGAGGGGCTTCCCGCCGCGAGTTGAGGCGGCCTCCACGGCCACCTGAAATGCCTTGCGACCGAACCCGGCCCCGGCGCGTATGCTCCTGCCATGAAGCTGGTTCGGATTCTGTGGCTCCTGCTGGCTACGTCCGCGCCGCTCATGATGGCCTCCGGCCCGTCATGCGCGGTGGCGCCGGCTGATTCGATTGTCACGCCAGATTGTGTGCGTTTCGAATCCCGCCTCGACTCCCTTCGGCAGGCCCTGCGGATTCCGGGACTGGCCCTGGCGATCGTCCGCGACACCACGATCCTGTCGGCCCGCGGCTTTGGACTCGCGGACGTGGAAGGAAAGCGTCCGGTGACCGCCGATACGCCGTTCAACATTGCCTCCGTGACCAAGCCGATGTCGGCGATCGTGGCACTCCGGCTCGTGGAGCTCGGGCGGCTCGATCTCGATCGCGAACTCATGACCTACACCGGGTTCGAGGAACTCTGCCGGGACACGCGCGACGAGGGAGGACTGTTCTTCAAGGATTTCGAGTGCGATCAGCATCCGATGACATTGCGCCACGTCCTGTCGATGTCGGTCAATGGCACACCCGGCACGAGATTCTTCTATAACCCGGTCATCTACTCGTGGGCCTCGCGTCCGATGATGGAAGTGACCACCGAGCCGTTCTCGTCGCTGATGTCCCGGTACGTCTTCGAGCCGGCCGGCATGACCCGCTCGGCCCGCATCCACCGGCAACTGCCGCTTCGTGAGGATCTGGCCCGCGACCTGGCGCTCCCCTACCACCTGGACGATTCAAGTCGTGTCGTGCGCTCCGAACCGCCATCTCCCCAGGGCGATGGCGCGGCCGGAGGCGTTATTGCCAGCGCCATCGATGTGGCCCGCTTCGACATTGCGCTGACACAGGGGCGCCTGATCACCGCCGCCTCGCGCAAAATGATGTGGATGCCGGGAAAATCACCTGCTGGCGCCACACTCCCCTACGGTCTTGGCTGGTTCGTCGAGACGGTCAACGGCGAACCGGTCGTCTGGCACACCGGACTCTGGGAGGGCGCCTGGTCGGCGATCTACCTGCGGCTGCCGAACCGCCGCCTTTCCTTGATCCTGCTGGCCAACAGCGACGGTCTTCGCTGGGACAACGCGCTGGACGAAGCCGCCATCGTCCGATCGCCCTTTGCCAGGATCTTCCTCGAGGAGGCCATTCGATGAGGCGCAAAGGTGACATGGCAGGCCCGCCGGGTCGTCAGCGCACCAGGAGCAACTTCCTGGCCATTCCCGCCCCGTCGGCAACACCGGCGCCGTACTCGATCCGGCAAAAGTAGAGACCGCTGGCGGCTGAGCCCACGTTCCAGGTGATGGCGTGGTGGCCGGTTGGCTGTACGCCGTCGACCAGCACGTCAACTTCCCGGCCGGCCACGTCGTAGATGGCCAACCGGACCCGCCCCTCCCGTGACACCGTGTAGCGAATGTCCGTGGCGCGGCCGAAGGGGTTCGGAAAGCCTCCCTCAAGCACGACGGCCGGCGCAGAGTTCGGCGATTCATTTGCGACGGCGGAGGTGGCGTTCGGATCGTACAGACAGCCAGACGATGCGAACGACGTCTGCCAGGTGACGATCAGCGAGGTGAAATCGGTTGACACCACCGTGCCGGAATCGCGCATCGCGGCGATCGGCGCGATCAGTGTGTCCTCGATCGAGGCCAAGCCGCCGGGTGCCACGAGAACTGACGGCCGGATGGCATGGGACGTCGTCAGCATGCAGCTGGGTGACACTTGACCGGTTCGATACCGATCGACGAGGTCCACGAGGCCGACCACCGTTCCCAGGTACTGCCCGATTGCGGCGATGTTGCCGGCCGGATCGTGCTCAAAGTAGTGATCCCGATCGCGCGGATGCCAGACACCCGAAACCCGGGGATCGTTGACGTGATTCGGCGTGCCACTCCCCATGAGGATGTCGCCGCGCCAGAACGCCCACGGGTAGCGCTCGCCGGCCACCGGCACCCGGAAACGATCCCACTCCGAGAACTGCGGCAGGCTGGGATCCCAGATGTGTCCGCCGATCACCGTTGTCCCGCCAACGCCGAGTGAATCCAGGAGATGAGCCACGTCGGTGTAGTTGTAACCGCCATTCTCGTGCGAATGGGCGTCGATTACGGCGTCCAGATCCTCCTTGACGTATCGGAGGAAATTCTTGTTGTTGGTCGTCGCCATGAGCGCCGCGTCCTCGTACAAGAGCGCGGCCCGGAGGATCTTCCAATCCGGTTGCAGGGTCCAGGTCACGCTGTAGTCACGGGCAAGTTCGGCCATCTCGATGAGACGGCTTCGGTACTGGAGGTAGCTGTTGCGATTCTGAATGGAGCCGAGCGTGCCGCCCGGGGTGTTGTCTTCAATGTGAGTGAAGAGAACGGTGTGCACCGGCGGCGGAGTGCCGGCCACCACGGGCAGTGAGGCCAGAACGAAGAGGATCGCGAATCCAGGAGCCAGGTAACGGGCCAGCCGGGTCATCGAGCGAGGTGGGCCGGACATGACATTCCCTCCCGGTTCAATCGTTGCACGGGTTCACAGGGGCTTGGACCGCCCCGGGGTGCGCACGTTACAGGAAGGGTTGAACGCGCCGCGCCGGTCGGCGCTCCCTCAGGGCACGAGGTTCTTGATCCGGCTCCAGGTGCTCGGCGAGATGTTGACGATCCGGTTGTCGCGCCGGAACTCAAGATCGACGATCTTGTCGCCGGGATTGGGCAGCAGGAAGCCCGCGTTCAGCTCAACCATCGTCACCGGATCGAAGACATGCACCTGGGTCGTGACGCCGTCGGCGACGTACAGGTTGCCATCGATGGGACTGATATCAACCCCGTGCGGGCGGTCCCAGCCGGTGCCCATGTAAATGCCGTTCAGCACGAGGGCGGGGCTGTAGCGATACATGACGTTGGTTCTCATGGCGGTGACGACAATGTTGCCGCCGGGAAGGAAGGCGATGTCATTGGCCTGCGAGCCGGCCGGCAGGAACCACTGGTTGACGAGGGTGCCGCCAAAAGTAATCTCGCTGACGGCGCCGAGATTGAACTGGCAAATGTAGAGATTGCCGTTCGGGCCGATGGCCATGTCGGCCGGATCGGGGACCGAATACAGAATCGACACGAGCAAGCCCGTGGTGGCGTCATACTCACGGACGTCCCCGGTAGTGAACGAGCCGATGTAGACATTACCGTTCGGCCCATACAATCCGGTCCACTGCCAACCACCGGTCGTGGAATAGGTTTTGATGTAGGCGCCTGAGGTGGCATCGTATTCGTCAACGCCCCCGCCGAACGACCCGACCAGATAGCGGCCGTTCAAAAGTCCGAAATGAATCCCGAGCTCCCCACTGCCAAGCACCGCGGTGGAATGAGTGCCAATCAGGGCGCCGGTATTGCCAACGTAGGCACGCACCACGTTCGAGGCGTCGCTGGTCACGAATAGATCGCCGACGCCGCCGGCGGCATGGGCCGGCGCGGACACCAACACCATCGCCAGAAGGGCGGCGGGCAAGAGGGTCACGAAGGGTGAAATCACGCGTTCACGAGGGGTCATGAGCGTCCTCCTGGGATGTTTGTTCGGGCGGGGGCAACGCCCGATCCCGCGGCCGGGACCGCGAGAATGGGCGGGGACGATCAAGGATACCAGACACGGTGGCCCTCAGGACCAAAATGGTTGCCGCCGCCGGGGCTGTTCAGAGCCCCGCCGTGATAACCTGTTGCAGGTCTCGGGAGACTAGTTTCTGGGGTCGGACCAGAAATCCGTGGCGCCCCGGTCAATCCTGTGTCTCTCATCTTCATCGGGGGGTGTTCGATGCTGCTTGTTACTCGCCATACATTTCGCTCCCGCACCAGCACCTTCGCAACGAGCCCTTCCATGATTCGCCTTCTGCGCTCGACTGTCCTTTCGCTGGGTTTTTTCGCGATTGCATGGCCGCTCGCACCCGGGGCTGACCTCGCGCAGGCCGAAGTCAACTTCGTGGGTCTCCAATCCTGCTATACGATTGCCGGGCTTCGGCTCGACTGGTCGTCGGATCTTGGTCCGGATTACGTGCTTAACTACCCTGCCGCGCCAAGCTGCCTGAACATTGCCGGCGTCAACGAGTCGCTTGTCCTCAATCGATTCTTCTACACGGGACAGAGCTGCACCTCCACGTCCAATGTTCAGATTTCTCCCGCGGGTCAATACTCCGGAAGTCCAGTCGCCGTGATCGACTATCACCAGGTCGTCGACCACCGCACGGGTGACATCTACGGCCTGGGGGCGTCGGGAGCATGGCGGGTGAGCCCGCAGTTCGCGGGGCTTACGGGTTCGACGACCATTTACTGGCGAATCGACGTCGAGGTGGCCGCCAATGATGCCCAATGGCCGCTCCGGATCATGCAATCGAACCACGGTGTCATCTTCACGACCACGACTCCAGGCGGCTACACTGTCATGGGCTCTTCGCCCTACTCTGACATGACCTTCCTGTGGGACTCGACTACGTTCGTGAGTTCCATAGCTGCGGGATACAGTGAGAGCCAGGGTCGTCTGACGTTTTCCTTCGATACGACCGAGCTTCCGACGCCCGTTATTGGTACCACCTGGGGCCGTCTGAAGACTCTTTATGGGACGGCACCCTGACGGCTTCCTAACCCGACGCCGCTCAAACTCATCGCTTCAGCGCCGAGGTCCAGTTCAGCTCGAGGACGAGCGATGGAGGCGTCGATGCGCCGGTGGGGATCGATCCGAGGAAGCGTTGAAAGTCGGCGGAGGCCGTGACTGTCACGGCGTCCGGACGCCTCTTGGAAAGCACGCGCGGAGTGCCTGCGCTGAATGTCGGGGAGGCTTTCACCTCGGCGACCAGCGCCGTTCCATCCAGCCCAAGCAGGAGCATCTCCGTGCCGTCTCTCGACCAGAAGCCGGCAAATGCGCCCGTGGTCGAAACCTGATATTTGCTCCCGGGCGTCGGAAAGGACTGAGCCCTTCCTAAGTCAGCGGGCGCGTCATCGTCGGGGAGTTCGTGAGATCTCCGGGTGCCGGGCCAGGCGTCCCCACTCGCGCCAGGCCGAAATCCATGAGCTTGGAGCCGGACCGTGTCAGCATCACGTTTCCGGGCTTCAAGTCGCGGTGCACGATCCCCGCGCGGTGAGCCTTGTCCAGGGCGTCGGCGAGCTCCGCACCGAGCTTCAGCACGAGCTCGGTTGGCAGGGGTCCTTTGGCGAGTCGGTCGGCGAGGGTTTCGCCCTCGATCATCTCCATGACCAGGTAGTCAGTATCCCCCTCGCGTCCGACGTCATGGAGTACGCAGATGTGCGGGTGGTTGAGGCTCGAGATCGTTCGGGCTTCACGCTCGAAGCGGGTCCGCAGATCCGGGCTTGATGACAAGTGCTGGGGGAGCACTTTTATGGCCACGTCGCGCCCGAGTCGGGTGTAGCGTGCGCGGTACACCTCGCCCATTCCACCGGCGCCGACGGGCGACACGATTTCGTAAGGGCCGAGGCGGGTGCCGCTGGTGAGTGTCACAGCCGGGTAATTTGTCTCACGAGGGCGGTATCTCCGACGTCAAGTTTCAGCTTCGTCGTGCAGGTTACCACTCTTCCTGGTGCGGAGCGGCATGATGGGTTGATTGTGCTCCCCGGAAAGCCCGGCCACGAGTGACCCCCTACGGCACCTTCTTCGGAAAGAACCCCGCCGTCCGCTCCGTGGCCAGCCGGATCGCCTCATCGAGCGTCGTCAGGCCGTGGTAGCAGCGCTCCACTTCTTCTCCCACCTGCCCTTCGATATCGGGCCAGTTTTCCATCACGGGAACGGCGCGGATATGGGGAATGACATCCAGGAAGACCTGGCTGTGGGCGGGCTTGCTGGTTGGGTCAAGGAAGGCCGGGGAGTTGGCGATGGCCTTGAGTGATGGGACGGTCCGGCCGCTGGCGGCCAGAATTGACTGCCCCTCGGGGGTGCTGGCGTACTCGATGAAGGTCCAGGCGGCGGCCTTGTTCCGGCTCGACTTCGGCATGAAGAAGGCATCCGTGTGCAGAATGCCGGCCGGCACCTTGCCCCGCGGCAGGGGTGCCACGTCCCAGTCAAACGACTTGATGGTGCGGTAGATCGGCACGCCGCGACGGCTGTCGAAGTACATCCCCATCGTGCCGCGCAGGAAGCGGCTCACGCTCGGCTCGGCCTTTTCGGCGAACATGTCGGGCACGATCCGGTGCTTGCGCGACAGGTCGATGAACCATTCGATGGCCTCGCGCGTCGCCGGGGCGTTCAGGGTCAGCCGGGTCGGGGCTTCGGGATTGTCGAAAATCTCCCCGCCGTTCTGCCAGATGAACGGCGCCACCCGGAAAAAGACGGCCTCCGTGCCCAGGCCGTACTGGTCGCTGGCCCCATCGCCGTTGGTGTCTTTGGTGAGCTTCTTGGCCGTCTGGATGAACTGGTCCCAGGTCCAGTCATCCTTCGGGTACGGAATGCCGGCCTCATCGAACAGGCTCTTGTTGTAATAGACGACGAGACTCGAAATGTTCTGCGGGATGGCCAGCAATTTTCCCTGCCAGTAGTACGACTGGAGCGCCTCCGGATAAAAATCCCCGGTGCGAACCAGCTTGCTGGCGGCCACGTAGTCGTCGAGCGGCTCGAACAGCCCTTTGGCAGCGTAGTTGGCGTAGCGGCGGTAGTTGAGCAGAAAAACATCCGCCGGCGTTCCGGCCGCGAAGTCGATGGCCAACCGCTGAAGATAGGACAGCTGGTTCGGCGTGTACACAAGTTCAACCTTGATCTCCGGGTGCTTTTGCCCGAAAGCCGTGATCAGGGAGTCGTAGGCCTTCTTCTCCACCGGGTCGCCCCAGATCATGAAGGAGATGCTGCCGGTCTTTGGGGCGGCCAGCGCGGGATTGGCGCCCAGCGGCGTCATGATGCCGGGCAATGCGCAGAACGATGGCGCGACGGCGAGGAGCCCCACCGCCAGTCGGAACAGTCGGGTCGGCCAGGGGAAAATTTTGGTCAATTTAAAAATCCTCCGGGAGTCCTTTTCAGGATGGATCGGCCGATTCAACCCCGGCCGGTCGTTTCAGGTTCAGGGGCTTGAGCAGCATCTCGTCGGGCCAGAAGTAGCGGTGGGCCATCAGGAACGCCCCGATGACCGGAACCAGGATGACCACCACGCCGGCCATGATCAGCGGGGCGTCGGTCACATCCATCTGCTGCAGCGAGGAAAGGCCCACCGGCAGCGTGTAGTTGCCCTGGGATCTCAGGTAGAGCAGCGGCGAAATCAGATCGCTCCAGTAGAAACTGAATGCCAGGACAGCCACGGTGACAATCGTGGGACGCGCCAGCGGCATGGCCAGCGCGGACCAGACCCGCCAGTGGCCGGCCCCATCCAGCCGGGCCGCCTCGAAAGTCTCCCGCGGGATGCGGCGAAATGTCCAGTAGAACAGGAGCACGTAGAACGGATTGGTACCGCCGATGGCCGGCACGATGAGGGCACCGAGGGTGTTCATGAGTCCCAGATGCCGGAAGAGGATGAAACGGGTCAGCCAGAGCGCGGTAATCGGCACCAGCATCAGGAAGACGGTACCGAGCACAAACCGTCGCCGCCGCCGGGCGGTCAGATTGGCCATGGCGTAGCCCGCCCAAGAGGCCGTCACGATCGTCAGCGGCACGGCGATGCCGACGACAAGGAGTGAATTGCCGGCCTGCCGCGCCATCGGCACCAGATCGAAGAGCTGGCGATAGTTGTCAAAAGCCGGGCTCGTCGGCCACCATGGAATGTTGAGGGATGGCGGCAATCCGGGTGTGCGCAGGGAGAGCACCAACACCCACCAGGCGGGCAGGAGAAACGCCACGGCCAGCAGGAGCGGCAACGCGTGGCCGACAAGTTTCGGCCCGAACCGGTGGCGCAACTCAGGCATCCTCGCCGTACCCCCAGCCACGGGCCAGACCGGCAACCAGGACGAGGAGCAAGGCCACCGCAGCGAGCAGAAGCAACATGATGGCGGCGGCGTGGCCGAAGCGCAGCCCCTCGAACGCCTCCTGGTACATCAAGAGAGGCATGAAGAGCGTGGCGTAGTAAGGCCCGCCGCCGGTCATCAAATAAGCCGGCGTGAAGGTGCTCTGGGCGCTCAGAATGATGTCGCGCAGCGTCAGGAGCAGGAGCCACGGTGCCAGCATCGGCAGCGTGATATGACGGAACTTGTGCCAGCGGTTGGCACCATCGAGCGAGGCCGATTGGTAGTAGTCGTCCGGAATGCCCTGCAGTCCGGTCAGCAGCACGACCAGCCCCTCGCCAATCTGGAAGAGCGACATGATGACGATGGCGAAGAGCGCCGTCTGACCTTCCGCGAGCCAGGCCGGCTGGGCGAGGCCGAGGGCTTTCAGGGAGATGTTCAGCGGTCCGTACAGCGGATTGAAGATCCAGAGCCAGATGAGCGCGTAGGCCACGTCCGGTACGACCGTCGGCAGGAAGACCGACATCCGGTAGAAGCCGATCCCCCGTCGGCGTTGCCGCAGGAGGAGGGCCAGCCCGAGTGCGCCGAGGAGGCGAAGCGGTACGGCCAGCAGGACGAAGACGGCCGAGTTCCGCGCGGCCGTCCAGAAAAGATGATTCTGGAAGACCTCCCCAAAGGTGCCGAACCCGCGCCAGACAGGGGCCGAAAGGCCGTCCCAGGAGGTGAAGGCGAAGGCCAGTGCGGTAAGGGCGGGCAGGAGGACCAGAAGGGTCATGCCGACCACACCCGGCGCCATCATGGCAGCCAGGGAGACGCTGTCCCGTGTTCGGTATCCGGCGATCCTCGATTTGTGGGACATGGCCTAATCCTATACTGGTTCGGGGATGACCGAGCTTCGGGCGGAGGTTAAGATCCTCCAATGACCGGCTACGACAACATCCTGAATCTTCTCATTCTCTATGACACGGCCCGGGGGTTCCTGCCGCTCCGGGAGGCACCGGACGTCATCCATCACGGCATCCTGTCCTTTTCGGGGGCCACCGGCACCCGCCGCGTGGAGTACCTGGCTCACGACGGGGCGGGTCGGTTCACGGCCGTCCCGGCCCGTGGCGCCCGCCCGGCCAGGCCGGTCACCTGTCAGGTGGCCACGGAAACGTTGGCTCTCTTTCGACAGGATCCGGGCCCGCTGAAGATGGCAGCCCTCGGCCCGGGCGAGCCGGCGCTGGAGGAGGCGGCCGAGCGGCTCAGCCTCACGCTGATCATTCCGGTGGCCGACGAGTACGCGCTTCATGGCCTCATCGGCATCGGCGACAAGCTTTTCGGCGATATTTACACCGATACCGAACTCTCATTGATGCACGAGATCGCTTCGCTCCTGGCCGCCGCCCTCTATCGTCAGATCCGTCCCACCGCCGAGCGACTGGCGCCCGGCACCGGCGCGTCGCTCGACGCGATGCGTCGCGAGCACCCGCCGCTGGCTCGAATAGCCGGCCGAAGTTCCGCCATCCGGGTCATCATGGAGGAGATTCTCACGCTGGCCGATTTCGATCTCCCGGTCCTCATCACCGGCGAAACCGGCACGGGCAAGGAGCTGGTGGCGCGGGCACTCCACGAGATCGGCCCCCGCGCGGCGGGTCCGTTCGAGGCGGTTAATTGCGCCGCGATACCGCGGGAACTGGTGTCCAGCCACCTGTTCGGCCACGAGAAGGGGGCGTTCACCGGTGCCATCGCCGAGGCGAAGGGCGCCTTCGAACGGGCCGGGGAGGGAACGCTGTTCCTTGACGAAATCGGCGACATGCCGATGGAAGTCCAGGCCAGCCTGCTCCGCGTCCTCCAGGAAAGACGCTTTTCGCGCGTGGGCGGCGAACGGTCGATGCCGGCCAGAGCCCGCATACTCAGCGCCACGAACCAGAATCTCGAGGAGGCCGTCGCCGCCGGTACCTTTCGGGCCGACCTCTTCTATCGGATTCAGATGTACTCGCTTCGGCTCCCCCCCCTTCGCGAGCGGCGGGAGGACATTCCGCTGCTCGTCGAGCACATCCTCGGGGATGTCCGCCGCGTCAGGGGGAGCGCACCCCGCGCCGGAGTCGCGTTTCTCGATGCGCTGGCCGGACAGCGGCTCCGGGGCAACGTGCGCGAACTCGAGGGGCTGGTCCTCTCGGCCATCGTGCGAGCGGTCGGCGGCGACACGCTCGAGGCCGCCCACCTGATGCCGGAGCTATCCCGACCCGGGACATCGGGCCAGATCGCCACGGCGGCGACCGCCGGCACCTCCCAGGCGGGAGAGACGCCGCCTCCAGGTGTCATCCCCTACGAGGAAATGGAACGTGAATATGTCCGCTCCGTCCTCCGGGTCACTGAAGGAAACAAGAAACAGGCGGCAGCACTCATGGGCATCCCCCGGACAACCCTCAACGACCGGATGAAAAAACTGGGCCTCGACGCCACCTCCTGACGGCCGGCCGTCCCGATTCGACACGGTTCTCCGACTATGGCGGTGGGCCGTCCTGATTCAAGGGGCAGCAAAATCCACGCAGAAATCCTATAATTTGTGTAATTTCAATTGATTACAGGCATAATGTCAGATGCAGCACTTTTGGCATCGCGCTTGCGAAAGGGATCCTTCGTCCGCCAATTGATCTCAATCGTTTGCTTCAGGGGGCTCCGGTGAATTCCAGGATCGGTCGTGAATGGATGATGGTCGCGGCCACCGTCGCGTTGGTAACTGTCTCAATCGTTGCCTCCCGCCCGGCCGTGGCCGGCGGTTGCCAGGACTCCGGCGCTCAATCGATTGCCTTCGAGTCACTGGAGCACTATCGGAACGGCCCCTACCGGGCCGGTACCGTCCTGATGGCGAATAGCGCAAACGATTGGAACGCCGCCACCGAAAAGCTGGCCATCGAAGAGGCGCTGAGCCTCTACCCGGTTGATACCCCAAATGTTAAGTGGGGCGAGCAGTCGGTCATCATGGTCGCCATGGGCGAGTGCCCAAGCCTTGGTTACAACGTCATCATTGAGAGTGTCTGGAAGGAAACCGACCGAATCGTCGTCGGCGTCCGTTATGTCCACCCAGGCGAGGGCTCGCAGCTTTCGGCCTTGTCATCTCCCTATCACATGATCTGCATCGATGCCGTCGGCATCGACAAGATCGAAATCTGCGAGACCAGCGCGGCCGCCGCCCGCATCGAGCGCCGCCTCTCCCCGCCCGGCAATTTCAATCCCGAAAATTCGGCCAGCACCTCCACGACCTGGAGCGATCTGAAGTCCCGCATCGCAACCCAGTAGCTCCGGCTCCAACCTTCTGCGGCGGTCCCGGTCACCCCAAGGTTCGTGTTCCGGAGATCTTGGATAATCGGGATAGGGGGTAGCGGGTTTCGTCCCGCTACTCCCCTCCCACACCACCGGACATGCGGGTCCGCATCCGGCGGTTCGACAGGTCAGCGACCGGCCGGCCTTGGTAGGCC
>Ga0163152_10004075_pt1 | contig 18443 bp, 19 predicted proteins | sample OliLakLV19MP8IB2_FD_148635 | JGI IMG/M metagenome (GOLD analysis project Ga0163152, IMG submission 148635) | Freshwater microbial mat bacterial communities from Lake Vanda, McMurdo Dry Valleys, Antarctica - Oligotrophic Lake LV.19.MP8.IB-2 | ecosystem: Environmental > Aquatic > Freshwater >...
TACAAGAAAAAATTAGGATTGCAGCAGGAAGACTAATAATTGAAACGAGTTGTGAACACATTGTTGGCAAGGGAGTTTGGATTGGTAAACCAGCTGGTGAAGCCACTGATGGTCTTGATGCCAGCAAAACTTTTCTTCATAAGCTTGCTGAACGGCCAGAGCCTCGAAAAAAGTCGACAGTAACAAATTACCAGGAAGCAAAGCACAATATTTATGAAAGGATTATGAAATTTACCCTGGATTCACGAAAGGGAAATAAAGAAAGACGGGCTGAAGCAAATGAAATTAAGAAAGGTCAGCAACGTTCATATATAAAAGCCGTGCTTTCGGCACACAGGTCACCAGAAAAAGAGCGCGCAGGATATGAAAGGACATTTTCTGATTACGTAGAACGTCGGGCTCAAGCCCAAAAGGGAGCAATGGATAATATTATTTTTAAACTGAACGTTGATGAAGTGAAGAATAAGCCTAGAGACCTACGCAGAAGGGCCGCATAATCTTAAAAAAGCGTTATAAAACATTGACATATTTTGTCAATTAGTATAAAAAGTAACTATATGCCAGAACTTTCCCCATCAGTATCATTTCCTGGGAGCGATGATTTAATTGAAGTGCACCATGTAAGTGTCAATAGTGCACTGAATGATAAAGCACCATTCACACCGGAAACTCCTTTGAGTGTTGAAATGGGCCACAACGTTTACCAGGAAACTCACAGTATTCCTACTACTACAAAAGAAGCTGCTGAGGAAACATTATCCAGTGAACCAGTAAAAAAGCCTATAAAAGTAGAACTTACTACTACGGTGGAAGAATTAGTTCAAAAAGTAGAAGAACGTCTAGCAGCTGGAAAATCTGAGGAGTTACGAAGTGATGCCTATACGACCCTTACGGCAACATCTGAAGGACTCACAACATTAATGAAGTGGATATGGACCAGCAAAGGTAACGTTATTTTAGAAAATGCAGATAAGGAAAATCTTAAGGGGCGCTTAGAGATTGCCAGAAAAGAAGCTCTGAAACGCATATCAGAAGACCTGAAAACACATTATGGCTCGGCAACTGTCAGCCAAGAAGCACTCTTTTTTATCCGCAGCTCACTTTCTTCCATGAAAGAGCTTGTGGCACTTTTTAATAAGGAAGGAAACAACATTCAATTTGCATCCCCAGAACATGAAGAGATGTTCAAGCAAGCTGCTGAGGAATTAAAAATGACATTAGTAATTCCGAATCCGAAAGAGAAACCAAGTAGCTTATCAAGCACTCTTGTTGTTCGTAAACATGAATGGAGAAAGCTGATGAAGGATGAAGCAAATCCTATTACCTGTAAAAGATCAGAAGACTACGGCGACCGTTCAACACTTATTTTCTTTGAGAAACCACAAGACAGAGAGGCTTTTGAAGAGAAGTTGGCTGCCTTACGGGCAGAGGCTGAAAAGCCTAACGTAACACCGCAAGAACAGACCGAGATATATGACAAGCCTGCATTAGATGAAGCGTCAGAAATAATATTAGAGGCAGAAAGCCCATCTAGTGTTCTTGCCTTTATAGAAAAGGAACTTCAAACAAAGAATGAGTATACGGTGTCAGATGATGACTATAAAATTTTGACTTCATCCGATGAAGGCGTAATTGCTTTCCTTTTGACTAGCCGGAAATATCCGAAGAAAATTCTAGTGAATGATGCGCAACAAAAAGATATAAAGGAGCGCATGGGTAAAATTTCCCAGACTATTATGGATCATGTTCGTGAACGCTTTGAGACAACATCGGAATCTGAACCAATTACCATTTCAACGGAAGAACTACAGGTAATTCATATTTCTAAAAAACAATTACAGAATCTTGCGGAACTCTTGAATAGAGATCCCGAACGTGTGCACTTTGCATCCGCAGCAGATGAAAAAGACTTTAGAGGACTTGCAGCAAAATTTAGTATTGCTTTGCCAGAAGTAGTAACTGTTGCGCCTAAAAAAGAACCTGAAACTCCTACAGAAGAAGGAACTACAGCATTATATGCTGTATATAAGACATTAAAGGATGGCGAAAAGGTTGAACTGACACGAGAAGATTACACTTGGATTCTATGCGCACAAAACGGCTTAGAGAAAATCACACACTTACGTCAGCGTTATTCTAAAACACTTCTACTCAGCGATACTATCGAAACTGATTTAAAGGCGCGTATCCTAAATGCTGCACTGGATGCGCTCGGTGCTATTCGTGAGCGTCTAAAAACAAAGCGACCAGCGACTGTCTCAGAGTTAGAATTTGTACTCATAAAAAGTTCTAGTGGAACGTTAAATGGACTAGTTGAATTATTTGTAAAACACCCAGGAGCCATTCAAATTGAATCGAAGACTGATTCTGAACGATTTCAAATTTTTCTGGATCAGAAAATAGGAAATCGGGCACTACAATCAACTGTTTCTGCAAAACCAAAAGAAGAGCCACCTAAGGTTGCTCATCAGCACGTTGCAAATGATGGATCAACCGAGGTAAGAGCTAACGGAAAACATTTTATTACTCCAACCACTATTTTAGATGCGTCTGAAATTAGAGAAATTATTCATGCCGGTTATAAAGTGCGTATCTCAGCCGCTCAATGTGAGCATTTCCTCATTAGTCCTAGTGACGATTTTATCAGGATGATTGATGATTATATTAATTCCAAAAAGCGCAATAACCCTGTTCTTGTATTTGAAGATAGTGCATCAGAGGGGAAATTATATGATGCCTTAGAAGAGTATGATAATGCAGATACGGTGGTGCCAAAAGAAACAAGTCTTTACGAGAAAGACTACTTGTATCCCTCTTGCTATTCCCCTCTTTGAACATAGATAATACAGGCATATGTTTCGCCGTCCCCTCCTCATCGCCAACTGGAAAATGAACATGGGCCCTGTGGATTGGGAAGCTCACGGTTCCCCCTATTGGCCGCATAATGATGCCGATGTGGTGATGATGCCTTCCGCCATTGAGCTACCCATGGCACTAAGCTTGGAATTTTTTGCAGGCGCACAATGCGGCCGTGCGGAAGATACAGGCGCATTTACCGGGGACCTAAGTATAAAAATGCTGCACGACCTTGGCTGCGATTACATTTTGTGTGGCCACAGCGAACGCCGTAAGCATCATGGCGAGACCGATGCGATGGTATTAGCACAGGCAACGCGGGCATTGGCATTAGAAATGCAACCTGTGGTATGCGTAGGTGAAACAAAAGAAGAACGCGCCGCCGGCAAAGCCGAAGAAGTAGTGAAGCGACAATTAAAAGACATACCTGCCGGCGTGATCATTGCCTACGAACCGGTATGGGCTATTGGCACCGGCGACACGGCAAAGCCGGAAGATGCTGCGGCAATGGCAACATTTATACGCACGCAGTTTCCAGGCAGCGATGATCTGCGTGTGCTTTATGGTGGCTCTATCACACCAGAAAATGCGGATGCCTTATTCTCTGTACCAGAAATTGATGGCGGTCTTGTAGGGTCAGCATCGCTAAACCCTGAGGACTTCCGACAAATTTTAAATAGTCTTCTTATTGCCAAAGAAGACATCGCAGTGAATAGCTAGAGCCAGTCTTATACATCTGGATCAGAGTGTCATGGTGAGCTGTCATACTGAGCCTGACGAAGTACGAGCCATGACATACCTGAGTGTATGAGACGAGTTCTCATTTCATAGCTTTTTGATGGCTGATACCAAAAGAAGGATTATACTGTCATCCATTCCCCTTTTCACCCATGTCACTTCTCTTTGGTCTTCCCATTCTGATTGTTGTGCTCTTAAGTTTCATCCGCCAGGTGGATCAGTACGAACGCGGCGTGGTATTTACCATGGGAAAATTTTCCGGCATTAGGAACCCCGGGTGGAGTTTAATCATTCCCGTCTTTCAAAGAATGATGAAAGTGGATATTCGCGTAAAAGCGGTTGATGTGCCGGATCAGGAAGCTATCACGAAAGACAACATCCCTATTCGCATCAACGCGGTGATTTACTTCCGTGTGAATGATGCAGCCAAGGCGGTGATTGAAGTAGAAAATTTCTATTATGCTGTTTCGCAATTGGCACAGACAACCATGCGTAATGCCGTTGGTGAAGTAACGCTGGATAACTTGCTGGCAAAGAAAGCCGACGTCAGTATTGGCATTCAAAAAGTTGTAGATAGAGTGTCTGATGCATGGGGGATAGATGTGCAATCTGTGGAACTGAAAGACATTATTCTGCCAGAGAGCCTAAAGCGGACTATTGCAAAAGTGGCTGAAGCAGACCGTGAAAAGCAGGCTGTTATTATTAGCTCAGAAGGGGAATTAGCTGCTGCGGAAAATGTGTCCAAGGCTGCGGAAATGCTGGCTCGTACGCCTGGCGCATTGCATCTGCGCACGCTCCAAAGCATTAATGATCTGTCATCAGATCAATCCAACACCACGGTATGGATGGTTCCTGTAGAGGCACTCCGCGCATTGGAAGGACTTGCGAAGAAGTAGGCTTATGCCTCTTCTGTTGGTTCCTGCTTTTTCTTTACTGATTTTTTACTCTTCTTCACAGCACTCTTTCTTTTTGGTGGTGCCTTTTTAGCAACCGCTTTCTTTTCTGGAATAATGATGACCGGAACTACGGTCTTTGCAGCAGGAGCAACTGGATTTGGCTTGTTGTGAAGCGCGTCATAAATAGTGCGCTTTGGGTTTGCCGCAAGGTTGACCGCAAGTTGCATAATAAAGAATAAGCCCAGTGCAAAAATTACCTGCGCAATGAACATTTGTGGCAAGCTGAGAATGATGTTCATGAAAAGCGACTGTGAAGATATCACTGCACCAATGGACATGCGGATCAAAGCCCACACAATCATCTGCAAAGAAAGCCCTACAGCGGTTATCACCAAACCCCATGCCAACGTATTACCCACAATTTTACCCCAATACCCACGGCTTGTTTCATAACTGCGCTGCACAGCAGCGCGTATACCCAAATGCTCACGAACCAAATAGGCACGCGCCAATGTAAAACGCGGGAAGAACACAACAGCAAGAACAATGGAAATAAGAATGCCCGGCAACAGAAGAACTAAAAATAGTGGGTGCACGGCTGCGAGTAGTACAACCGTAAACGGTGCCCACACAAAGGACCGAACAAAGGACCACAAGCTTACGCCCATAAGCGGAAATGCCTGCAAGGATCCTTGCGAAAGAATAGACCCCAGAGTCATAGGAATTTCCGACGATGCCAACAGGAGATAAGCGCCTTGCACCAAGTAATTCAGGAACATGGAAAGAAGAATGAGTACCACCAACATCACAAAAATGGCCGGCACTTCTTGCGCAAACCTATAGCCCATTTGCTGCCTCACTTGTTCTTCCGGAAAGCCGCTTAATTGCAATTGATGTGTGAGTAAATCCAAAGCATCTGTATTTCCATTCTGAGCATCAAGCAGTAACGTTTCCATTTCTGCTGATCCCATGAGTGCCGTATCAGGCTCTGTTGTTGCTAGTTCTTGAAATTGCTGCATCTTTTTTTGTAATGCTTCGCGTGCTTCTGCAACTGCTACTTGATCATTCTGCTGAATACGATCGATGAGAAGCTGTACTTCTTCATTCCCTTTGCGCACCACCAGTATTTGTAGTTCTTGCTGCAATGCATCTCTACCATCTTTGGTGTCCAAAACAGCATCCTGCAGCATGGCACGAATCACAGCTGGCTCTTGCTCAAGACCGCTATCGCGCAATGCAAACGCACTCTGTTGCATGACATAGAACAGAAACATCATCCACAAAAATAATTGCACTACGGCAATAACCACTGCAATGCCAGCAATGCTCGACGCATGTTTTTTTGCGGCCGTGAACGTGGCGTAAAAGAGATCACCAAGGCTAAGCAACATGAACAAGTTGGAAGGATAAGACATAGTGTACAAGTTTTTGCGTACGATGGAAGGAGCCGCGCACTACGCTTTCACCCAATGTCCACTTCCCACATTTTTTGCATGTCCGGCAAGTTCTAACATAGTAAGTGCTGCGGCAATCGTACCAATGGATAAAGCTGTTTCTTCTGCTAAATTATCAACGGGTTTTGGCATACCTGTAAGCACATCATAAACTTTCTCTTCTTCTGATGAGCCAAAGCTGGCAGGTTTTTGTTTACCAGGCGTTGCGGCAATAATTCCAAGCTCACGCAGTACATCATCCGGGTGCTGTGTGACATGAGCACGTTGACTAGCAATGAGCTGATGACAACCCTGATAATTCTCATCAAAAATTTGTCCGGGTACCGCAAATACGTCGCGGCCATAATCCAGTGCCAGTTCTGCGGTGATGACGGCACCACTTCCAAGCGGTGCTTCTAATACAACAGTGCCCATGCAAAGACCAGCAATGATTCTGTTACGTGCAGGAAAGGTAAATTTATCCGGCTGCATTTCAAACGGAAATTCTGAGAGAAGTAATCCGCCACTTGCAAGAATTTTCTGCGCCAAGCGTTCATGTTGCTTAGGATAAATACTCCCAAGCCCATTGCCGAGTACGGCAACTGTTTTACCGCCGGCACGCATAGTTTCTTGCGCTACTTGGGCATCAATCCCAAGTGCCAAACCAGATACCGTTACCATGTGCGCCTGCACAAATGCCGGAACGTAGAGTTCTGTTACACGTTTTCCATAAGCACTCATCTCACGCGTGCCTACTAGACCAATAGTCGGCTGACGAAGAAGCGATACATCGCCTTTGTAACTGAGGAACACCGGTGGATCACCAATTTCTTTGAGTCGCTCCGGATACTGCGGCTGATTGATTGTTACAACTTCAACTGCTGCTTTTTTGAGAATTGCTGCTGCCTGCATCACATCAAATTCCTGCAAGCGTGCGATTGTTTTTTCAATGGTATCCTTGCGGCAGCCAAGGGCTTTGAGAACTTCGGGGTTCAGCTGTTCCAATGCTTCTTCCAAGGTTGCATACACCTGAAGCAACGCATCAAAGCGTTCTTTGGTGAGAATGCCGAGCCAAAACCAAGTAAGTTCTGCAGATGAGATCATCTTGCAGAGCCTAGCATTACCGGGAACCAAGCTTATTCTTTTTATTTTTGATTCTTCAGATGATCAAGAATCTTTGGCTTACTTTAGGGCTGAAACCAGTTCTACGCATTGACAGAACTGGCAACAAATGTGCTTTGTTTTGGCATTTCTGTCCTTTATACTTCGCGCCTGTTCAGACCATAAGCCACCCTAGCTCAGCTGGTAGAGCATCGGTATCGTAAACCGAGGGTCACCGGTTCGAATCCGGTGGGTGGCTCCAGAACAAAATATCTCTACACAGGAGCCTGCCCTGAGCCCTTCGTCACGCTCAGGATAAACTGAGACGAAGGGTAAACCGAGGGTCCGGGGTTCGAATCCCCGAGGCGGCTCCACTTATATATCACACAGTAACCGGAGCACTTTGTTTCCATAGAATGCATGTTTGTTTTTTGCGTATGCCATGAACATGCTCATTGCCTTAGGTTGTGCGGCTGCTAACTGGCTATTACAATAGCAGGCGTTGCCATCCACAAACTTTTCCCCAAAATCAGAATCGCCCTGGCGCACCAACTGCAACAGCATGAAACCATGCTGCGTCATAAAAGCATGAATATCGGAAAAAATCGGTTCCTGTTGATACAGTTGATAAAAGCGCGTCTCAAGCTCAATCATCGCAATGTTCTCCAATGTATGAACAGCGCCCTGTAAAACCAAAAGCTCGCCTCCTTGAACATCCAATTGAAGGTAATCAATAGCGGGAAGTGTAGGCGCAATAGCATCGAGTGTAGTAAGCGCTATATTTACTGTTTCAGTAATTTCAAACGGCCTGACTGATAAGCATCTTTCGGTCAAGAGCTGCTCAGCTGCTTTCACATCCGGCTTCAGCAAAGAGGTCCATGGTTTTGATTTCGTAATATACAACTCACCCATCCCGATATGATCAGACAGGGCTTCTGAAATAATATAATCGTAGGACTTTGTTGCCTGAATACGTTTCAAGCCACTTGATTCTGGCTCCACGCCAATGGTGATGATGTGCTTATGCAGTCGTAACCATTTTGTATACGGATCAGGGCCACCTCTGCCGTCTATCTACATAATAGTGAACGGCTCAATAGCACTATGATCCTTTCGCCTCTCTATCTGAAGAAACAAAATAACCCGGAGCAGCATCACAGAAATCTGCCGAATGACGGGAATTCGTAAAAAAGAAACAATCTTCTGGCGTAGGCTTGGCATAACAAATCAAGTGTAAAGAGTAGCTGAATTCAAAGACAACACGGAATACGGATCATCCATTCAGTGTCATCGGATGTAACTTAAGAAGTTTTGCGTAATACACCAAATTGCGCGCCAGGTTTTTTGCCATTTCTTGTGTTGCTTTATTGGCCCGGCGGGTTGCGGTTTCTTCACTCACAGGCTTACCCACTTCCCCTACCCAATACGCCGCACATGCGGGTGGCAGTGTGAAATTCATCCAGCTGAGTACTTCCATTATACTACCCATCACTTGCTGCGCTCCGTCTTCAGTACCCGTAATAACAATACCGGCCACTTTATTGAGCAACGCCGCGCGGCCACCACTTTTGTGTGCCTCTTCATCAAACGCATCTAACCGTTCAATCACGCGTTGGGTAAGACTGGAACGCTGGCCCCACCACACCGGTGTGGCAAAAATGAGAATATCCGCACCACGGATTTTTTCCGCAATCGCTGGCCATTCATCGTCATCAGATTCACGGAAGGTAAGGCCAACTGGAATATTTTTATCTGCTAAGCGGATGATATCAGCCTGAATATTGTGCGGCTTCATATTCTCCAGCACCAATTGCGTGAGTTCTTCCGTATTGGAAAGATCCGGTGCATGTTTGAGTGAACCATTGAGAACAAGAACTTTCAACGGTTTTGATGTTTCCGGCATAACACAATCATGAGAGGATTTTGTGCGGTACATGAGGACAAGGGGAATGGTAGTATTACCTATTGTATCCCATATATTCAGTGAGAACAGAAGAATAAGGCAGTCTGTCAAAGCATCTCCAGATCGTTTACACTTATAACTATGATAGATATTTCACCTGATGCCAAAGAAGTTGCGTCTCATACATTTGCCGATGTGGTGTATGCGACGAGATATAATTTTCCGGAAGCGGCCTACAGACCGGAATATAGAAATGAACGCTATTCGCTTTCACCCGGTCCACATCGGATAATCGCCGGTGCGGATGGAATCGGGACCAAACCGGAACTTGCTGAGCGTCTGGCAACCATGAATCCCAATATGTCTGCAGAGTATTTTGAAGGACTCGCGCATGATGTGATTGCTATGGTTGCCGATGATGCCGCGCGTGACGGACATTTTGTCTTGGGCATTATGAATGCGCTTGATGTGAATTCTGCAGAGGATCCGGAATTTATTGGAGCACTTGCACGCGGCATGAAGAATGCTTGCGACATTGGCGGCTTCCCTCTCTTAAATGGCAAAACAGCCGAACTTGGGTATCGCACACCGGGTATGGGAAACAATCATCTCAACTGGAATGCCGTTGCCGTGCAATTGGTGAACGAGAGAAAAATTATTTCCGGTGAAAAGCTCAAACCTGGGCAACCTGTTGTTGGCTTGCGGGAGGGCTCTATCCGCAGTAACGGCCTAACGCGGGCACGGCAAATTGTGGAGCAGGCATATATATCGCAGTTAGACGCTGGTGCTACAAAACGTGACTTTCTTATAGCTGATATTCGCGCACGTTTGACCGGCATTGATGAACATCTTGCATCCGATCTTCTCAATGCGTATCCATCGATTTTGGAATGCGAACATCTCCCTTGGCACACGCAATTTCCAAAACTCACCAAAAAGCTTCTCACGCCATCAACAATCTATGCACCACTCATCTCTGCAGCACAAGGAGGTGTCGATGGTAATGTACAAGTCCCACTGGTCGCTTGTGCTCACATTACGGGCGGCGGTGTTCCATTTAAAGGCAAACGGATGATGCAAAAAAGCGGACTCGGTTTGCATCTGGAAGCGGTGTTTGAGGACCCGGCAGGCATCAAAGAATTACTAGAGCTTGCCGAGCAATATCCGCATCCAACGAAAGGCTCGCTTGTGACACACCGGCAAGCATGCGAACAGTGGAATAGGGGAATCGGATTTCTGTGTGTTTTGGATCAATACTCTGATGCGGAGGAATTTATCGCGCTCGCAGAGCAGATGGGCTATGAAGCAAAAGTCGCAGGTGAAACCATTGCAGAAAAGAAAATCGAATGGCACGGCGAAACTTGGACGTATTAACAGCGGATTTCTATATTTGTTAGCTCCATTGTGCTTTGATAGGTGCATGCGTCTTCCTCTTTTTGTCCTCATTGGTCTTTTGCTCTCAGCATGTCAGCCGCAATCCCCCATCAAAAATCTGGTAGCTGAACAAACAGTGTATGAAAAGACCCTCTTCCCCGGCGACTGGAAAAATTTTGCAAAACCTGCTGATGCAGAACTGAAAGCAACACTTTCACCATTGCAATATGAGGTGACGCAACACGAAGGTACCGAGCATGCATTTGATAATATCTATTGGGATTTTAAAGAAGAGGGGATGTATGTGGATATTGTTTCTGGTGAGCCGCTGTTTAGTTCGCTGGATAAATATGATTCCAAAACCGGTTGGCCAAGTTTTACAAAGCCCCTCGTTCCAGAAAACATGGTGACCAAGACGGATTCTTTGCTTGGCTACACACGTATTGAAGTACGCAGCAAACATGCCGATTCGCATTTAGGTCATGTATTTGATGATGGTCCTGCGCCATTATTTATTCGCTATTGTATCAACTCTGCTTCACTTCGGTTTATTCCAAAAGACAAATTGTCCGACGAAGGATATGGAGAATACCTAGAACTTTTCACGGCATCTTAAAGCCAATCCCTCCACCACTGGGGCAACACGTGCACTGTTATATGAATGAATGATGTGAGAAACCCAAGCCCCATCATCACACCAAACCAATCGGTAAGAATAGATGGGTATTCACCTACCACAAGCAACAGAACAAAAAATGACATGCCTATTCCCCAGATGTAATCGTTCGGCATGCCGGCCGTCCACTTTTTATGCCACCAAATATGTTCTGGAGAAAATTTCTTTAACGTGAATGATGGATTTAACACAAACCACAGCAAATCCCATAACACCATAAATATCAGCATGAGTGATACTTGTGTGACCCAGTTTTTCAAAGTTATTTCTGCTCCGTAGAAAAACGGAAAGTGAAAAATAAGAATCACAAAACTGAATAAATAGAAGTGATACAGTGTTGGCGCTTTACCCATGAGCACCACAGAAAGCAGCCGGCCTAACCTGCCAGGTACATGCTTGCGGTTCCCTGGTAATTTAGATGCCCACCCACGTTTACCTTCAATTTGAATCTCCAAACTTGCCAAAACTAGCGCAAGAGCAAAGATGTAAAAAACACTCAGAATAGTCATAAAAAACACAGGGGGATCTCAGCTGAGTATAATGCATTTAAATGAAGCAGAAACAGGAAATACTGCTTTCCCCCATTCTCTGCACGGTTATAATGATGGTATGACTGATATCCCCTCTAAAGAAGAACTCAAACAAAAGCTCACGGATGAGCAGTACCGCGTCACACAACTTGGTGATACCGAAGCGCCATTTACCGGTGAATATGAACATACCAATGATGCCGGTATGTACACATGTGTAGTCTGCGGCGAACCGCTGTTCAGTTCCCAGAATAAATATCACTCCGGCAGTGGCTGGCCCAGTTTCACACGTCCGGCTTCCGATGGAAAAATTGAGGAACTTGATGATTCGTCACTTGGCATGACGCGCACCGAAGCAAAATGCAAAAAGTGCGGCGCGCACTTGGGTCATATTTTTCCGGATGGACCCAAAGAAGATACGGGCATGCGCTACTGCATTAACTCGGCGGCGCTGAAGTTACAAAAGCAGAACCAGGCTGCATAATGGTTGATTCACGCCGCCAATAATATTCATCTAGTGTTATGAGTAATAACCTGCGCGTTCCAACAGTGATGATGTGAATTTGTAAGATGCGCTCTACACGTTCATGAATCGTTTGCAGGAAGTTCCCTACTCTACGCAAGGAATGTCTCTCGTAGACATCAGTTTTGCGAATCCGTACAACGCGGAAACGGCCCTGGTCGTGTGCGGCAGGGAATGTAAGAGGCGACGTGGCAGCGCGGTTATGCTGCGCGATGCATGAAGTATTCCCCTATGAAGCGGCTGAATCAACAAAATTCCTGACTTTCTCTAAGGCGACTATCCCCTTATCTATAGTAAACAGCCGCTATGCCAGGTTAACCGGGGGTTTAAACCCCCGGTTAACCGAACGTAGAAGCGTACTATATCTGAAGGGATAGTCACCCTAAAAAGCCAATTAAGAATCAATGGGAACGTAGCTGATGTTCGTTAGAAACGGTACACTGCGCCTCATGACAATCATTCAAGCGCTGCTGCTTGGCATCGTTGAAGGCATTACCGAATTTTTGCCGATCTCATCTACCGGACATTTAATCCTCACATCACATCTGTTGCAAATTTCGCAAACAGAATTTTTGAAGAGTTTTGAAGTAGCTATTCAGCTTGGTGCCATTCTGTCCGTGGTGGTGTTGTACGGTCAGTCATTACTCAAATCACCTACCGTCATACTTCGCGTTCTTGCTGCCTTCATTCCCACAGCAATTATTGGTTTTATTTTTCACGACATAGTGAAAGAAATTTTGCTAGAAAGTGTGCAGACCGTTCTATGGTCTCTATTCATTGGAGGTATAGTGCTTCTTCTCTTCGAGCGATTCCACCACGAAACATCTCATGCGACTGCTTCACTAGAGAACATTACGTACAAACAAGCCCTGACCATCGGCCTATTCCAATCGCTTGCACTTGTTCCCGGCGTATCACGCGCAGCCGCAACTATCATTGGCGGTTTGTTACTTGGCATCAGTCGAAAAACCATTGTGGAATTTTCCTTTTTACTAGCCATCCCTACTATGCTTGCAGCAACAGGATTGGATCTTCTTAAAACAGGTGCGTCATTTACCAATCAAGAGTTCGGATTGCTCGCCGTAGGATTTGTGACAGCATTTCTTGTTGCACTCATAGCTATCCGTTGGCTACTCAGTTACATCACTAAGCATTCGTTTACGGTATTTGGCTGGTATCGAGTATTGGTTGGCGGCATAGGGCTGGTTGTTATTTTATTATGACGCTTTATAGCAAATTTGCCTGAGAGAGTGACGCGGTTCTCACTTCATTCACATACACGTGTGCCCGTCTTGTGGGTTTCAGAAGATCTACCACAGAAGACGATACCGACCACTCGTAATTCGTAATTCGTAATTCTCAATTCTCAATTCTCAATTGCTCTATCGCCTGCAATGCCGCTTTATTCTGCGGATCATATTGTAAAATAGCTTCAAATTGTTTTTTGGATCCCTCACTGTCGCCAAGTTGAAAGAGTAACAGACCTAAATTGATCCGAACGGGAATGTACCACGGCTGCAGATAGACTGCTTCTTCATAGGCTTTTTTGGCTTCGTCCGTTCGGCCAAGCTTCTCAAGCGTAATAGCCGCATTGTAATGTGCCTGCATAAAGTGCGGCTCTACTTTTATAGCCTCGGTAAAATCTTCCAGTGCCTCTTCTAGCTGACCTACGTTTTTAAAGAGCACGCCTCTATTAATGTACACCTGCACAAGGTCATGACCATTGGCAAGGGCATCGGCATATAATTGCAAAGCGCTGGTGGTATTTCCTTCAGCTATAGCAATGGATGCCAATCCCATATAACCCTGCACACGGGTGGAATCCAAATCTATTGCTGTCTTGAATTGCATGCGAGCTTCTTCAAATTTGCGTTGCTTCAGGTAAATACCACCAAGGTTGGTATGAATTTCTGCGGTGGGATGCGCTTTCACTGCTGCCAAGAATTCTTGTTCTGCTTCATTAATTTTGCCCTGCCGGTAATACACGTTTCCTAAGTTATTGTGTGCAACAAAAGAATCTGGATACACACTGAGTGTGTGTAAAAAGAGCGTTTCTGTGTTCAGCCACGTGCGTGACTGTCGTAATGCGAGCATGCCAAGACCTATAATAAGAATACAACTGGCTATAAGCATAGGCTGACTTCGTTGTCGCATATGAGCCTGAGTCCATACGACACATGCTAAACCTACCAACAGGAATAAACTGATGGAGGGAATATACGCGTAACGATCAGAGCCAAGGAAGATGACTTGTTTCACAAGGTTTGTGACTGTTGGGGCAAGCGTGATGAGAAAAAACAACAAGGCAAACCATGGCCATCGGCTTTTTTTGCGCCACCAAAAGGCGGCCGCAAGTGCAAGAACCATGCCAAGCAGTGGCAGCAAAAATAATGGTGATACCAGTGTGATAGTTCCATCAAACGGATACAAAACGGAATACCCGAATGGCCAGATCAATTTCCACAGCATGAACACGGCACTGGTAGAAGACAGCAGGAACAGTTGCCATGGTGTGACATCGGATAATAAAGCTTGTTTCCCAAGCAGCGCGATGACGCCAAAGACAATACTTAGCCCAATGAACGGCAATTTATCGAGTATCATGCGTTTATTCCATGTCCGGTGCTGTACATCATCAATCAGTACTAAAATAAGGGGGAGTGTGACAATAACTACCTTGGCCATGAGCCCCAGTGCAAACAGACCCATACTCAGCACGTACCATTTGCGAACGTCATGAGCGCGATAATAAAGATAGGCGATGATGGAACTGAGGAAGAAGAAAGTTGCCAGTACATCTTTACGCGCGGCTGCCCAAGCCACGGCTTCTGCATGTAATGGATGCACCAAAAACAGTAAGCCTACAAACACGGCTGGCCATTCACGTTTGAGAAGCAAAAAAGCTAACCACATGACAAGTAGCGCATTCAACGTATGCCAAAATAGGTTTTGTACGTGATAGATAAAAGGATCAATACCACCAAGCGCGTAGTCTATTTGGTAACTCAGGAACGTAAGCGGAATGTAGAGTTCCGGGTCATACGTGGTGAAGATTGTTTTGAGAGTTTCCGGGTTGATGTGCTGAATAGCCTGGTTTTCATAAATAAGGAGGCCGTCATCAAGCCGGACGAAGGCGTTGTGCAGTGAACCGCCGTAGATGAGAAGGCTGACCACAAAAAACCCAACTGTGACGCACAGGCGTGCCGTAAAAGACGGCAAATAGGGGATTTCTATGGTTTCTTCATTGGTCATGCGCATAGTGTACGCAATTGGTGGCCGGCCGGGAACAGGCAATGAAAAATCACTAAAAATCAAAGTCTCTATTCTTGCAAGTCCTCTCTAGGCTTGGCTGTGATGTGACCCTTCTAAAAGAAGCGTTTTTTTGCTATACTATCTGGATACGTCGAGACCGCGACCATCACAAACAACACATACCCACACTCACCATGACTATAGACGCCTGCATTGCGCACGCCATTCACACGGATTTGGATATTATTGAGGCACTGCCACACGTGAACAACGTACCGTTTGAGGAATTGGAAACGTATGTAGAAAAGTTTGTGCTCCGCATTCAGGAATCTATGTACAACGTGATTATAGATAAAGGCGAACGCTACCTGCGTTCTAAAGATGCCGCTGGTTTGTGCGCCACATGCCTGGAATCTGGTGTGCCATTGCCACCACCTATGCTTCTGAAAATGTGCCAGACCATCATGCAATTGGCAGAACTAGACGCAAAGTTTATTTTGGATACGGAAGACGGTAAGAGTTTGTATTATGTGAGAATGAGTTTAGTGTAAGAGCCATATGATCCCGAAGAGATTTCTCGTTGGATCCAACCCCTGGGGCACAGCCCTTTTTGCTTTCTTATTTGGCTTTGCGTACATATGCCTAGAGATGATTGCCGGGCTTTTGATAGTAATGACGGTGATGCAAGCGCAGCCAGTTGAGCCATGGATGCAGAATGTGTGGTCACTGCTTGCATTCTTTAAAGTCCCATTTAGCTTTATGGGTGATACGTATGGAACAATACTTGCAGCACTTGCGTTTTATGTATGTTTAGGAGGGGTGGTGGCGAAGGTGACGGGGAGGAAGTGATACAATAAAGAACTATAAGCTTGATTGATTGTTGCGAATTTCAGCATCTTTTTTATCTAATTCTTGCTCTAACAGATTTAACATACTTTCAAGCCATTCACGCATTTTTTGTAGGTCATTATGGTAGCTACGATTTGTAATAGTCTGAACACTTTCCCAATTAGGGTTTTCCATGGCAAGGAATTTTCTACCGGCTGCAACTGTATCGCGATGAGCGCCAATTTTATATCCATCCGGCGGATAGTTTGCAAAATTTCTTACGACTTCCTCGTCGGGTAAATATTGCTCATTAACTTCATCATGAAATTCAGTTAAAAAACTATTAAGTGCTCCATCTTCAGCAACGGATTCGAAAAAAAATCTATTCATAAATTAATTAGAAGGATAAGCAGTTTGCACATAAAAACCTCTACTATTAGATGGATCCTTAATTAATCTTATAACTGCATTGTAGCGGTCATCGACAATTAAATCTCCCATATTAGCTGTAAACATTATAGATGTATCTTCTAAAAATTGACGCTGCTCAATACTTTTAAGATCATTTCGAATGGCAGACAGGCTTAATGTATCTTGCGAAAATCTTTCATCATTAAATCGGCGACTTTTAATATAATATGTGCCTATATTTTCAAATATTTCCTCTTTTCCCAAAGGTAATGACCTGACTGTTTCAAGAACCATTTGTGTCATACTCTCTTCAAAAAAAGAGAGAAACGCATCAAATGCCTGATGGTTTACATCGGCTGTCATAGTAATTTTGACAATCCCCTTATCGTCTACTCCAAGTAAAACACTGATTGGTGGATTTGTTTCTGTTTCTTCTGCCAAAGCAAAACTTGAAAGCAAGGCATTCCCTTTAAGGGCGCTAGATATCCTACAATTTATCAATTTGCAAAAGGCTGATTGCTCTAAGGCTGAAACAGTTTTGGGCTGGATATTCATATTAGCACCTGGGCCAGGCAAAGGATCAAAAGTTCCATACGGACGTTCAACTTCATTTCCCATGCAACCAGTTAAAAAAATCAGAAGCGGTGCAATAAGGAGTAACTGAGATTTCATAATCTTATAGCTGAGAATGATAATCCTCAAAGTTCTCACTATCTGGCGGACACGGTTCACCGTGGTACTCTGATGGCACTGCAGACTCAATAAGAGGATTTCTCGCCTCATGCCATCCTATTATATCCATATTTGCACCTCTGCCTTTCCAGATGCCATCAGGAATTAAGAATGCATTCTGCATTAGTTCTATTAAGAAAGGATACCCGGCTGCTTCCTCTTGTGATAAAGCAATGGAATTCTCTTTTGCTTCTGTGACAGCTTTGATGATCTTTTGATTGCTCCATTCTACTGGAAAGTAATTACGAGCAATGCCTCGCACGGGCAAGGGAGATATATGCTCAACACTAAATTGATCTTGAGTAAGCTTATCAACAATTGGATGAGGATCGTCAGAATCTAGATATTGAACAAGCGAATAATAGTATTCAGGAGGAAATATGAGTGTACTCCCATGCAGTACTTTTATATTTAATACAAAATCTTTTGGGTTTTTAAAGTGTTCTATACGCGCTATTAATAGTTTTTCAAAAGTTTTCAATGATAAAATGCACCTTTCAATACTGTCATCAGGTGGATTTTCTTCATATTCATGTGCATCTATTATCTCAATCGTTTTTTCTGTAAAGAATAAATCCAAATATTCCCATCCTTCTTTTTTAGAACTTAACTGAGTTTTATCTCCAGCAAGAATTCGCTGGGTTTGTTCTAAAAGTATTTGAAATCCTTCTATAATTGGAGGATTTGTCATTAAAGTATGCAAGGGTTGGTTCGAAGGTATCATTGAGAATGATAACTGATTCCATTTGTTGAAATATATTTTCATATGCCAGGAGAAGGATAAACTGTCTCAGTGCGGACATCAATAACTATCTTTATTCCTCGGTAATTTCCGTTAATTTTACCAAATAAATCCGGCTCACTTGTATTACCAATATACTCAACTGCCTCTCGAATGTCATTATTACTCCAAGTCTCAGGAAAAATTGAAGATGGCGTTTTTTTGATAATCCATTCATTGGTAACAGGATTTTTTACAGCTATTTTTGCTGTGATAACACCTGATTCACTTCTAGAAATTACTTCTATGAGTTTCACACTTTCGCCTCGCATTACTTCTTCCTAACTATGGCCTCCTGTTGCTTGAATTCCTCTTCTTATATCCCCGTAAATAGCATGCTGAATTATTTGTTGTAATTTTACATTTGCAATCTTGCTTTCAAGCCCTCCCATTGCCCCACGAACAAGCC
>Ga0163152_10004077_pt1 | contig 18437 bp, 14 predicted proteins | sample OliLakLV19MP8IB2_FD_148635 | JGI IMG/M metagenome (GOLD analysis project Ga0163152, IMG submission 148635) | Freshwater microbial mat bacterial communities from Lake Vanda, McMurdo Dry Valleys, Antarctica - Oligotrophic Lake LV.19.MP8.IB-2 | ecosystem: Environmental > Aquatic > Freshwater >...
ACGCTCATGTGTCGCGCGCGATCAACATTTTTGGAACGGTCGATTGCCAGACCGGACCGTATCGCCCGGCGATTTTCACCTCGAAGGACGACAATACGGTTGGCGAAAACATCGCGGGCAGCACCGGCGCGCCGAGCGGCTATTATGGCGATGGCCTGGTCATTCATTCGAGCGGAAACACTCTCCATGATATGCGGTTTGCCTATTTGCAAACCGGCGTGAGCGGCGTTCCGATCACCGGAGACTTGAACCTGGCTCACCTGCAATTCGTCTTCTGCAAATATCCGGTGTTCTTTAGTCCGTTTACCTGCGGGTTGGGTGGATGTGACAATAAACTGACGCTCGACAACGCGCTCATTTACCGATGCGAGTCGGCATTTTTTGGGGAAAATGGCACGTGGCGGGGCCAGCATGTGACCGTACACAATTGCAATACTCTCACGTATGACTCTGGGAATAATGCGCAGATCAGCCTGACCAATTCGCTGCTCGTCGCGGTGACCAACATGGGCAACATGCCCTCCAATCTCGTCAGCACTGCCCAACACACCTCGGATTCCGGAATTTTCCAAACCGTCGGGGCGGGCAGCCATTATCTGGCGGTCGGAAGCACAAACCGAAACGCGGGGACGACCTTGATTACAGTTCCTCTCGCCAACGATTTGGCGAAATTAACGACGTTTCCGCCGTTGGTGTTGACCAATGATTTTACGAGCTCAACGAACCTGAATCCGGAGGCGACTCGGGATTGCGATCTGCCTGATCGAGGCTACCATTATTCGCCGCTGGATTATGCATTCACCGGCCTTAAACAAACTAATTCTGTTCTCACTCTGGCCGGTGGAACCGCCATCGGCACCTACGGCGCCAACGGTTTCACTCTTCAGTCCGGCGCTTCTCTGGTAAGCACGGGCTCCGCCACGAAGTTGAACTGGTTCGTTCATTACAATACCGTTCAGGAGCAAGCGACCACCAACTGGTCCAGTTCGATTCCGGGAACCACCGTGAAATCAGACGCCGCCACCGCTCAAGCGCAATTCATCCAGACCGGTTGGTCCATGCTCGATAACGGCGAACACTTTACCAATGGAGTCGCAACCACGAACCCGCCATCGTTCATAAACTGCCAATTCAGCAGCGGAACCTTCACAATTGGTCCAGGTTCGGTTGCCCTTACGAACTGTTTGTGGGAGCGGGTTCATCTTACGTTGAACGATGGTGCGGGCGATAACGTTTGGTATTTGTACAACAATCTGTTTTATGGCGGCACACTCTATTACCACGCACAGGCAACCAGCCCCGTACTCCTGGCATTTGACAATCTGTTTGACAAAACGATCATTAGTCCCGGCAGCGGCACGGCTGATTTCGCCAACGATTTTAACGGATATATCGCGAATCAAAATCGTCTAGCGAACCCGAGCGGTCCACACGATGTCGTGTTGACCAACAGTCCCATTTATCGAGCCGGGTATCTGGGGCGCTATTTTTATCGGACCGACGATGGGATGTTGAGCGAATTGTTTGACGTTGGAAGCCGGAGCGCCTCCTCCGCAGGTCTGGATGACTTTACGAGTCTGGTTAATCAAACACCCGACTCAGGAACGGTGGAAATCGGATTTCATTATCAAAGCTTGGCCTTAACGGTCGACACCAATAACACGGCGGCAGATTTGGCTGCCCTGCTCGTTCCGCCGGGAGTTATCGTCACCAATGCTGAATTTATTGGGACAAATCTCGCGCGCGGGACGTTTACGGGAGGGCTAGGCGTGGGGCTACCAATTGAATCCGGGGTAATTCTGTCGTCCGGACAAATCACGAACGCGATTGGGCCGAACAATGATAATGGTCTTGCAAACGCGTCCGCTGGAAATCTCGGAATGAGCGGCGATACAAATTTGGCCAAACTCGTCGGCAACCAAGCGACCCGTGATGCGGCAGTTCTTAGATTTGATGTGATTTCGACTAACTCGCTCACGTTGCAGTTCAATTTCGTTTTTGCTTCCGAAGAATATCCAGAGTGGATTGGCCAGTTTAACGATCCAATGGCGATTTTTGTCACAACAAATCGTGTGGGGACAAATTGGATTATCAACACAAATAACAACATTGCCTTGGTTCCTGGGACGAATATCGCTGTCACAGTAAACACGATTAATGGCGGGAATCCTCCCGGCGTTCCAGCCAGCAACCCACAGTATTACGTGGATAATTCGATTTCGCCCGATCTCAACATTCAATTTGATGGAATGACGGTTCTGCTCACTGCAAAAATCCAGATTTCCGCCAACGTAACCAACCATTTTGAAATTGGAATCGCTGATTTTGCCGGAACTGACGATGATCGAATTCTCGATTCGGCGGTATTCCTCAAAGCGTGGCTATCATGCGAATAGATAGATTTTATGAAAAACCAATTGGTAGTTCTCGTCATTCTGTTTCTATTGCAGACCAACGAAACAAACGCGCAGGGAACCACATTCATCTCGAATATTGGCCTGCCTTCAACGGGGAGCATGGCTGTGGGCAGCAACTCATGGCTTGGCCTCAGGTTTTTCACAGGCACGAATTCTGGCGGTTACCTTTTCCAATCGATTCAGCTATCGGTCAGCGGTGCGACCGGTAATCCTCACGATTTCGCGGTGGCGGTTCGTGATTATGAGAATAGACTTCCGGGGGCAAGTTTACAGCCGTTAACCGGCCCTGACCCGTTTGGCGGGGGGGTCTTTACCTACACAAGCTCAGGTTTCAATCTTTCCCCATCCACCGCATACTTTATCGTAGTCAGTTCCTCGACCTCAACCGCCGTCGGCGCTTTTAATGTCAACGTCGCTGCAAATTCTGACTATGTCGCTCCAGATGGATGGCAGTTGGGTCCGTACAGCGTTGTGTCCGGGAATGGATCACTCTGGCAACCGGGCGGGAGTCTCTTCCAACTGGCGCTGGATGCCACTTCCGTTCCGGAGCCAGCGCCACTCACCCTCTTCGGTTTTGCCGGGCTGCTGTTCGGCGCGAATTTTTGGTATCGGCGCATATTCTCCTCGGAATAAATTATGAGTCCTTCTTTCCACTGGTTACGTTTGCCTGCATTACTATGTCGACGGTTTTCGAAGGATTTCAACATTCAATACGATGGAATGACGGTATTGCTTTCTGCAACAATTCAAATCACAGCAGGCGTTACGAATCATATCAAAATCGCGATCCAGGATATTGGCGACGCGCTTTTAGACTCGGCTATTTTTCTCAAAGCCTGGTCGATATGCGAAGAGTGAAGGATCACAATATGAAAACGCTTCTATCTATTATCATTTTGGTCGCTGCGATTGCGCCTGAAATGATTTGGGCTCAGGGCGTCACTTATGTTTCAAATCTCGGGGCTGTTTCAAATGGAAGCCAGCCCATCGGGAGCAACTCGTGGTTCGCTGCGCCTTTCCGCACCGGAACAAACGGGGGAGGCTATCAAATTAACTCCATCCATTTGTTGATGGATCAGCCCTCCGGCAATCCCGGCGGGTTCAGCCTATCGTTATATGATTTGAGCGGCAATGTGCCCGGAAACAGTGTGGGAATGCTGGCAGGCCTTGAGCCAGCAAGTCCGGGAGTCTTCACTTTCAGCAGTCTCGGAATTGTGCTCCCTCCATCAGGTTATTATTTTATTGTTGCAACGGCCGATAGAACAGTCTCCGAAGGCGCTTACATGTGGAAAACAGAATCGGGTGCCGGGACTTTTTATAACAGCGGATGGATTCTCGGGGCTGGCCTATATTCTTCCAACGATGGTTTCGATTGGACGATCAATCGAGTATCTGTTTTCCAATTTGCCATCAATGCCACGGCCGTTCCTGAGCCGTCGTCTTTGCTTTTATTCTTCGGTGGCCTGCTGTTCGGCGCGAATCTCCTTCGCCGTCAGATTTGAACTTTTCTTATTCCTCCTTGAGCACGGTAAACCGGCTGGTGCCGCGGCTGATGAAATTGATGATCACACCCTTCTTCGCATCGGCCCCTTTCAGCGCGTCGCGAAATTGTTTCATGTTCGCCACCGGCACGCGGTTGATTTCCGTGATCACGTCGCCGGGAAGTATGCGTTCCTCGTCGGCAACGCTTCCCGATTCGACCGCTGTCACGACCATGCCGGAAATCGTTTCAAGATTGTATTCTTCGGCCAAATCCTTGGTCAGCGGGCGAACCGCCAAGCCAAAGGTTGTCGGTTCAACCGCTCCAGGGCTGTCCGAGCGCCCGGCCACGACTTCTTCCTCGCCCGGCATTGCGCCGGTTTTCAGTTTGATCTTCAGGTTTTTGATTTTCCGGGCGGCATCGAACCGGGCCACTTCCAGCGTCACCGTCTGCCCGACCTGTTTGTAGGCGATCTCGTCCTTGAGTTCGCGCGCGGTTTTCACCGGCTTGCCATCCACGCCGACGATGATGTCGCCCGCCTTCAATTCGGACTTCGCTGCCGGTCCGTTCGAGGGAATGTCCCGCACCACCACGCCGTCTTCGATGCCTGGCGTGTTCACCTGATATTCCTGATCTTCGCGCAGGCCGAGTATCTTCACGCCGATCCACGCGCGGGTGAATTTTCCGTCCTGAATGAGATGCTGCATGACCTGCCGGGCCAGGTTGCTTGGCACGGCGAAACCGATGCCGGTGTTCATCCCGCGAATCATGGAGTTGATGCCGATGACTTCGCCGTAAAGATTGACGAGTGGCCCGCCGCTGTTGCCGGGATTGATGCTGGCGTCGGTCTGGATAAAATCCTGGTCGCCCATCATTTGATTTGGGAGGACGGACCGGCCCTTGGCGCTGACGTGGCCGATCGTGACGCTGTAATCCAATTGGAACGGCGCGCCGACGGCGATGGCGAATTCCCCGACGCGGGTGGCGGCGGAGTCTCCCATCTTGGCGGGAGTCAAGCCTGTCGCATCAATCTTGATCACCGCCAGGTCGGATTGGGGATCGACGCCGCGAATGGTTGCGGTGAAGGTGCGGCCATCCTTGAAGCGGACGGTGATTTTCTCGACGTCTTCCACCACGTGGTTGTTCGTCAAAATATAGCCATCCTCGCTAACGACGACGCCCGAACCGCTGCCCATCACGGGGCGGCGCGGCGCGCGGCGCTGGCTGCCCTCGCCATTGCGCTCTTCAAAGCGGCGGCGGAGTTCGGGTGGGAACATGTCCCAGAACGAGTTTTCCTCGTCCAGCCGGACTGCGCTTTCCTTCTGCGTCACCTGGATCACGACCACGGCCGGAGAGACTCTATCGACGACTTCGATGAACGCCTGGTTGAGTTGGCGGGCCAGGTCGAGGGCAGGGGAGGCTTCCTTCGCCAGCGAATTGAGGTTTCCCAGCGACAGGCAGGCGATTAAGAGCGGGAGAAAGGTTTTCTGAGTTTTCATGGCGATCTGGTTTTCCATCGTTACAGAGTTGATTTGAACGGAAACGTTCAAATTTCGTCCCGGGAGAGTAGCGTATCCGGGATCAAAACACGAACAAGATGCGGAAATCTTTTAGTCCCGCCCGCGTGCGTGGATCACCCAACCTTCCGTCGGGACTGGACGTGATTAAGAGTGGATCCGGCTGGAGCGCGGCTGTGTCGCGGACCAGCCGCAGCGGTCGATGAATGCTCGTCCCCGTGAGCCAACCAACGTGCTGCGGCTGATGCTTCGCACACAGCCGCGCTCCGAAGCCCGCTTTTATCTCACCCACCGGGACTGCCCCGGTTTGAATACGAATTGCGCCCGCCCCGGGGATTCAATAACGTAATGGCATATTTTGAAACGTCCGGACGAAAGAGTCCCCGCGAAGGAAGCAAAGGAAGCGAAGGTTTCCAACGTAGCCGCTTCTTCGGGACCTTCGCTCCTTCGCGGGAAATCCTCAACCTGGATGTACCGCTGCCTTCAATAACATTCCGCCATGACAACGCTCGCACCGCTTTTGCCGACCAAACGCTTTCAATCCATGCGCGAACTGGTGCCGACGGTGGACCAGGTCATGATCGAGGAACGCGCGGCGTCATTCGCCAAACGCAGCATCAAGACAACGGCGAAACTAGCCGGGTTGAAAATGGCCGTGTCGATGATGGATCTCACCACCCTCGAAGGAAAAGACACCCCCGGCAAAGTGGCTTATCTCTGCCGCAAAGCGCTCCAGCCAATCGAGGCAAAGTACGAAGTGCCGTGCTGCGGCGCGGTCTGCGTTTATCCCAACATGGTTAAATACGCCCGCAAGTTTCTCGGGGAGAATTCGCCGGTTCACGTGGCATCCGTGGCGACCGGTTTTCCCAGCGGCCAGGTTCCCTTGCGGGTGAAGCTTGAGGAAACCCGCCGAGCGGCCGGCGATGGCGCGGACGAAATCGACATGGTAATCGACCGCGGCGCATTCCTTTCCGGAGATTTTGGCAAGGTGTTCGACGAAGTCGCGGCGATCAAATCCGCCTGCGGCGCGGCCCACCTGAAGGTCATTCTGGAAACCGGCGAACTGGTCACCTACGACAACGTCCGCCTCGCCAGCCAGATCGCCATGGAGGCCGGCGGAGATTTCATCAAAACGTCCACGGGCAAAGTGTCGCCCGCCGCGACGATTCCGGTGACGCTGGTGATGCTCGAAGCCATCCGCGATTACTTTTTCTCCACCGGCGTTCGGATCGGGATGAAACCGGCGGGCGGCATTCGCAATTCCAAACAAGCGCTGGCCTACCTGGTCATGGTCAAGGAAACCCTCGGCGACGATTGGCTCACGCCGGAGCTGTTCCGTTTCGGCGCCAGCGCGCTGCTCAACGACGTGCTCATGCAGATCGTCAAGACCGTGGAGGGGAACTATCAGGGGCTGGATTATTTCTCGATGGCGTGAGTCGAGTGAGCAGCCGGCATGGTTGAAATATCACGCCTCCGCACAAAATGGAGGTAAGTGAGTGGTTTACATTTTCCGCGCCGTAGCTAGCGTGGTGACAGCAACCCCGATTGTAAGAAAGAGCATGAGCACAGTAACATCAGATCATGTGCGTTCGGTTGAACATCGAGCGGATGAGCGATGCGGCTTCACGTTGATTGAGCTTCTGGTGGTCATTGCCGTAATCGCCATCCTGGCCGGTTTGCTCTTGCCAGCTCTTGCTCGCGCCAAAGACAAGGCTCTGCGGACTAAATGCCTCAGCAACCAGAAACAAATTGCCCTTGCCTACCAGCTCTACGTCGATGAGAACAAGGGATTCTATCCAAGCCAGAAAGGGTGGGGTGCGGGAGGTGGCAAAAAAGGAACTTACAAGTTGGATGCAGGCGTCGGCGAGTCATTTGGCGTGAACGTCGAGCAAACGAATCGCCCGTTGAATGTTTATATTGGCACGGTGGAGGTCTTTCATTGTCCCTCGGACAAGGGGGATTATTCTTATGGAGCGAAAAATTGCTTCACTGAATATGGCAACAGCTATCTGGTGCAGTTCGGGCACGATTCTTTTCGGGTCAGGCACGTGGCGGGTGATGAACGACTCCCGCGTGGCAGCTACGAGGCCACGCCCATTAAGGCAAGCGAAGTGGCGCGGCGCCCTGCCAGCAAGATTATTCAGGGGGACTGGCCCTGGCATGCCAACCGCGGGGTGGTTGATCCAAAGAGCATCTGGCACAATTACAAAGGGCAAAGCCGCTTCAACATGATTTTTGGCGATGGACATGTTGAATTCTACCATTTCCCCAAGGAGATGGCTGACTGGATTTGGACGCCAGTCGATCCAAATTTCAAATGGTGGTAGCGGGCTTTCGAGGTATTGGCGGGTGCCCGGTCGATACCCCGGCGTTGCCCGCGAACCAGCCGTTCACGATGGCAATTGTTGCGGGCGTTGACTCCGCCCGCATTGATCCTAATCTTAACCGAGGAAAACCGCAGTTAAACCAACACATGAGTATTGCCATCGATTTCACCGGAAAAGTTGTGCTGATCTCCGGCGCGTCGCAAGGCATCGGCGCGCAGATCGCCCGGACGTTCCATCAAGCTAACGCGACCGTCGTTTTGAATCACCCCGCTCTCGGCTCGACAACCACCGACGCCGACGCTCTCGCTGCGAAATTGAATTCCGCGCGGCAAAACAGTGCGGTCGTCCTGGCCGCGAACGTCGCCGATGCCGAGGCAGTGCAGCGGATGATGACTGAAATCAAGCAGCGGCTCGGCGGGTTGGATTTTCTGATCAACAACGCCGCGATCCTCCGGGACCGGACCATTTCCAAAATGTCGATCGAGGAGTGGAACGAGAGCATGAGTGTTAACCTGAGCGGGGTCTTTCATTGCTGCAAGTTTGGCCTGGAAATCATGCGCGAAGGTGGCGCCATCGTGAGCATGGGCAGCATCGCCGCACTCGTCGGGGCGTTTGGCCAGGCCAATTACGCTGCCAGCAAAGGCGGGGTCCTCGCCCTCACGCGGGTGCTCAGTCGGGAGTGTGCGCGGCGACAGATTCGCGCCAACGCCATCGCCCCGGGCGTGATTGATACCGCCATGACCGCCACGATTCCAGAGGCAATCCGTGGTGAAATGTTGAAACAAATTCCGCTGGCGCGACTCGGCACCCCGGAAGAAATCGCCAATGTTGCCTTGTTCCTCTGTTCACCGCTGGCTTCGTATGTCACAGGCCAGACGATCGAAGTAAACGGCGGTTGGCGCGGATGAAACCCGTCCTTGCATGAGAGGCGCGGCCCGCATCGTTTCCGCCGCCGAAGCCGTTGCCGCCATTCCCAGCGGGGCGACCCTTGCGGTTGGCGGCTTTGTCGGGGCTGGCCATCCGGAAATGCTCACCGCGGCCCTCGAGAAGCATTTTCTCCAAACCGCCATGCCGCGCGACCTCACGCTGCTTTATGCCGCCGGACAAGGCGATCGCGCCGAACGCGGGTTGAATCACCTCGCCCATGCCGGCCTGGTCAAACGCGTGATCGGCGGGCACTGGAATCTCGCGCCAAAGCTGGGCCGGCTCGCGCTGGAAAATAAAATCGAAGCCTACAATTTTCCGCAGGGCGTCATTTGTGTGTTGCTCCGCGAAATCGCCGCCAAACGTCCGGGCGTTTTCACGAAAGTGGGGTTGAACACCTTCATTGATCCGAACCACGGCGGCGGTCGATTGAACGCGCGAACCGTCGAGCCTCTGGTCGAGCGGTTGACTCTCGATGGTGAGGAGTGGTTGCGCTACCGCAGCTTTCCGGTCCACGTCGGGCTGATCCGGGCCACCAGCGCCGACCGGCGCGGCAATCTCACCATGGAACGCGAAGGCCTAATCGGAGAGGTGTTACCGATTGCGCAGGCCGCGAAAAATCACGGAGGCATTGTCATCGCCCAGGTCGAACGCATCGTCGATCACATTCCCGACCCGAAAGCGGTGCGCGTGCCGGGCATACTGGTGGACTACGTGGTCGTGGCGGAGGGCCGACAGCATTCACAAACGTTTGGAGAAGATTTCAACGAAGCCTACGTGATGGGCGCGGCAAATCGGTCTGCGCTCCCGTCGATGCCATTCTCGGAACGAAAGATTATCGGCCGCCGGGCGCTCATGGAGATTCGTCCCGGCGACGTTGTGAATCTCGGCATCGGGTTGCCCGAGAGCGTCGCGAGCGTCGCGACTGAAACCGGGCGACTCGGTGAATTTACGCTGACGATTGAGAGCGGCCCGATCGGCGGGGTGCCGGCCTCGGGCTTGAGTTTTGGGTGCAGCCATTTTCCGGAAGCCATCATCGATCAACCGGCGCAGTTTGATTTTTACGATGGGGGCGGCCTCGACATCACGGTCCTGGGCGCGGTGGAAGTGGACGAGGAAGGCAGCGTGAACGTGAGCAGTTTTGCGGGCCGTTTTGCGGGCGTGGGCGGGTTCATGAACGTCGCGCAAAGCGCGCGGCGCGTCGTTTTCTGCTGCACCTTCCGGGCGGGCGAAACTGAAATTGCCGTCGAGAATGGTGCGTTGCTCAATCTTCGCGAAGGCCGCCACGCGAAATTTGTCAAACGCGTCCAGCAGGTTTGTTTTCACGGGCCGTCGGCGCTGGCACGCGGTCAAAAAGTTCTGTTCATTACTGAACGCGCGGTGTTCGAGCTCACGAAGGACGGGCTCGAATTGCGGGAATTGGCGCCGGGAATCGAGACCGCGAATGTTTTGCCGCTGATGGACTTCGTGCCGCGGGTCGCCGCGCTACAGAGGATGCCGCAGGAATGTTTTCAAAAGGATTAGGCCGAACCGACTGAGTGCCGCGAAACGCCCGCACTTTCCGTGAGCCGCCCGTTGGTAGCTGCCGAGGTGACAAGGCGGACTCTCTCGGATTGCAACACGCTCCGCCGCCTCATCTCGGCGGCTGCGAGGTTGATGGAAAGGCGAGACGGGAATTGTCTTCCTCCGAAAATTGAAAACCATGCGTGAAAAACTCCTGTGTTCCGATTACACATTATTCCCGTGAACACTAAAACAACTTCGATTCCAGGCTTCCGCCTGGCGCTGTTCCTTGCCGCGATCCTGCCGCTGACTCTTAAATCCGCCGAGCCCGCCGGCGCTTTTTCGAAACTGCAAGGGGTGAAGCGCGTTGTCTTCCTCGGCGACAGCATCACCTACGCGGGGCAATACATTGAATGGATCGAGGCTTATCACACCACTCGTTTCCCGGGCCGGCCTGTTGAATTTCTCAATCTCGGTTTGCCGAGCGAGACCGTCTCCGGGCTTTCCGAGGACGGCCATGCCGGCGGGCAGTTTCCCCGGCCGACGTTGCACGAGCGCCTCGACCGTGTTCTGGAGAAAACCAAGCCGGATCTCGTCATCGCCTGTTACGGGATGAACGATGGAATTTACCTGCCCTTCAGCGAGGAGCGCTTCGCAAAATTCAAGGACGGGATCGTTCGATTGCGGGAAAAGGTTTTGGCCGCGAACGCGAGGCTCATTCATGTGACCCCGCCGACGTTCGACGAAGTCAAAGGCGGGCATCCGGGCTACGGTGCCGCGCTCGATCGATACGCGGACTGGCTCCTCGCCCAGCGCGCGGCGGGTTGGGACGTGGTGGATTTGCACGGGCCGATGAACCGCTATCTGGCCGAACAACGCGCGAAAGATCCAAGTTTTTTCCTCGCGGGTGACGGAGTGCATTGCGGCGAGACGGGACATTGGATCATCGCCAAACAGTGCCTCCTCCATCTCGGCGCAAAGGACCTGGGGAATGTGGAAAACGTTCAAGGCATGCTCGCGGGCCAGCGCAACGGGGAAGTGTTGCTGAAACTAATCCAGCAAAGGCAGCGCATGATGAAAGACTCCTGGCTGACCGATGTCCGGCACGTGCGGCCTGGAATGAATAAAGGGTTGCCGCTCGCCGAAGCGCTGGCTAAAGGGTCGGAGATCGAAATGCAAATCCAGAAACTCAACGCGCCGTTTCCCGGCAAGCGCTCGGAGTGGAACGGCTACGACCGGTACGATTTCGAGTTCAACGGCAAGTCCGCGATTGTGGTGACGCCGAAGCAGGCATTGCCCGGAAACCCGTGGGCGTGGCGCGGGGAATTTTTCGGCGCGTTCCCGAATGCGGACATTGCCCTGGTCGGAAAAGGTTTTCATCTCGTTTACCTTAGCGTTCCAAATTTGTTCGGCAGTCCCGAGGCTGTGGAGCAGTGGAATGAGTTTTACACTGAACTGACCGGGAAATACGGCCTGGCGAAAAAAGCCGCGCTCATCGGGCTCAGTCGCGGCGGGTTGTATTGTTACAATTGGGCTGCGGCCAACCCCGACAAGGTCGCGTGCCTCTACGCGGACGCCCCCGTGTGCGATTTCAAAAGCTGGCCCGGCGGGAAACTCAAAGGTTTTGGCAAGGGAGACGGCAGCGCGGGCGAATGGCAGAATCTGCTCAAGGCTTACCATTTCAATTCCGATGCCGAAGCGATCGCTTATCGCGGCAATCCCGTGGACAATCTCAAGCCGCTAGCCGACGCGCACGTGCCGCTGCTGCACGTTTACGGCGATGCGGACAACGTGGTTCCCTGGGACGAAAACACCGGCATCGTGGCCGAACGTTACCGAAAACTTGGCGGCAGCATCACATTGATTCCGAAGCCGGGAATCGGCCATCACCCGCACGGGCTCGAAGATCCAACGCCCGTTGTGGAGTTCATCGCGAAACACGCTGCGGTGAATCGCTAATCGAAATGTCTCGTGGTCGCGGAGGTGATGAGGCGGACAACTTTAGCGGTCGTGTTGCAAATCCCTTTCGTGATGGCGGCGGCTACACTTTTTCAAGAAGCTTCGAACCACAGATCGATCTTGAAGTTAAATCCGTTGAAGAAAGCGCCGACTCGGCTGGAGATTTTTTCAGGCCCGGTTTACTTCGGTCCGATCCACCCTTTGCGGTAGAAATAATAGATCAGCGTCCCGACAATGGAGAGGCAGACGAGCCAGAAGACGTAATAGCTGTACTTCCAGCCGAGCTCGGGAATGTGCTCAAAGTTCATCCCGTAAACCCCCGCCACGAATGTAATCGGAATGAAGAAACTCGCCATGATGGTCAGCACCTTCATGATTTCGTTCATGCGATTTCCCACCGCGGACATGTAAAGGTCGTTAAGTCCCGCCGCCATTTCGCGATAGGTCTCGACGATGTCCATCACCTGCACCGCGTGGTCGTAAACGTCGCGCATGTATTTTTTTACCGCCGGGGTGATCTCCTCGGTCTCGTCGCGCTGCAATTCGCTCATGACCTCGCGCAGGGGCCAGATCACCCGGCGCAGCGTGGCCAGTTCGCGTTTGATGCGATGCAGCCGCTGTTGCACCTCCGGCGTCGGTTGTTCCAGCATCTCTGCCTCCAACGCCTCGAGCTTGTCGCCGTAACTTTCGAGAATTGGAAAGCAATGGTCCACCACCGCATCCAGGAGGGTATAGAGCAGGTAGGACGCGTCTGAGGTGCGCAGACGCGATCCCAATCGCTCCAGCCGCTGCCGAATTGGATCCCAAACGTCGCCGGGGGTCTCCTGGACGGTGAGAACCAAATCGTTGAAGAGAAACAAGCTGATTTGATCCTGATGCAACCGGCCCTCCCTCAAGCTCAACATCCGCGCCACCAGGAACAGGTGGCCGTCGTAGGTTTCCAGTTTGGGCCGTTGCGGCACGTGCAGGACATCTTCGGCGGCCAGCGTGTGAAAACCGAGGTGCTGGCGCAGAGCATTCACCACGTACGGATGCAATCCATCCACGTTCAACCAGCGGACAGCGGCCCAGGTCGGCCGGGGTTCTTTCAGAAAAGCGGCAAGGTCTGGCACATCCTGCCACTCGACTTTTTCCGGCGCGAAGTCGGCGCAGCGGATTCGGATCGCCCCGACCTCGGGCGGTTGATCCAGGCCTTCCATGAAATCGATCCCGGGCGAAGAACCTGGCGGACGGCGTGGTTTGCCCGGCCGATCTTTGCCCGGGCGCGGGGCGGCGGACTTGTTCTTGGGCGACTTCGCCGTGGCGGGTATTGGCTTGTTTTCTGGATCCATGAGCAGCGTGCAGCCACCGTAGCGGATGCGTACTACGCGAGCGAGCGCGTTTATCTGAATTCTGCCATGCCGATGCGAGGGTCCACACGTTGCCGGGCGCGTTCGATGATCCAACCTTGTGCAAATGGATTCTCCGCTGGCCAATCCAATGCGTCGAGTTTAGCCTCGTGCTGCCTTAGCTATGAAAAGCAAACTCAAGCCTGTCTCCCGAAAACTTTCCGCCAAACGCGCCGTGGCCACGATTACAGCTCACCCCGTCGTGCCGCTCAAACAACGCCGGCTGAACTTCGGCGACAAGTGGGATTACGCGCCCGCGCCGGAGGACTCCAAGAGTTACGTCATCGCCCCGCAACACGAGCTTTTCATCAACGGCAAGTTCGTCGCGCCCGCGTCGGGAAAATATTTTGCGTCCATCAATCCCGCCACCGAACAGACGCTGACCACCATCGCCGCCGCGAATGCCGAGGACGTGGACAGCGCGGTGAAATCGGCCCGGCGCGCCTACGAAAAAGTCTGGAGCAAGATGCCGGGGCGCGAACGGGGCAAGTATCTTTATCGCATTGCGCGCATCATTCAGGAGAAGTCGCGCGAGCTGGCCGTGCTCGAAACGATGGACGGCGGCAAAACCATCAAGGAAAGTCGCGACGTGGATTTGCCGCTCGTGGCCGCGCACTTTTTTTATTACGCGGGCTGGGCGGACAAATTGAAATACGCGTTCCCGGGAAAAACACCGCAGCCGCTCGGCGTCGCGGGGCAGATCATTCCGTGGAATTTTCCACTGCTCATGGCGGCGTGGAAAATCGCGCCCGCGCTCGCGTGCGGCAACACGGTGGTTTTGAAACCGGCGGAAACGACCAGCCTTACGGCGCTGCGGCTGGCGCAGATTTTTCAGGAAGCGGAATTGCCCGAAGGCGTGGTGAACATCATCACCGGCGCGGGCGAAACCGGTGCGGCGCTCGTCAATCATCCGGACGTGGACAAGATTGCGTTCACGGGTTCGACGGAAGTTGGGAAGGCGATTGCGAGAATAGTGGCACAGGCGTCCTCGCCTGTGCGATCCGATGAAACTCACGGGCGGGACGCCCGTGCCACTAAAAGGCTCACGCTCGAACTTGGCGGCAAGGCGGCGAACATTTTGTTCGAGGACGCGCCGATTGATCAGGCCATCGAAGGCGTCATCGCCGGAATTTATTTCAATCAGGGCCACGTCTGCTGCGCCGGGTCGCGGTTGTTCGTGCAGGAAGGGATTTATTCCAAGGTCATCAAAAAATTACGCGACCGCATCCAGACCTTGCGCGTCGGCAATCCGCTCGACAAAAATACCGACATCGGCGCGATCAATTCCAAGCCGCAATTGGAAAAAATCCGCGAGCTCGTGCAAAGCGGCGTGGCCGAGGGCGCAGAACTCACCCAATCAACCTGCGCGCTGCCGTCCAAGGGGTACTGGTTTCCGCCGACGTTTCTCACGGGTGTCACCCACGCGCATCGCGTGGCGTCGGAGGAAATTTTCGGCCCGGTGTTGAGCGTGATGACGTTCCGCACGCCGGAGGAGGCGTTCGAGCGCGCGAACAGCATCCCCTACGGCTTGAGCGCGGGCGTGTGGACGGACAAGGGCAGCAAGATTTTCAAAATGGTCAACAAACTGCGCGCCGGCGTGGTCTGGGCGAACACCTACAACAAATTTGATCCAACCAGTCCGTTTGGTGGATACAAAGAAAGTGGGTTTGGCAGAGAAGGTGGATTGCAAGGGCTTGCCGCGTATTGCCGGCTTGACTGATATGCCGACGGTTTTTATCCAGAACGGATTTCGCGTCAGCTTTTACAGCTACGATCTGGCCGAGCGGATGCACGTACATGTCTTCAAGGCCGGCCGTGAATGTAAAGTCTGGCTGGATGATCTCTCCGTGGCTTTCAACCGTGGATTCACACCGCATGAGATTGCCGAGATTCGGCGCATGGTCGCGGAACGCCGCGCGGAAATTGTAGAACGCTGGCTTGAACATGAACGCGGTGCGAACTAAACTGGCTCAACATGCAAACACCGCCAACCATCACTGAAGTTGTCGTGAGCGATGAACTGCTTGGATTCCACTTGGAAGACGGGCGCTTCATCAGCGTGCCGATGGCGTTTTATCCAACGCTCGCGCTGGCGACGCCGGAGGAGCGGGCACGATTTGAGGTCAGCGGTTCGTCGGTCTATTGGCCGGAACTGGATGCCGACATCGGCGTTGAAGGATTGCTGGCTGGAGCGCGGGAGCATCATCATTACGCCCGCAAAGCCGTCGAACGCGCCGTTCGCCTTGGCCGCCTGCCCAAAACAGCTTTGGAAAAAACCGCCGGCTCGCCGCTGCAAGCTGCCTGACGCAAAACTCTCAAGTTGGTCAACAAGCTGCGCGCCGGCGTCGTCTGGGCGAACACCTGCAACAAGTTCGACCCAACGAGCCCGTTCGGCGGCTACAAGGAAAGCGGCTTCGGTCGCGAGGGCGGCTTGCACGGGCTGGCGGCGTATTGCCGGGTGGACTAGCAATCAATAAATTGGTGATGCGCGCTGAAGTTTTTACTCGCCTTGCTTCTTTGACACCGGATGGGTTAAATTTTGCCGTTCGGTTCTAAAGTCTAACATGATTCGTCAAATTCGAATTAAGAATTACAAGTCGCTCAAAAACATTGATGTGAGCTTGGGGCAGCTTGCGGTCATCTTTGGGCCAAACGCTGCCGGTAAAAGCAATTTATTTGACGCCCTGAACCTGCTTTCTCGTCTGGTCACAAAAAGGAATTTGAAAGAGGCATTTGAAGGGCACAGGGGCTTGCCCATCGAAGCTGTTCGTTATGAACATGGGAGCATCAGTGACCTTCTTTCAACAAAGACTCATACGATTTCATTTTCTGTTGATGTTGAACTTAGCGACGCTGTCATCAGCGAAGTTGAAGCCCGCATCAGGGAGTTGCGCCAAGGTATAGACAAGAAGTCGGAGGAAGCTGAAGAAAAATCAAAAATTACGAATCACCTGCTCAGATACGACTTGGAAATTGAAGTGATTTCCGCTTCTGGCCAATTGCGTGTGAAGGACGAACGCCTTTCTGCCCTTCGAAAAAATGGGAAAGGTGAAAAGGCACGAAACGCTTTCATCGAAAAAATGGGGAATAAGTTGAACCTGCGCATGGAGGGACAGGCTCATCCAACTCATCATGAAATCGGATTGGATTACACGATTGTTTCCACCGCACTGTATCCACCTCATCACCCGCACATAACCGCATTTCGGGAAGAGATGGCTCGTTGCCACTTTTATTATTTTGAGCCAAGAACTTTAATGAGGGCGGGTAACGGCATTGCCGAAGTCAGCAATCTTGGGCCGCAAGGTGAAGATTTGGCGGCTTTTTATCATACGCTTTCTTTGAAACAACCGGAGCAGTTCAAAGCCTTGAAATTGGCAGCACGGCAGGTCTTGCCGCGATTGGAGGACATTGACGTCGAACGAACAGAGAAAGCTGAGCTTTTCTTGCGGATTCTGGAAAACGGTGCCTACTATTCAAACCGACTGATTTCAGAAGGCACGCTCCGGGTTCTCGGACTTTTGGCTGTGCTTTCGCCGTCGTCCAAATCCACAACCATTGGGTATGAAGAGCCAGAAAACGGGGTTCATCCACGGCGGTTGCAACTGATCGCTGAGATGTTAAAAAACGCATCGAACGAACACCGGCAGATTCTTATCAACACTCACTCGCCAGTCCTCCCGGGATTTTTTAAAAACAAAGATTTATTGAAGTGTCAACGCTCTGGAACAGCCACAACCATTGAACCATTCACTTCCTCTGGAGACATTTTCAGAGAAAATGAAATTGAGGAAAATTTGGAAGAGCAAATTCTGCGTGGCGATTATGGCGGCTAAATACACCATCGCCTATTTTTTGGAAGATATAGGCCAAGAAGCGATTATTCCGCCGCTGGTAAAACGGTTAATCCGAGAGGCTGGCAAGCCGGCGGATGATTTTGAACACCGCACACTCAACGCTCGGGGCGGTCGTTCTATTTCGTCCTACAAAACATTTCTGGCTGACGCCAGACGCCGGATGCATCTTCCAGCAGACCTTCTGATTGTAGGCTCTGATGGAAACTGCCAAGGCTTCGCAAAGCGACGTGACGAGATACGAGCAGAAGCTGCAGATCCGCCATATCCCAATGTGGTCACTGCCGTGCCAGACCCACATATTGAGCGGTGGTATCTCTTGGACATACCCGCCTTGTCCGTAGCGGCGGGTCTTTCTAAAATTCCGGCCTTGCAGCAACACAAATGTGACAAAGATTATTACAAGCGGCTGCTGCGATCCGCCTTTGATGGGAGTTCAGTCATTCCTCCATTGGGCGGAACGGAGTATGGCCCACTGGTTGCTGACAGAATTGATTTGTATGCCGCTGGCAAAGCCGATCATGGCTTGGCTGAATTTGTTAAAGCGGTTAGGGATTGGATTAAGCAGTTGTCGTAATTCGCATTGAGGTAAAAATGTCTAACTCGAGTTTCAACCGAGTTGTCCCGCAATCAAGCTGCGCGTTGCCGGCGAAGGGTTATTGGTTTCCGCCGATCCCGCAGAGCGGGACGCATCGTGTGGCGTCGGAGGAAATTTTCGGGCCGGTGTTGAGTTTACCATTTTCTTCCGCATCGCTTTGATTCATTTTCATCCGCGTGAGTCATAAGCGGCCATGACCAAAATCTACATGGATGTCTGCTGCTGGAATCGGCCTTTCGATGACCAGACGCAAGCGCGCGTCCATCTCGAAGCCGAGGTGGTGGATTTGGAAATCGCCAACGCGCCGGACTTGAAACGGCGTGAACGTCTGCAAACGCTGATTCCGCGCCGTCACCGTTACGTTCGACATGAGCAACAGATGTCGGCGCGTGCGCTGGATTTGGAGCAACGCGGATTCGCTGGCATTGATGCGCTGCATCTGGCCTGCGCGGAAGCGGCGGGTGCGGACG